>VYLF01000595.1_pt1 | contig 10320 bp, 6 predicted proteins | sample 5114371 | NCBI WGS metagenome assembly VYLF01 (sample SAMN12291773, study PRJNA351875) | freshwater metagenome | isolation source: freshwater lake | place: USA: Michigan, Kent Lake | collected 2013-08-15 | reverse complement strand
GCGGGAGGGGGATTGGGCGGCGGAGGCGAGGAAGCGGGTGACGTCGGGGCGGGTGAGGAAGAACAGGAACTGGAAGAAGGTCATACCGAGTCCGCGGGCGACTTGTTCAAGGGAGAGGGAGTGATTGAAAAGAAGATCGAGGAGGCCGGGGAAGGGGTCCTGAGGGGGATCCTGGATGTCGAGGCGAGAAGAAGTGTCCATCCACTATTGCCCCCCCGCGGACGCTTCTGTGCGCGCGCCGACGTCTCGTCGGAAAGCGAAAAGCGAAAATGGCAAAGCGAAAATATGAGGAGTGGGCTGGTTTTCGTGGGTTTTTGGAGGGGTGGGGGGTGGTGAAGATTGTTTTCGGCGCGCACGAAGATGTCTTGTGGGGCGAGGCACTTGGCATTAGGCACTGGGCACTAGGGAAGAGGAAGAGGAAGAGAGGGAGGGCTGGGAGCGGCTGCCCGTCGAGCACGCCCTACGGGAACTCGCGACCGCCGGGCTGAGCCCGCTCCGGGTGTTCTTCGTCGTGAGGGGTGTCCTGCGCACTCGCGCGGTGCCTCCCGACCTCAACAGCCTCCTGGAGACGGTCCTCTCCGGGCCGGACGTTCCCAACGTCCCGACCCGCGATACCGAGGCGGTGATGCACGCACTGGTCGAAGAAGCCTGGTCCGAGGTCCTGCCCATCGGGGATGCACCGGAAAGTCGGACGAGCGCGACGGGCGCGGTGCTGGAGCTGTGTGGGGGACGCAACACCCACCCATGCAATGAGTTGTCCGGAAGGGCAGCACACTTGGCTCAGTGTTACCATACGGACATGATGCAACTGACTCGTCTCCTGTTTGCGCTTAGCTCCGCGCTGGTGCTCGGATGGTTGCCTGCCGCAAGGGCTCAATCGACTGACACTCCTGAATCGCAGCGAGCAACGGCTCTTGAGGAGCTGAAGCAAATGGCGATGGAAGGGGACGCTGCGGCGCAGTACAACCTCGGCGTCTTGTATCACTCGGGCAACGGCGTCCCGAAGGAAGCCGCGGAGGCGTTGAAATGGTTTCGCATGGCAGCCGAACAGGGGTATCGCGGTGCGCAGTCCAACCTCGGCACCATGCTCTATAGGGGCGAGGGTGGCCCCAAAGACCTTGCCGAGGCTTTCAAGTGGCTCCGACTTGCGGCCGAAGCAGGCGAATCCAGGGCGCAGTACAACCTCGGCGCGATGTACAGCAATGGCGACGGAGTACCCGAGGACCAAGCCGAGGCGACGAAGTGGCTCCGGCTTGCCGCTGAGCAGGACTTCGCAGCCGCCCAGATCAGACTTGGCGTGATGTACCGAATCGGAAGAGGTGTTCCGGAGGATGCGGCAGAAGCTATGAACTGGTTTCGCCGAGCGGCTGAGAAGGGCTCAGCAGAGGCACAGTTTCACCTCGGCAGCATGCTCTACGAGGGAGAGGGCGTTCCTAAGGACGTGACCCAAGCAGTGGAGTGGTATCGTCGGGCGGCAGAGCAGGGGCACGGCAAAGCTCAGAACAACTACGCAAACAGCTTTCTCAAGGGCGAGGGCGTGCCGGTGGACCCGTCGGAAGCCGCGAAGTGGTATCTGCGGGCTGCGGACCAAGGGAACCCACAATCGCAGTTCATGCTGGGGATCCTGCTCGCCAGTGGAGAAGGCGTTCCTAAGAACGCGACCGAGGCACTGACTTGGTTTCAGAGGGCCGCAGAGCAGGGGCACGCAAAGGCCCAGTTCGAGCTGTCTACGGCGTTCAGTCGAGGGGAGGGGGTCACGAAGGACTTCGTTCAGGCCTTCGCTTGGGCCACCTTGTCAGTCAGGGGTGGGTACACACAAGCAACGGCTCGCCGCGAGGTGTTGTCGAAGGGAATGACCCGCGAACAGATCGCCGAAGCCCAGCGAATCGCGGCAGAGTTCAAGCCAAAGGTGTGGAAGGCCGACGAAGCGCAGCAGTCTCCGCAATAGTCGCGAGTTTCGGTGAGCAAGGTGACCAGTGGCGCGGGGCTCCTGGGCTGGCGTAGGTCCGCGCCGGTGGTGCTCGGTTTTGGTGGGGGGGAGGTGAGTGCGTCCGCCCTTAGCCGGGCGGAGAGGAACTAAGAGGGCCTACCGGTGGCTTGCTCGCGGAAGAAGGCCATAGGCCAGAGGCCTTAGGCCATAGAGGAGGAGGGGTGGTGCGCGGTGTTGTTCGGTGTGGCGTTGTGGCGTTGGGGGTCTCACCGCACGCCGGAGGCGTGCGGGAACGCTTTGGCTGGAAAGCCAAAGTCACCGGGACGCGGGGGTGGGACGCCCGGGGCTTGCGCGCTGGGCTGGAGTAGGTCCGCACCTTTGGTGCTCGGCTTTGGTGTGGGGGAGGGTGTTCGTGGTTGGGGTGGGGTGAGCGCACTGAAACCGAAGCGGTTTCAGTGGCACCTGAGCGGGGGTGCTGTGGGTGGTGGGATCAACACGGACAGCGGCTGGAATGCCGCTGCCACGGCGCGGGAACGCTTTGGCTGGAAAGGCAGAGCTACGGAGGCGCGTGGTGTTTGAAGGGCGACGCTGCGGGCGCGGGGGATGATGGGTCGTGGCTGGGGTTAGCTCAGTCCTGGGAGGGCAGGGAGGCCGTCGAGGCCCATGGCGCGGGCTTCGGTGTCGAGGGCCTCTTTGAGTTTGGCCTGGGCCTGGCGGATGGCGTCGTTGACGGCGTCGGCGATGAGGGAGCCGGCGAGTTGGCGGGTTTTTTCGTCGAGGGCCATACCGGCGACGAGGCCGGGGCTGAGTTCGATGTTGAGGACGCGCATGGAGCAGGTCATCGTCGCTCGCGCGGCACCAGCCCCGCCCTCGCCGATCACCTGGGTGCGTTCCATCTTCTCACGGACGCGCTCGCCGGCGTCCTTGAGCTTGTCCTTGTTCTTCATGAGGTCGGCGAGTGCCGCGGCTTGCTTGAGTTTGTCGAACATGGCTGGAGGGTAGGCGAAAGCGTGTCGGGGTGGAGGTCAACCGATGGGGAACTGGAGCCCGAAGCGCGCGAGGTACTTTCGGAGGCGGTCGGTGTCGTTGGCGGAGCGTTTCTTCTTGCGGGACTCGCTGAAGAGCTCGCGCCCGGCTTCGGAGAGGGAGCGTGCACCGGCGCAGACACGCAGCACCTCTGCGAGTTGCACGCGGTCGAAGCGGTCGAGGGTTGCCGCGGCTGGCCCGAGGGTTTGGCGGAGGATGTCGTCGGCGTCGCCGGGTTCACTTGGGGTGGTGTCGGGATCGAGGCGGGCGATCTCTGCGTGCACGACGTCGAGCGTGATGCGGCCGGCCGGGGCGAGGGTGGCCATGCGGGTGACGGAGGCGGAGAGGTCGCGGAAGTTGCCGGGCCAGCGTGCGCGATCGCTGGCGGCGAAACGGAGGTACTCGGCGCGGGCCTCGGCGCTGAAGCGGGTGACGCGGCCCTGGCGCTCGGAGAAGCGGGCGAGTTCGAAGTCGAGGTTGGGCTCGATGTCTTCGCGGCGGTCGCGGAGGGCGGGGAGCGCGAAGGTCCAGAGGTTGATACGGGCGAGCAGGTCCTCGCGGAACGAGCCCTCGCGGACGCGGGCGACGAGATCGCGGTTGGTGCCGGCCATGAGCTGGAAGTTGCTGGTGACCTCGGTGTCGGCGCCGAGTGGGAGGAACCGTTTTTCTTCGATGGCGCGGAGGAGCATCGCCTGTTCGTCGAGGCCGAGCTCACCGATTTCGTCGAGGAAGAGGAGGCCTTCGTCGGCGGCGCGGAGCAGACCGGGGCGATCGGTCGCGGCCCCCGTGTAGGCCCCGCGTTTGTGGCCGAAGAGCGCGGACATCGCGGCGTCACCTCGGAGCGTGGCGCAGTTCACCTCGACGAACGCGCCGGTCACCTGGCGGCGGTGCTTGCGGAGGTCGTAGATGCGGCGGGCGAGGTGGGTCTTGCCCGCGCCGGTGGGGCCGGTGAGCAGGATGGGGTCTGTGGAGTGTGCCGCGACGTGCTCGAGTTCCTCGATCATCCGGTTGAAACGGGCGTTGCGGGTTTTGATGCCGTGCTTGAGGCCGGCGATATTGCCTTCGAGCTCTTTGCGGTGGCGCGCGGCGATGGAGTCGTACTTGGCGAGGTCGAGGTCGATGATGCGGAGGGAGCCGACGGGGTCGTTCTTGCTCTGGCCGGGGCTGGTCTGGATGAGCTTGGCGGGGAATCGCCGGGTTTCGGCGAGAAGGAAGAGGCAGATCTGGGCGACGTGCGTGCCGGTGGTGATGTGGACGAAGTAATCCTCGTCGTCGGTGTTGAAGGGATAGGCGGAGGCGAAGTCGAGGAGGGAGGCGTAGACCTCTTCGAAGTCCCAGGGGTCGCGCTGTTCGACCTTGTGGGTCTGGACCAGAGTGCCGGGGGAGACGGTGGCGATGTCCTTGGCGATCTGCTGGGCGAGGCGGGTGCCGGGGCGTGGGAAGAGCAGGTCGAGGCGGTCGAAGACACGGTCTTCGTGCTGGAAGATGGAGACGGTGGGACGCCAGCGTTCCCAGCGGGCTTCGCCGATCGCGCCGGAGTCGAGGGTGGTGCCGAGGAGGCCGATGACGACCTGTTTCTTCATGGTGAGCCTGGGGGATAGGAATCTATCCTGTAGTATAGGAGCCATGATAGGACCCATGGGGCGGATGGGTCGTATGGGGCCTATGAAGCGCCCTCGGGCATCGGAAACGCCACCTCACTCTTTGGCACGCCGTGTGCATTAGGGCTCTCTGTCCACACAGGAGTCCTCATCATGGCGAACAAGTCACTCTTTGGAACGGTGAAGGAACAAACGACGACCAATGCCGCGGGAGGTTCGGCGTACGCGATGTCGGCGGAGCACGCGCTCGCGCAGCTCGCGGTGACGGGTTGCCTGAACTCCACGTTCTACACCGACGCGGGGGACCAGCTGGAGACGATTCTGGATCTGGCGCAGCGGGCGCGGCCGGAGTTTGTGGCGAAGGTCGCGCTGTACGCTCGGATGCGGGGTCACATGAAGGATGCGCCGGCGTTGCTGGTGGCGGTGCTCAGCGTGACGGCTCCCGGGCTGATGGCGGAGGTGTTCGATCGGGTGATCGACTCGCCGAAGATGGTGCGGAACTTCGTGCAGATCATGCGGTCGGGCCAGGTGGCGCGGCGGTCGCTGGGCTCGCTGCCCAAGCGGCTCGTCGAGCAGTGGCTTGAGCGGCGGAGCGATGCGCAGGTATTCCGGGCGTCGGTCGGTGGCTCGCCGTCGCTGGTGGATGTGATCCGGATGGTGCATCCCAAGCCGGCGACGTCGTCGCGGTCGGCGCTTTACGCGTACCTCCTGGGTCGCGGGTTCACCGAGGCGGATCTGCCGGAGATCGTGAAGCAGTACGAGGCGTTCAAGCACAACCCCGGCGCGTTTGCCGGGGAGAAGGTACCGGATGTCCCGATGGAACTTCTCACGTCGCTCCATCTGTCGAAGCGGCACTGGGCGGCGATGGCGCGGCGGGTGTCGTGGCAGACGCTGCGGATGAACCTGAACACGTTCACGCGGCACGGCGCGTTCGAGTCCAAGGAGGACATCGCGCACGCGGCGGCGCGGCTGCGGGATCGGGAGCTCATCGCGGGTGCGCGGGTTTTCCCGTTCCAGTTGCTGTCGGCGTTCGTGAACGCGGGCGATACGGTGCCGATGGATCTGCTGGATGCGCTGCAGGACGCGATGGAGATCGCGATCGAGCGGGTGCCGGCGATCCGCGGGGACGTCTGGGTGCTGACCGATGTCTCGGGTTCGATGGATGCGCCGGTCACGGGGCATCGGGCGGGCTCGACGACGAAGGTGCGGTGCGTGGACGTGGCGGCGTTGATCGCGGCGTCGGTGATGCGGACCAGCCGCGGCGCGCGGGTGCTGGCGTTCTCGGATGACGTGGTGCCGGTGCGGTTGAATGCGCGGGACACGGTGATGACGAACGCGAAGGCGCTCGCGTCGCTGCCGCGGGGCGGGACGAACTGCTCGGCGCCGCTGCGTGCGATCAACGACGCGGGGCACCGGGCGGACGTTGTGATCTTCGTCTCGGACAACGAGTCGTGGATCGACTCGCGCGGAGCGGGGCGTTCGACGGCGACGGTGGTGGAGTGGGAGCGGCTGAAGAAGCGGTGTCCCGGCGCGAAGCTGGTGTGCATCGATATTCAGCCGAACACGACGACGCAGGCGCGGTCCGGGACGGACGTGCTGAACGTCGGCGGGTTTTCCGACGCGGTGTTTGGAGTTGTGTCGACGTTTCTGGAATCACCCTCGCATCCGGAGCACTGGATCCGCGAGATCGAGAAGGAGTCTATTTGACGCGTAGCGCACGCGAACCCCCGCACCGGGCGGGGGGCCCGACCGAATGCCTTTGGGAGTACACCAATGCAACTCTCGAGACTGCTCGTCGGTCGGGCCCCACGTTCGGTGCACGTCTTTGCGAATGCCCCGAGGGAGTACATTGGCAGGGAACCCGCGCGAGCGGGCTGCGAGTTCAAATCTCGCCCGCGCGGCGGTTGCCGCGAGGAACCCACCTCTCTCACCGACTTGTCGCACGGGCGTGTCTCCAGCGTGAGACCCACGACGAATGCCAGATGGGACTACACCTTCCAGAGGTCCAGGTCGCGGGTTCGATTCCCGCCGGCTCCGCTTCACACCAGTCGGGGCCGTAGCTCAGAGGTTAGAGCAGGAAAACACAGTCTCGTCATCCTTTGTCGTCGTGGGTCCCGCGCTGGGGCCGAACCGAATCGTCCGAAGCCCGCACTCCACAGCCTGATTACCCTGAGGTACCCATGTCGAACCCTGTTCCCAACGCATCGCTCCCCCCGTTCATCGAGACCGGCGAAGCAACCGCGATCATCCCAATGGCCGACTCCTCGCTCTCGCCCGTGACCGTGATCGGTACGCGCGAGATCCGGCAGACGTTCGACGAGATCTGCGTGAGGCAGGCGCGGACGTGCCGCGGAGCGCCCGGTGTGACGCAGGTGGTCTTGAACCCGGATGCGCACTGCGGCTACGGCGCGCCGATCGGGTGCGTGATGGTGTCGCCTTCGCACATCTATCCTGGCCCTGTGGGCGTGGACATCAAGTGCTCGATGAGCCTGCTGCAGTTTGATCTGCCGGAGAGCGAGCTGAAGGACAAGAAGCTGCGGCGGGCGTTGATCAACGCGATTCTTGAGCGCACGCCCACGGGCGCGGGACGGGGCCAGCGGGTTGCGCCCAAGTCGCGTCGGGTGGACCGGGAGCTCGGCGAGCGGGCGGTGGTTGAGGGAGCGTCGGCGGGCGTGCTGGCGGACCTGGGCGTGCCGGTCGAGTGGGCTGCGCGGTGCGAGGACTCGTTCCACGTCGGCCACGACGGCACCGCCGACGCCCTGCGGGCGCGGCTGGAGCGGTTTTACCAGAGCAAGGGCTCGCCGCGGGAGCTGTTCCACGACAAGGTGAAGCAACTGGGTTCGTACGGCGGCGGCAACCACTTTGGCGAGTGCGAGATCGTGGAGGTGCAGGAGGGCGAGCGTGCGCGATCGGCGGCGGCGGCCTTCGGCCTGCGGGATCGGAGCGTTGCGTTCCTGTCGCACTGCGGCTCGCGCGGCTGGGGTGCGCTGCTGGCTGAGGGCCAGTTCAAGGCGATGAAGGAGCACTTCGACACGTGGGGCATCCCGCTGCCGGGGAACGATCGTCACATGGTCCACGCGCCGCTGGGCACGCCGGAGGCCGACGCGTACCTGGACGACATGGCGCTGGGCGCGAACTTCGCGACGGTGAACCACATGCTCATCAACGCGCTGGTGCTGGACGCGTTCCGGGAGGTGATCCCGGGCGTCACGGGTTCGCTCGTGTACTTCATCAGCCACAACATTGCGCGGCAGGAGATCGTGAACAACAAGCCGGCGTGGGTGCACCGCAAGGGCGCGACGCGGGCGTTCCCCGCGCAGCACCACGCCTTGAAGGACACGCCGTTCTACGAGACGGGGCATCCGATCCTGCTGCCGGGCAACCCGATCGACGGCTCGAGCGTGATGGTCGCGGAGCAGGGCGCGGCGCTCTCGTGCTACAGCGTGAACCACGGGGCGGGGCGGCGGATGAGCCGCACGGCGGCGAACAAGTCCCTCGATCAGCAGCAGATCGACAAGAAGTTCGCGGACAATGATGTGCTGACCAACTGCCGGGAGTACCCGCGAGACGAGGCTCCGCGGGCGTACAAGGATTTCGAGGAAGTGCTGACGAGCGTGAAGAAGGCGGGGCTGGCGAGCGAGGTGGCGAGGCTGCGGGCCCGGTTCGTGATCAAGGATGGAGACAAGGCCGATGACTGATCCCGTGGAGATCGATGGCTCGGAGGGCGAGGGCGGCGGGCAGATCCTGCGGTCGTCGCTCGCGCTCTCGATGGCGACGGGGCGGCCGTTTGTCATCAAGAACATCCGCGCGGGGAGGGTGAAGCCGGGCCTGATGAGGCAGCATCTGACGTGCGTGACTGCCGCGGCGGCGATGTGCGGCGCGAAGGTTCTGGGCGCGCAGGTGGGGTCAAGCCGGGTGGATTTTTCGCCTGGGGTGATTGCACCGAGCGTGTACCACTTCCCGGTGGGCACGGCGGGGAGCACGATCATGGTGCTGCAGGCGGTGCTGCCGCCGCTGCTGCGTGTGGGAGGTTCGTCGCGGCTGATCGTGGAGGGGGGTACGCACAACACGAAGGCGCCGTCCTACGAGTTCTTCGCGGAGGCGTTGGTGCCGCTGCTGCGGCGGGCGGGTGCCAACGTCGAGTGCCGGATGGAGAAGCGGGGGTTCTACCCGGCGGGCGGGGGGCGGGTGGTGGTGGACGTTGGGCCGGCGTCGGCGTTGTCGCGGCTGGAGGTCACCGAGCGGGGCGAGCGCACGGGGATCGCGGCGACGGCGGAGGTGTGCGGGCTGCGGCACGACATCGCGGCGCGTGAGCAGGACGTGCTGATGCGGCGGCTGGGGTTGACGGCGGAGGAGATGCGTACGGCCTCGCACCGGGACTCGGTAAGCCCGGGGAATGTGGTGAAGATCGCGGTGTCGCACGCGAACATCACGGAGGTCTTTGTCGCGCTGGGCGAGCTGGGGAAGTCGGCGGAGATGGTGGCGGCGGAGGCGTGCGACATGCACGATGCGCACGCGGCGAGCGGGGCGCCGGTCGGGGAGTTTCTCGCGGATCAACTCATGGTGCCGCTCGCGCTGATGGGCGGGGGCGTGTACGTGACACGGCCGCTGACGCAGCACTCGCTGACGAACATCCAGACGCTGGGGTTGTTCGGCGTGAAGGTCGGGGTGACGGAGGCGAAGGGGCTGGTGCGGGTGGAGATCCCGGCGGTGTGATCAGTCGCGGCCGCTCACCGCGCGAGCGAACTCGAGGGTGAGGCGTTCGACGTTGGCATCGGCGTCGCCGCCGCCGCTCTTGGAGCGGGCGTCGATCTCGACGCAGGTTTCGAGGAGTCGCATCGCGCGGGGGGGAGGCAGTTTGGATGCGGCGCGGGCGATTTCGTCCTTGGAACTGCCCCAGAGCTTGAGCACACGGGCGGCGGTGTCGGTGCTCTGTCCGGACTTCATTGCGCGGGACATGCCGTGGAGCTTTCGGGCGAGATCGGTGAGGGCCCAGAGGACTCGGACGGCGGGTTGGCGGGAGACGTCCATGATGTAGCGCACGTGGGCGAGGGACTGGCCTGGGTCGCCGGAGAGGAGGGTGCTCTGGATACCCCAGATCTCCTCTTCGCGGGCGAGGCCGACGAACTCGTTCACGAGTTGGGTGGTGATGGTGCCACCGACGCCTGCCGCGAGCGAGAGCTTGGCGAGTTCGGTGTCGAGGCGGGCGAGGTCTGAACCCGCGCGTTCGACGAGGGCGGCGGCGGCGGCGGGGTCGAGCTTGGACTGGTGGCGTTTGGTGCAGCGGGTCTGAGCCCAGGCGGCGGCGCGGTCGTCGGCGAGCGGGGAACAGTCCTTGATGACGCCGTTCTGGGCGATGATTTTGTCGAGGTTGCCGGGGCGCCAGATGTCGCTGCGGAGCACGAGGGTGGCGCCTTCGGAGGGGGACTTGCAGTAGTTTTCGAAGAGGGGGCGAACCCAGTCCTTGATGAGATCGGCGGCGTTCTCGACCACCACGAGCTTGTGAGCGGCGATGAGGCCGAAGGAGCGGCATTCGTCGAGGACGTCCGCGGCGGCGGCGGTTTCGCCGTCGAAGCTGAGCTGGTCGACCTCGCCGTGGGTGCGGGCCATGATGTCCCGGAGTTCCTGGGTGTACAGGGCGCGCAGGAAGGAGTCCTTCCCGGTGAACAGCGCGACGCGCACGTCGGCCGAGAGGGGCTTGGCGGGAGAATCAGAAGAGGCTCGTTTGGCCATACCCACCAAGCGTAGCGGCGGCGGGCGGGG
>VYLF01000592.1_pt1 | contig 10343 bp, 9 predicted proteins | sample 5114371 | NCBI WGS metagenome assembly VYLF01 (sample SAMN12291773, study PRJNA351875) | freshwater metagenome | isolation source: freshwater lake | place: USA: Michigan, Kent Lake | collected 2013-08-15 | reverse complement strand
CGTGCTGGTGGCGGTCGGGGCGCTGCAATCGCGGGGCATCGGTGCTCATGGCCTACCCATCCGCGCCGGGGGGCGAAGGGTTGCGGATTCTACGTGGTTTTTTTCACAGGCTCTTAGGCCATAAGGGAACGGAGTGGGGGCGCGGTGGATTGGGTGTGGCGTTGTGGGGTTGGGGGTGGAGTGAAGAGGCGTCCGCGGGTCGCGGTGGTGCAGCGAGGAGATGTCGCTGTGATGGTGTGGGGGTTGTGTGTGACGCGGATGTGTAGGGTTTCCTTTGCCCCGCTGGGGCAAATCGGAGATTGGGCCTGGTTCGACGGGTTGCGCGATGCTCAGAGCAGCATCGCTTCACCCGTCGCTACATTCCGGCGCCCCTTTGGGGCGAAGAGGGTGTGGGGTGGGTGAGGGATATATGTTAGACGTAAGAACGGCGGCGGGCGGTGGGTTGCCCAGGGCTCGCGCCCTGGGCTTGCGTATGTCCGCACCTTTGGTGCTCGGTTTTGGTGGGGGGGAGGCTTTGGGTGCTTGGGGAAGGGTGAGCGCGTCCGCCCTCAGCCGGGCGGAGAGGAGATAAGAGGGCTACCGGTGGCTTGCTCGCAAAGCCTCGCCGCGCCACCGGCAACGGGCGTGCGCCCGAAACGGGCGAAGAGGGGTGGTGCGCCGTGATGTTGGGCGCGGCGTTGTGGGGGCGGGAGTCTCACCGCACGCCGGAGGCGTGCGGGAACTCTTTGGCTTGAAAGCCAAAGCTACCGGGGTGGTTACTTCTTGGGGGCGGCGGCGGGGGTGGGGGACGGGGCGTCCTTCTTTACCTTTTGCTGGAGGCGGCCGAAGTAGGTTTTGACTGCGTCCTGGTATTCGCGGGGGACCTGGTGGTTGGTGATGTCTTCGCTGGCCTGGGCTTCTGCCGCGGCGACGGCTTCGGCGAACTCGGCGGTGGACTGGCCTTTGACTTGTTCGCCGTAGACGAGGCGGGTGCCGATGGTGGGGCCACCGACGTTCTTGACGTCGGCCTTCTTCTTTTCGGTCTGGTAGTCGGCGGCCTGGGCGTCGGGGCTGGGGCCGTTGCCGCGACCGGGGCCGCCGGAGCCCTGGCCTTCCTTGCGGCTTTCGCCGGGCTTCCAGGAGCCGATCTTGGGGCCGCCTTCGCATTCACCGTCTTTTTCGCACTGGGACTGACCGCCGAGGCATTCGCCGAGTTTGGAGAGTTGCTTCTTGGCCTCGTCGAGCGCGGCGTCGAGGTTCTCCATGTCGGCCTGCATCATTTCCATTTCGCTGAGTTCTTTGGCGAGCTGTTCCATGGCCTCCATGCCTTCGGAGGACTGCATGCCTTCCTGCGACATGCCCTTGGCCATCTTGGACATGCTCTCGGACATGCCTTCGCACTGCTGGGCGGCCTTCATCTGGCTCATGGCCATCTGCATCATCTGCTGCTTCTGGGCCTCGGAGAGGTTCTTCATCTGCTCCATGGCGTTCTTGAGTTCTTCGGCGCCCTGGGCGGCCTTCTTGGCGAGTTCTTCGGCGGACTTCTTGTCGAGGCCCTGCTTCTCGAGTTCCTTCTGGACCTGCTGCTGGGCGTCGGCGGCGGTTTCGAGCTGCTTGGCGAGGTTGTCGAGCTGCTTCTTGAGCTCTTCCTTCTTTTCGCTGCTCATGGTCGCGTCGCCGAGTTCCTTCTGGAGCTGCTCGAGGGCTTGCTGGGCTTTGTTGAAGTCGCCGCGGGCGAGCTGGCGGGAGAAGTCGTCGAGGGGGCCGGGGCCGGGCTGGCGGAGCTGCTGCATTTTCTCGCGGAGGGCCTGGAGCTGCGGGGCTTTTTCGCCTTCGCGCATTTCCTGGAGCTTCTCGGCCATGCTGGTGAGGTTTTTGACGGCGGCGCGGCGGAAAGCGTCGGGGTCCTGTTCTTCGGGCTTGGTGGGGTCGCCGGTTTCCTTCGCGGCTTCGTCGAGCTTGAGGTCGACGTTGGCCTTCTTGACGAGTTCTTCGAGCTTCTTCTGGTCGGCGTTGGTCTCGGCCTTCACCTGGACGAGTTCGTCCTTGCGCTGCTTATCGGCGACGCGCTTGGTGCGCTGGCCGGAGAGGTCAAAGTGCGGGAGCGCGACGTAGGTCGCGAAGAACGCGAGGATCGCGGCGACGGGCACGGGCCAGGCGCGGGGCGGGGTGATGGGGACGGCGGCGCGGACGTTGACGGAGCGGGCGGTGGCGCCGGCGGTCTCGAGGACGGCGCGGGACCAGGGGTCGGTGCTGCGTTCGATGTAGAGCGCGGTAGAGAGGCTCTCCTTGAGGTTGGCGGCGTCGTCGACGTGGCGGGCGACGGCGATTTCGCGGCGGCGGGCGATGAAGGCCGAGAGGGAGGCGAGGGCCAGGGTGATGAGCGTGATGGGGAGGCCGGCGATCAGGACGAGCGACCAGCGGACGGCGGCGAAGCCTTCGCCGTCGGCGGGGGTTGGGTTGGAGATCTTGAGGAGGGAGCGGAGGGGTTGCCACGCGGCGTCGGCGAGGGCCTCGGTGCGCGCGAGGATCGTCGTGCCGGCGACGCGGTCGATGATGAGGCAGAGGAGGAGCGCGGAGAGCGCGGCGGTGGCGGTGACGGTCCAGTGCCGGAGGACGTCGATCCACCAGAGGCGCTTGGAGGCGGTGCCGAGGACTTTGCGGATTTCGTTCATGGACAAGCTCCCGCGCGTGCAGAGGGGTGCAACCGGGGAAGCCTACCAGCGTCCGGGGTTGCGGCCCGTACTCCTTCGACGTTTTACGGGCGAGTTGGGTTCGTGTTTCAGGGGGAAAGTTGGGGCGGGAGGGGAACGGGGAGGGGAAAGCCGGTTTGTACGGGGTGTGATTGGTATCGGATGCGTGCGAGGACGACTTGACACCCCGCCGGAGGGCCCGAACCCTCTGAGATGGGAACCAATGCATCTTCTGGTCGGGGCGGCGGGGAGCTGGCGGCGACGGCGTCGGCGTTCATGGAATCAAAGATCGCGTGCGACGGGATCACGTTTGACGACGTGTTGCTGTTGCCACGTCGGAGCGGGGTGATGCCGGCGGAGGCGGATACGTCGACGCGGCTGACGCGCGAGATCACGCTGAACATTCCGCTGCTCTCGGCGCCGATGGACACGGTGACGGAGAGTTCGCTGGCGATCGCGCTCGCGCAGGAGGGCGGGCTGGGGTTCATTCACAAGAACCTGAGCGTGGAGGTGCAGGCGCGCGAGGTGGCGAAGGTGAAGCGTTCGGCGAACGGCGTGATCCAGGATCCGCTGACGCTGGGGCCGACGGACACGGTGGCGAAGGCGAAGGAGTTGATGCGGTCGCATCACGTGTCGGGCTTCCCGGTGACGCAGGATGGTTCGTTCCCGCACCGGGGCAAGGGGAAGGTGCTGGGGATCATTACACGGCGCGATCTGAAGTTTGTGGAGAGCATGGAGACTCCGGTGTCGGAGGTGATGACGAGCAAGTCGCTTGTCACCGCGGCGCCGGACACGACGCTCGCGCGGGCCGAGGTGATTCTCAACCAGAACAAGGTGGAGAAGCTGCTGCTGGTGGACGGGGAGTACCGGCTGCGGGGCGTGATCACGATGAAGGACATCGATCGGCTGAGCCAGTTTCCGAGGGCGTGCCGCGATGGGCGCGGGCGGCTGCGGTGCGGCGCGGCGGTTGGGGTTGATCAGTACGAGCGGGTGGAGGCGCTGGTGGGGAGCGAGGTTGACGTGATGGTGGTGGACACCGCGCACGGCCACAGCGAGAACGTGCTGCGGACGGTGAAGCGGGTGAAGGAGATGGCGTGCGTGGTGGCGAGCGGGGTGCAGGTGATCGCGGGGAACATCGCGACTGCGGAGGCGGCGCGGGATCTGGTGGAGGCGGGTGCGGACGCGGTGAAGGTGGGGATTGGGCCGGGGAGCATTTGCACGACGCGGGTGGTGACGGGCGTGGGCGTGCCGCAGATTACGGCGGTGATGAACGCGGTGTGGGGCGTGATGAAGGCGGGGAGGGACGTGCCGGTGATTGCGGACGGGGGGATCAGGCACAGTGGTGATATTCCGAAGGCGATTGCCGCGGGCGCGCGGTGTGTGATGATGGGGTCGCTGTTTGCGGGGCTGGATGAGTCGCCTGGGGAGCTGGTGATCAGTTCGGGGCGGCGGTACAAGAGTTACCGCGGGATGGGGAGCGAGGGGGCGATGAGCGCGGGGAGCGCGGATCGGTATCGGCAGTCGGAGAAGGTGGGGAGCGACGGGCGTGCGACGATGAAGTTTGTGCCCGAGGGCGTGGAGGGGCTGGTGCCGTACCGCGGGAGTCTGGCGGACTTCGTGTATCAGTTGGTGGGCGGGTTGCGGAGCAGCATGGGGTATCTGGGGTGTCGGACGATTGAGGAGTTGCGGGAGCACGCGCGGTTCTGCAAGGTGAGCAACGCGACGGTGGTGGAGAACCACCCGCACGACATTGTGATTACGAAGGAAAGCCCGAACTACATGGTGGGGAGGGGCGGCTGATCGCCGCGACCGGGAACACACATGCTGCATGAATTTCTGGTGGTGGCGGGCGGGACGTTCGCGGGCATTCTGCTGATGGCGGGGTTGCTGCATCTGATCCCGAAGCTGGGGCTGAAGGGGTTGTCGGAGGCGTTGTGCCGCGCGCCGCTTCTGGATTTGCCGATCACGTACTTCACGGTGCTGCCGCTGGTGGTGGGGCCGGTGGTGGCGGGGTGGATTGGGCTGTTGGGGGCGGTGGTGGGGCAGGTGACGAGCGTGCTGGTGTGGGGGTGGTTGCACGAGCTTGCGAACCTGAAGGCGGCCCGCGGGCCTCGGATCGTGAAGCAGTTGAACCGGACGGTGGGGCGGACGCGGAACCACGTGGCGGTGTGGGTGACGGCGCTCGCGGTGCCGGTGTTCTGGATGATTCGGTTGGCGGAGTGGGTGGTGTATCCGCCGCTGATCTGGATCGTGAAGTTTCCGCGGTACAAGAGCGGTGAGTGGGTGAACGTGTCGCGGCACAAGTTCGAGGGGCTTGTGGGGCACGACTTGATTTGGTGTTTGTATTGCGACTGGATGACGGGGGTGTGGTCGCTGGGATCGGAGATGTTGCGGAACGTGGAGTCGTTCTGGTGTCCGATCAAGTTTTACGATGGGAAGAAGTGCGAGAACTGCAAGCTCGACTTTCCGGACGTTGAGGGCGGGTGGGTGCCGGCGACGGGGACGATGGAGGATGTCACGAAGGCGTTGGCGAAGCACTACACGCCGGAAACGAAGGAGAACTCGTGGTTTGGGCATCCTGCGCGGCTGACGGTGAAGGGGCGGCCGGTGGATGGGGCGTGAGGTGATGGGGTGAGGTGATCGGGCGTTGGGCGGGGGTCGCTCGCGTGGGGAGGTGTGCTTAGGATTCGCGGCGATGCACACCACCACCATGGCGAACACTGTGAACGAACTGATTGCGCAGGAGCTTCCGGAGCTGATCGAGATCCGGCGGGATCTGCACAGGCATCCGGAGTTGTCGTACCAGGAGCATCGCACGGCGGGCGTTGTGGTGCGCGAGTTGGAGCGTGTGGGCGCGGCGGTGAAGACGGGTGTTGGTGGGACGGGCGTGCTCGGGTATCTGCCGGCGACGGAGCCGGCGGGACGGGGCGCGGCGGCGGTGGCGCTGCGTGCGGACATGGATGCGCTGCCGATCGAGGAGCGGACGGGGAAGGCGTACAGCTCGTGCGTGCCGGGGGTGATGCACGCGTGCGGGCACGACGGGCACACGACGATGTTGATCGGGGCGGCGCGGGTGTTGTCGCGGATGAGCAGGAAGCGGCCGGTGTTGTTTGTGTTTCAACCGGCGGAGGAGGGTGGCGGGGGCGCGGACCGGATGTGCCGCGAGGGCGCGTTGGCGGGTGAGGCGAAGGGGGGGATTGGGAATCCGGCGGGGGAGATGTTTGGGCTGCACGGGTGGCCGACGATTCCGCTGGGGCAGGTGGGGAGCAAGGCGGGGCCGCTGCTGGCGGCGACGGACGAGTTCACGGTGAAGGTGCGAGGGGTGCAGTCTCACGGGGCGTATCCGCACCAGGGGTTTGATTCGATTTTGACGGCGGCGCATCTGATTACGCAGTTGCAGAGCATCGCGTCGCGGAACGTGGGGCCGCTGGACAGCGTGGTGGTGACGGTGGGGGTGATCAACGCGGGGACGGCGAGCAACATCATCCCGGAGAGCGTGACGTTTGTGGGGACGATCCGGACGCTGAAGGCGGAGACGCGGGCGCTGGCGCGGGAGCGGTTTTATTCGATCGTGGAGAACGGCGCGCGGGCGATGGGGTGCGAGGCGGAGATCACGTGGGAGGACGGGTACCCGGTGACGCACAACGATGCGGCGCTGACGGACCGGTTCTTCGCGGTTGCTGATGCGGAGATGGGGCGTGGGAGCGTGCTGCGGGTGGAGCACGCGACGATGGGCGGGGAGGATTTCTCGTACTACGGGCACTATGTGCCGGCGTGCTTCTTCCTGCTTGGGTTGAAGCCCGAGGGCGCGACGAATGTGCCGACGCTGCATCAGCCGGAGTTTGACTTCAACGACGACGCGATGCCGGTGGGCATGCGGTTGTTCGTGCGGCTTGCGCGGGGCGAGTGAGCCTTAGGCCTTCCAGTTGTGGCGGATGATGGCGCGGACGTTCTTGAGGAGCGCCCGTTTTGAGGTGCGCTTGCCCTTGACGCCGGAGCGGCCGTTGTAGCTGACGGGGACTTCGAAGATGCGGGCGGGGATGGGATCGGTGCTGCCGGCGACCGAGAGGGTGAGGCGTGCGGACTTGGCAACGAGTTCGGGGTCGACGCCGTGGCGGTCTTCTTCGATGACGATTTTCTCGATGGCGGCGCGGCGGAAGGCCTTGAGGCAGCACTCGATGTCGGAGAGGTGGAGGTCGGTGAGCATGTTGGAGAGGGTGGTGAGGAGTCGGTAGGCGGCGGTGCGCCAGTAGGGGAGCACGCGGTGCGCGGCGCCGAGCACGCGTGAGCCGAAGACGATGTCGGCGCGGCCGTCGATGATGGGGCGGAGGACGGTTTCGTGGTCGAGGGCGTCGTACTCGGGATCGGCGTCGTGGAGGAGGACGATGTCGGCGCCTTCGCGGAAGGCGGCGGCGAAGCCGGTGCGGAGGGATGCGCCTTTGCCGCGGTTGCTGGTGTGCTGGACGAACTTGATGCCGGGGCGATCGCCGAGGCGTTTGGCGATGTCGGTGGAGCCGTCGGTGGAGCCGTCGTCGACGATGACGAGGATGCGGTCGGCGCGCATGGAGCCGGGCTGGCCCTTGCCCAGGAGGGGCGGGCGTTCGGCCTCGATCTGCGCGATGGTTCGCTCGAGGAAGGCGGCCTCGTTGTGAACGGGGATGACGACGGCGATCAGCATGGGACGAAGGGTAGCGGAAAGGGGGGACGAAGGGGGGATTTAGTGGTTGAGCGCGAGGTCGATGACCTTGCGGTGGGCGTTGGACATGCCGAACTCGTGGAGGCGTTCGCGGGGTATCCACTGGCGGTCGGGGCCGGGGGAGTGGGGCGTGGCGGAGGAGGAGAAGGTGACGAAGACGACGCTGCGGTGGGAGGTGGCGTGCTCGAAGACGGGGCCGGCGGCTGGGGTGGCGCGGAGGCCTAGGGACTGACGGAGTTGCTCTGTCAGTTCGCGGCGGACGGCGGGGAGGTCTGCGGCGATTTGTTCGAGGGAGGGTGCCTGCCAGAGGCCGGCCCACATGCCCCGGCGGGGGCGTTGCTCGAGGAGGATGTGGCCTGCGCGGTTGCGGAGGACGATGGAGACGGCGAGGAGGGGCTTGCGTGGCGCGGGGGTTTTGGGGGCGGGGATTTTGGCCTGGAGGCCTTTGGCGTTGGCGAGGCAGGAGGCGCGGAGTGGGCAGGAGTCGCAGGCGGGGGCGCGGGGGGTGCAGACGGTGGCGCCGAGTTCCATGAGGCCTTCGTTGAGCCCGCCGGGGTTGGCGCGACCGGCGGGGGTTGCGAGGAGATCGGCGGCGCGGGCCCAGACCCACTTCATGGTGGCGGGTGCGGATGGTGGGAGCGCGGCTTTGGCGTCGAGGCGGAGGAGGACGCGGGCGACGTTGCCGTCGGCGAGTGGTTCTTGGTGTCCGAAGACGATGGAGGAGATGGCACCGGCGGTGTACGCGCCGATGCCGGGGAGATCGCGGAGGGCGGCGGCGGAGTTTGGGACTGTGCCGGCGTGGTGGAGCGCGATGGCCTTCGCGGCGGCGTGGAGGAGTTTGGCGCGACGGTAGTAGCCGAGGCCGGACCACATGGCGAGGACGTCGTGCTCGGGCGCGGCGGCGAGGGCGTTGGCGTCGGGGAAGCGTTCGATGAAGGGGGCGAACTTTTCGAGGACGCGGGAGACCTGCGTCTGCTGGAGCATGAACTCGCTGACGAGGGAGAGGTAGGGGTCGCGGTGGCGGAGGGCGGGGACGACGGCTCGCCAGGGGAGGTCGCGGGCGCTACCGCGGAACCAGCGTTCGATTGCCGCGGCGAGGGAGGCGTCGCGATCAGGCGTGCTCAACCGCGCGGGAGAGGGCGGTTTTGAGGGTTTTCCAGTCGGCATCTGGGGACTTGCTGACGGTGAACCAGGAGTCGTGGATGAGGACGGAGGTGATGCCAGGGAGGGCGAGGAGGGCGTTGGCGAGGGGGTCGGCGGCGGCGGCGCTGGGCGAGGAGAAGGAGCGTGGGCCGGGGCCGAGGGAGCCGGAGACGACGCACTTGAGGGCGTTTGGGTTGGGGGTGGTGACGAACTCGGTGATGGAGGTCGGCATCGGCTACATGGTCCGGCGGATGGCGTCGACGATGCGTTGCGCGGTGCGGACGTTGGCGAAGCCGGCTTCAGCGTCGATCATGGGGCGTTCGCCGGTGCGGACGGCGTCGAGGAAGGCCTTGATTTCCATGACGATGGGTTCGGCGTCGTCGACGGGGAGTTCTTCGATGTTGACGAGCTGGTCCCACTTGAGGCTGGTGAGGTCGTGGCCGTGGGCGAGCTGCTCGCGGACTTCGCGCATCTGGAGTTCGTTGGCGATGCGGCGGATCATGGTGCCCTTCTTGGCGCCGTAGTCGATCTTGATGTAGGCGTTTTCGCCGGTGATGCGGGTGACGCGCTCGGTCTTCATGGCGAGGCGGCTGGCGGTGACGTTGGCGACGCAGCGGCCGTGGGGGCCGTCGAACTCGAGCCAGGCGTTGCAACTGTCTTCGTGGTCGGTGACGACGGCGACGCCGGCGGCGCGGATGTAGTCGGGCTCGCGGCCGCCCATGAGCATGAGGACGACGTCGATGTCGTGGATCATCATGTCCATGACGACGCCGACGTCGACGCTGCGGAAGCTCATGGGGCTGACGCGGACGACCTGCATGAAGCGGGGGACGATGGGCGCGCCGGTGGCGGCGGCCTTTTGCATGGCCCGCATGACGGGGTTGAAGCGTTCGATGTGGCCGACCATGAGGCAGGAGCCGGTGGATTCGGCGAGGTCCTTGAGCTTCTTGGCGGTTTCGACGTCGCCCGCGAGGGGCTTTTCGATGAGGCAGCCGACGCCGGCCTTGAGGAGGGGTTCGGCGGTGTCGTAGTGGTAGGTGGTGGGGACGGCGACGCTGACGGCATCAACGCCGGCGTCGAGGAGCTGCTGGACGGTCTCGAAGCCCTTGCACTTGAACTGCTCGCAGATCTCGGCGCGGCGTTGCTCGCTGGAGTCGACGACCCCGACGAGCTGGCAGCCGGCGAGCTGGGAGTAGACGCGGGCGTGGTGGCGGCCCATGCGGCCGACGCCGACGACCCCGCAGCGGACGGGGCGGCCCCCGAAGCGGTCTTCGGAGGTCACGATCACCGAAGGGACTGCGGAACGGGTCGATGTGCTCATGTCATTCCCCGGGGGGGTACGGGCGGAGGTCAGACCTTGGCGGCCTCGGTCAGGGCGGAGACGATGGTGTCTTTCTTCTGGATGCCGGTCCACTTCTTGTAGACGTTGCCACCCTTGAAGATCATGAGGGTGGGGAGGGCGGCGATGCCGTACTTCACGCAGACCTGACGGGAGGTCTCGGTGTCGAGCTTGCCGACCTTGGCGGCGCCGGCGAGTTCGGCGGCGATGGCCTCGATGGTGGGCTGGAGCTGGCGGCAGGGGCCGCACCACTTGGCGGTGAAGTCGACGAGGACGGGCTTGTCGGAGGCGAGGACCTCCGAGTCGAAGTTGGCGTCGGTGAACTCAAGAAACGTGCCGGTGGACATGGGTGACTCCGTTCACAGGCCGCACGGGGCGGCGTGGTTGAGGTGAGATGCTACGCGATCGGCGGAGGGTTCGGCGGTTCGATGTGGGGAGGCTGGCGGGTAGGGCCCGATCGCGAACCGGACGGCGATGAGGCGGGCGGGGGAGG
>VYLF01000956.1_pt1 | contig 10351 bp, 14 predicted proteins | sample 5114371 | NCBI WGS metagenome assembly VYLF01 (sample SAMN12291773, study PRJNA351875) | freshwater metagenome | isolation source: freshwater lake | place: USA: Michigan, Kent Lake | collected 2013-08-15 | reverse complement strand
AAGCTAGAGGTTTAAAGACTGATCGGGTTCCAATTATTTTTATTAATCAATATTTTACACACTTCATACCGGATGAGCAACATGGCTCACCACTACTACCAAATCATTACCCAAGGAGTTTTTCATAAGGGACGAGAACTTCTTATGCCTATTCCCCTTCTCCCCAAAGATACCGAACCAGTTTTTACTTCAAAGCGAACTGAACAAGATTTCCTTGACCGAATTTGGTTCTCTCGCATCCGTGCCTTAACCTGTCAGTGATTCACCAAGATGTGTCAGGCAGTCAGGGTCATTACTTCCGATTTTATCACTCAATCCAAGCTTTTGGGGGGTTCTACCCCCAAACCCCCCGTTGGGGACGCAAGCGCCGTCCCCAAACCCCGGAGCGCATTAGTTTTTCGGTGGGATGCTTACAGACAGCTGCTGATATATTTGTAATAATTTAAGAGTCACTGATAATTGCTGATTGTCCGTATTTCTGCAAATGTGAGATGCAGCCTAGGGGAAACTTTACCTAATCAGATTTTCACCGGTCGGCATATGCTTCCTTGCCATGAAAGATGATAAAATCTTCAAGAGTAGGAACTTTTTCTGGCAATTTGCCCTGTAGTTAAAACAGACAAAAGAGAGAAGTAAATTCTCTCTTCTGCTCATGAAAATTATGGTTCTTCGGTTCGTGTTATGCAATGGACAGGGTTATAAGGGATGAACCCCTTATATAGAAAGACATTCAGCAATTTTTGTCAATTTTTGTCAATTGTTTTCGCTCTAGAACCAACTAATCAATTAAATCTCTTGCCAGATAAGGATTTAGTCTGTTTATGCCACCCTATCGAACCATACCAAGTAACGAAGAACCAAAATTATGCCGATTTTTCGATAACCGAGGGGAAATTATTCTATTTGTAATTGGCTCTAGTGTCTTTAACCGCCGCCCAAAAAAATAGGGCTGTTAGTGGCACACTTGCCGCTAGAATTAAGCCAGTGGTGGTATTGCCTAAATCCGGTTCTCCCGAACTAATTTCAAAGACACAACCCACACCAGCGATCGCTGCAATACAGGATAATAACAATAAAACGCCGCTTTTCGGGGTCATCTTCACTCCTCACCTAAATTAACTAATGCCTTTATTTTGTCACTTTCTCGACGGGTTTCACCGCTTGCACGGAAAAACCGTGTTTTTTTAATTCTTCATTGAGTGCCAAATCGTTATCTACTCTATCCACGAACATGACACCATTAAGATGATCCATTTCGTGTTGAATTACCCGCGCCAGTAAACCGTTAGCTTGCAGTTTTCGCGGTTTCCCCTGTTCATCTTTATAACTCACTTCGATCGCTTGGGGACGGATGACATCTAAAAACACATCGGGAATACTCAAACAACCCTCTTCCGCTTTGCACAATTCCCGACTATAACCGATAATTTGGGGATTAATCAGAATTAGGGGCGTATTTTCGGGTTTATCGGGTTCACAATCGATGACAATCAATTGTTTATTGACTGCCACTTGCGGGGCCGCTAACCCGATACCATTGGAACTATACATAGTTTCCAGCATTTCTCTGGCTAATTGGCGAATGCTGTCATCGACTTTAGCAATCCGCTTGGCTGGTTGACGCAAGACTCGATCGCCGAGATAATGCAGTTCTAAAGGGGGTTTTTCTAATTTGCGTTTTTCTACGGTAATAGTGGCGCTCATAAACTTAATTATCGATGGGATGACACAATTTTGATCTTATACTAAATCCGTTGAGTATAGGCTACATATCAGGAGAGGCACTCATGCAAGAGGCAAAAGGCAAAAGGAGGAATAGATAATCAGTCTTTAATAACTGGATTTAGTATTAGTCACTGGCTCTGGGGCATTTCTCAGGAAAAGGGAGAAAAAAGCCCAGACTCTTCATAAAATTTTATACCGATCACAGACAGTTCGTCCATATCAGGGGGTGGGAAGTGGGGAAGTGGGAAGCTTTTTCAGTTATCAGTAAGCAGTAATCAGTAATCAGTGGGGGAGTGGGGAGATTTTTCAGTTATCAGTAAGCAGTAATCAGTAATCAGTGGGGGAGTGGGGAGAAGGGAGAAGGGAGAAAAAAAGCTGATTGTAACCGGCTACTTATTAGTAATTGGCATTCCTAACCATTGACTTAATTCCGCTGCTAACCATTCAATTTCGGGGTTACTCAGATAGGCTTTTGTCTGACTGCTAATAGTATATTCTTTAGTCCCCGCCCAAATAGTTAAAGCCATCGGCATATAAACTTGATCGCCATCGCCATCTTTGGTATGATAACTATCAGCTTTGACCAGTTTATTAATATGTTGCCGTGCCATTTTCTTTTTGCCCGGAAGTGTCAAACCAAAAATTCGCTGAATGGCAACAATTTCTTGACTATCAATAGTGATAATTTCCTCCCCTTTGAGACAATAAATAATCCCGCCAAGCATTCCTAAACCCACAAACCAAAAAGGCAAGGAAAAGAGCAGAAAAAACCAACTCATCCATAGAGGAATAGAAACGGCTCCTCCTGTCCATACTAATAAAAAAGCATTCCAAGCGATGGCAAAGGCTCCAAGAAAAATTAATTTAGGGGTAAAACCTTCGGGAGGTAAAGATATTTTAATTTTCTCCTCGCTTTTTTGCAACTGTACCCGACTACCTGCTGGTTTTTCAAGGTTCGAGGAAGTTAATTGCATTTCGTGGAGAGTATTTAAAGCTTGATTTGCTGCCTGTGCTGAAACAAACCTTTTCTCGAGACTAGGTTCAATTAATTGCCCTAACCAATGAACAAAAGCAGGGCTTAAATTGGCTAAATTATTTAATTTAATTTTGCCATCTTTTTGGGGTAAATCTGCGGGATGAATGCCTGTAGCTAGATAGATTAAAGTGGCTCCTAAACTGTATAAATCAGAAGCGGCAACGGTGCGACCACCAAATTGTTCGGGGGGCATATAACCGTAGGTTCCGACGATAGTTAAAGTGGACTGTTCCTGTTGGGCAACACTCTGGACAGAACCAAAATCAATTAAATAAACATTGCCGATACTATGACCTGATCGATCTTTTAGTAAAATATTACTAGGTTTCAAATCCCGGTGGATAATTGGCGGGTTAAGTCCATGGAGATAAATTAAAATACCTAGGATAGATTTAGCTAATTCTTGCAGGTCTGCTTCACTAAATTTGCGACCGGTTTCTATCTGTTCCTTGAGAGATTTAGCTTCGATATAACTCTGAACAAGGGCAAAACCTTGATAGGTATCGGTGCGAACTTCAAAATAGTCGATATATTCAGGAATCGAGCGACAATCTAGATGTTTAAGAGTTTCAGCTTCCCGTTCAAAGAGTTTTAAATCTGTCCATTCAAAATCGGGACTGAAGATTAATAATTTGAGGACAACAGTAGTACCCGTTTTTAGATCTTGGGCGAGAAAAGTGCGTCTTCCGGTTTGTTTACCTAACTGACTTTGGATTTGGTATCGATCGCCTAAAATTTGCCCTGGCAGCATACAATATATTCCTAGGATAATCCTACTTCTAGGCTAATCGAGAAATTTCTCAACCGCAAGCTAAGAAAAAGGAAGTTTGACCGAATCATCAAAACTTTAGCATCTCCCGGGATAACTGCGGTGAAATTCAATTATATCGCCCGTTTTTCGCCAATTCCTGGACTGGGCTGAGGGATGTATTTTTTCAGGATATCTCTTGTAAAAATCAAAAATTGTTGTTAGGGTTAGGAATCAGTAGTCAGTAGTCAGGAGAATTAAGAATGAATAATAATCAATTAAATGGTCTATTTACAGATTTTATGCAATTTAATCCTTATTTTTGCCGTTTTTGAACCCTGAAAAATTAATTATGCAAGAGGTTTGGGTTAAAAGAGAAAAGGTTCTTATTGATTAGTTCGCTCTAGATCGAAAACAATTAACAAAAATCGCCAAATGTCTTTCTCTATAAGAGTTTCATTCCTTATAACCCTGTACGTTGCATAAGACAAACCGAAGAGCCAGAGAAAATAGGCATCAGAAAAGAAAATTGACCTCTCTGCGTCTGGGAAATTTTAGTACAAATGTTCGGAATGTCAACTCCGGCGCGGCCGTGGAGTCTGAAGGCGTAATTAATCTCTTGAGCTGCTATCAGGTGATAATATCTCAAATACTGGATAAATTTGACATAATCAGAGTTTGTACGGATATTGTAGTCGTCTGTTGTCTTTTTTCTCCTCCTGTCTCGGAGTCTACTGTCCTAAGGAAAGATTTTCGATTTTTACAAGAGGTCTATAGTCAACAGATTAGGGGACAAGGGAGCAGTCAGTTTAATTCCGATCGAGGTGGAGTTTCCTGATATAGTTTTAAAAGCAGTCGGTTCAAGACAAAAAGACATGGTTACTAGGGGCGAACGAGGAGTAGAAGTGAGGAAAAACGAGAGCTTTTCTCTGGCTTCCTATCTGGAGGAAAAGCGGTTAATTGTCGAGTCAGCTTTAGATAGCTCTTTAGTTATCGGCAATCCTGCCAAAATCTACGAGGCGATGCGCTATTCTCTCCTCGCTGGCGGCAAACGTCTGCGGCCGATTTTATGTCTGGCTACCTGTGAATTGATGGGGGGTTCCCTAGAGATGGCTTTACCCACCGCTTGCGCTCTAGAAATGATACACACGATGTCATTGATTCATGACGATTTACCCGCCATGGATAACGATGATTACCGACGCGGGAAATTAACCAACCATAAGGTTTTTGGCGAAGATATCGCTATTTTAGCCGGGGATGGTCTCCTGGCCTACGCTTTCGAGTATGTGGCTACCCAGACTCTTAATGTACCTCCCCTACAGATTTTAGAGGTAATTGCCCGTTTAGGTCGCACTGTCGGGGCAGCGGGTTTGGTGGGAGGTCAGGTTTTAGACTTGGAATCCGAAGGAAAACCCGATATTTCGGCAGAAACTCTCGGTTTTATCCATACTCAGAAAACTGGGGCCCTGTTGGAGACTTCTGTGGTGTCGGGGGCAGTTTTAGCGGGGGCAAAAGCGGAAGATATAGCTAAATTAGCCCGTTACGCTCAAAATATTGGCTTGGCTTTCCAAATTATCGATGATGTTCTCGATATCACGGCGACAAAGGAGGAATTGGGTAAAACCGCCGGGAAGGATCTACAGGCACAAAAAGCCACCTATCCTAGTCTCTGGGGGATAGAAGGGTCTCGCCAGCAAGCTCAACACTTAATAGATAGTGCCATCGGTGAATTGAGTAGCTACGATGAGGCTGCTGAACCTTTACGGGCCATCGCCGAGTATATTGTTAATCGTAAAAATTAAATTAAACGAATGAGATTATGCAGGACTTCGAGCAGGTGTTACACAATCAAATACTGCTAGTCTCTCTTTTAGCTTGTTTCACTGCCCAGGGACTAAAAGCGCTGATTGAGTTAATCCGCGATGGTAAGGTGAGTCTGCGCTATCTAGTCTCGTCGGGGGGAATGCCTAGCGCTCACTCGGCACTGGTGGGGGCCTTGGCTACTGGGGTAGGATTACAGGTGGGTTGGTCTAGTCCCGAATTTGCGATCGCTGCGCTTTTTGCGGTTATTGTTATGTATGATGCGGCCGGAGTGCGTCAGGCAGCGGGAAAACAGGCCCGGATTCTCAATCAAATTATCGATGAAATGTTCCAGGAGGGCAAGGAATTTAACGAGGAACGTTTAAAGGAATTAATCGGTCATACTCCTTTTCAAGTGCTGGTCGGTTTAAGTTTGGGTATCGGTATCGCCATGGTGATGCTCTGTCATTAATTGAGGTGTTTTCTGGGGTTGAGATAAACTAGATTTAATAACTGAAAATCCGGGGTAATCACTCATGTTACAATCCCTAAAAATTGAGGGCTTTTGCGGTTTTCAAAGTTTTGAGATGGCCAATCTTGGTACGCCAATTCAAATTTGAAACGCATCAGCAGCAATGTTTGAGATAGAGGCAAAAAGGAATCAAAGTTACAGGAATCCACTCAACAAAGTGCTGATAACTGGGTAAATTGGCACAAGCATCGCTCCAGTATTCAGCTACAGGGTCTAAATAATAGGATTTGAAGTTTCTGTAATGATTACTACGGCGGTTCCTCTATCCATCTGGCACAGACAACTCCTTATACTAAATACGTTGAGTATAGGCTAGTTATGAGGAGAGGCACTCATGCAAGAGGCACTCATGCAAAGGGGAGAATAAATAATCAGTTTTTAATAACCGGATTTAGTATTATTGGATAAGCCTTTCCACTTAGAAGATGTACCAGACTGAGCCTGAATCCGCCGTATGAAAAGCGATTAAAATCGTCATAATTTCCCCCAGACATAAGCTTCTTTTTCGTTGTCGAGTCTTCAGTCTATAAGCAAGTAAGCTTTTTGAGCATTGAGGTGCAAATTATTGGCAAAAATCATCGACAGGACAGAATAAAGCATCTATACTAACCCTAGGGCAAGGTGGCTGAATGGTTTTCTGTTTTTCAGCATATCACTTCTCCCTTTTCTTATCCCGAACTCAGGTTATATATAAGGAGAATAATTAACCATGACCGCAAATAGAGGCCCGATTCCTGTAGTTGTCAACGGTGCAGCCGGCAAAATGGGACGGGAAGTCATTAAAGCCGTTGCTCGTGCCGACGATATGATCTTAGTGGGTGCAGTGGATCGAAATCCAGCTTTTCGAGGTCAAGATGTGGGGGAAGTGGCCGGTTGTGAACCCCTAGAAGTGCCGATCCTCGACGATTTACAGAGTGTTTTAGTCCTGGCAACTCAGGAAAAAGTGCAAGGGGTGATGGTGGATTTTACCCATCCCGACGGTGTTTATGACAATACCCGCAGTGCGATCGCCTATGGAGTGCGTCCCGTGGTGGGAACTACGGGATTATCGGCGGCACAACTACAAGATTTAGCCGAATTTGCCGAAAAAGCCAGCACCGGCTGTTTAGTTATCCCCAATTTTTCCCTTGGCATGGTTTTACTACAACAGGCTGCCCTGCAAGCATCCCGCTACTTTGATCATCTGGAAATTATCGAACTGCATCACAATCAAAAAGCAGACGCACCCAGTGGAACGGCGATCAAAACCGCCGAATTACTGGCAGAATTAGGTAAAACCTTTAATCCTGCCCAAGTTTCCGAAAAAGAAACCATCCCCGGCGCTAGAGGCGGTTTAACTGCTGAGAACATCCGTATTCATAGCGTGCGTCTACCCGGTTTAATCGCCCACCAAGAAGTCATTTTCGGTTCCCCCGGGGAAATCTATACCCTTCGTCATGATACCAGCGATCGCTCCTGTTATATGCCGGGGGTTCTCCTCTCTATCCGCAAAGTTACTCAGCTGCAATCCCTCGTCTACGGTTTAGAAAAAATCCTCTAAATCAAGATAGGTAGTGATTTTATTGTAGTGGTGATAGCTCAAACCTTGGCTAATTGGGCATTGTCGTCATCAATAAAGTACCAAACAGTTCGGCACCCTATCCATTAGTCACATCTTTCTTAACATAAAATTTGACAAAAAGAGAAAAGTGTGCAAGATGGCTCAAGGGGGTTCTATGGGGGAACTAATTTGAGCAGATAGTTTCCAAGTCTCGCTGATATCATGTAACCTTCGCCGTCCCAACCAAATAGTTTTAACACCAGGTTCACCGTCGCCTTTTCTACCTAAAAAACCCCCAAGAGAAGCAATCATTCTGACCGCTTCTGGCCAAGGAGGGCGGCTTTTTAGGCGGCGGAACCTTTTTATGAATAGTGGCACACAAAGATTGCCATTCATGTTCTTCCAAAAAACTTTCACAACTTTCCTACCCCTGTAAGCGCGCTTGATAGGTTAACCAGAGTAATCGCTTTCGCTACAATCGAATAGGTAGCTAAGGCCATCTCAATTCTACGACCCGTTTCTAATTGCAGTTTTTCTAGTCCACAACCACTTTTTAAAACAAAATGATAGCGTTCTATCAACCAGCGATAACTATACCAGCGCCCGCAGGTTATCGCCGATTCAAAGCTACTAATGTCTAGGCTAGTTAAGAGGAGCCAACTGATAGGATTAACTCCGGGATGAGGATTTTCTTCTTCGGATAAAATCACCTGTAATTTTACAGGTTGACTAGGGTTCGCCTTGGAGTGATGTCTAGTGGTCTGTCAAAGCAATTATGTCGGATAATAGGAATGTAAATAAGCTAACCCCGAAAAACAATGCCAGCCAAACAATACATTGTCTGCTTAACTGAAGATGAACGCAAGAGTCTCAACAAACTAACCACAACAGGTAAAGCTTCCGCTAGAAAAATTAATCATGCTCGAATTTTACTGAAAGCATATATCAATCAACCCGATGGAGGTTGTACAGATAAACAAATCAGTGAAGCCTTGAATATCAGTACCAGAAGCATTGAGAGAGTCAGACAAAGATTTGTGGAAGAAAGCCTAGAAAATGCACTTAACCCTCGTCCGAAAAAGTCATTAAAGCTCAAAAAGATAGACGGAGAAGCAGAAGCCCATTTAATCGCACTGGCTTGCTCACAAGTGCCTCAAGGTTATAACCGTTGGACATTACGACTACTGGCAGAGGAAATGGTAACTTTAGAATACATAGAAAGCATTTCTTATGAAACAGTGCGACAGGTCTTAAAAAAAACGAGCTAAAACCTTGGTTAAAAGAATCTTGGGTAATTCCACCTCAAGCCAATGCCGAATTTGTCTGTCAAAGGTCAGAAGTGTTACAACTTTACACCAGCAACTATGACCCAGATTATCCCTTAGTTTGTTTTGATGAGACCTCAAAACAACTGATTTCAGAAATCAATTCGCCAATTGCTGCCGAACCGGGTAAGTCCGAACGTTTTGATTATGAATATCAGCGAGAGGGAGTTTCTAATTTATTCATGTTTTTTGAGCCGTTCACGGGTTGGAGACACGTGGAAGTCACTGACCAACGTAGGAGTGTTGACTATGCCCAACAAATGAAGTATTTAGTTCTCAACGTCATCCTCAAGCCAAGAAAATTAAAGTAGTTCAAGATAATCTGAATACTCATGTCAAAGCATCTCTTTATAAAGCTTTTACCCCAGTCGAAGCAAGACGCATTCTGGATAAATTGGAGTTTCATTATACTCCTAAACATGGAAGTTGGTTAAATATGGCTGAAATTGAGTTGAGTGTTTTAAGCCGACAGTGCCTTGAGCGGCGTATTGAAGACAAGGAAATCTTAACAGAAGAAGTAGCAGCTTGGGAAAAACGCAGAAATGAAAATTCTGCTCCTGTAGATTGGCGATTTACCACTGAAGATGCCCGAATTAAATTAAAAAGATTGTATCCGTCAATAACATCTTGACAGACCACTACCCTATCTAGCTTGCTTCCAATTCGTGAAGCGTCTGAATGGAAACCCAAAGTCGTTGTTTTTTGACTTTTGTTCTTCTTTTAACCTTGCTTCCAATTCGTGAAGCGTCTGAATGGAAACTTGGGAAGCGATTGCTATGGCGTGACCGAATACGCTTGCTTCCAATTCGTGAAGCGTCTGAATGGAAACTGCTCTTCCATGATAAGAACTCTTGCAAATTAATTATATGTTACAATGGTCGGTTAACTAATTTTTTGGGAAAATTAGTTAATTAGTGCATTTGTTCTGAATGAAAACCTGAAGTTTAACTTTTAACCCAAAACTCTTTAGATATGCTTTAATTTGGTTGTCAAAACCTCTTTATTTAAGCAGCACAAACTATCTCAATTATAAAAATTGAGAATAAATTCTCCTGACTAATTACAATTCCCCTTCACTGGATTAATGTTTGGCAACTTTTAAGAAGCTGCTACACCTATCCCTAACTCATAGTTATAAACAGCCGCCAAAAGGTTAACTCTTAAACTATATCTTCGACGACGATTCCGATATTTACAGGATAAGATTTTAAAGATTTTGAGTTTCCTATTTATAGTTTCAATGCTCATCCTTTCTTTGGCTAAAGCCTTGTTATACTCCTTTTCTAAATCTGTTAATTTTCTATTTTTCGATTTATTTTTCGGTGTATAACTATTACTATGGTATGCAGCTATTCCTTGATAACCACTGTCTTCTATGCTGGTAGTTAAAGGATGAAAACGAACTCGACTTTTTTAAAATAAACTAAAATCATGACCTCTACCTTTCCCACAAAAGACACCGATAATTTCCTCGGTATTTTGAGCAGCTACTAATTGGGATTTTCAAGTATGATAACCTCTTTTACCACCAAAAAAATCTTTCTGTTTCTTTTGGGGGCGTTCCCTGGGAGTTTCCGTTACATCCATTACCGTTACGACCGGTATCTCTGCTTGATTTAGTAGAGCTTTTTTTCCTTTTAAA
>VYLF01000589.1_pt1 | contig 10385 bp, 4 predicted proteins | sample 5114371 | NCBI WGS metagenome assembly VYLF01 (sample SAMN12291773, study PRJNA351875) | freshwater metagenome | isolation source: freshwater lake | place: USA: Michigan, Kent Lake | collected 2013-08-15 | reverse complement strand
TTAAAAGAGCGAGCTTTAGGAAAATTGTCTGCTCAATTTTTTGATAATTGACCACTGTTACATTTGGTAAATCGAGGAGTTGATCAAAATTTATCCACATAACCCACCTCCTGTTCTGTGTTACTATTATACCATGCTCACACAGAACCTAGAAGAGCACATCCTGGCAATAAAGTGTATAAGTTAATTTGGCTTACAACTATAAAATAATAAAGTTGAGGCCATAGATAATGTCCCAGAATCAGTCCAGTCATCTCATTATTTAATGCCTCTGGCTATTTGATACCCCCTACAGGTTTACTTTGGAGAAATTTTATGAAAGGAAAAAAAGTTCTCACGGTCGTTTTTGCAACTACGAAGCATATCCCTGCGAATGAGGTTACTGTTTCTTGTGAAGAATCGTTGTCTTCAAAGAGACCAATCAGGGGGAAGTATACTAACCAGGAGTGGCAGTACCGCATTTCTTTACCTTCGGATGCGGATAAGGCTACTCTTTGCTTCCATGTTAATGAGGATATTCCGATGGAGCAGAATCCGATTGTCGTTTCTTACAATAAGTGGATTTTTGAGTCTAAAGATTCGCAAAAAGTTAAGTTTACGGATCAAGATATTTCATTTCCCAGCTATAAAAAGAGGTATCTCCACGCTGTCGAAAACTTACTGAATGAAGAAACAGACTTTTCCCGTCGATATGTGCCTAGCAATTTAGATACCGATCAGGAATATGATGTCATCGTCATTGGTTCTGGGATGGGAGGTGGAATCCTTGCTGACCAGCTATCGGATTTTGGCTTGTCAGTCCTCGTATTAGAAGCTGGATCAGTTCATTTCCCTTCTCATATTGGCAATACACCTATTCCTGCTTCGGAGGTGGATGTCAGAAAATCGGTAGCATACGACAACGCGCCAGGATCAGTACTGAAAAAAGATGTACACCTGAACCTGGGAGGGCGATCGATATATTGGTCATCTGTGATTCCCAGAATGAACGATTGGGACTTAGAACATTGGGATAAAGACATAGTTGTCTACCTAAAAAAAGGTGGATACAGGAAAGCAGAAAAGCTATTCCGAATGAGAACCGAATACAACAGCTACGAAAAGGTTCTTCGGGGTCGTATCAGAGAGATACTGCCGGAATACAAGGTAGAGCACCTGCCTCGAAGCTACCATCAAGAAATGTCATGGATTACAGAGCGCAGGGGCAATTCAGATGAGCGTCCAACTGGTTGGTTCTCCACCGCAGCTCTATTGCTCAACTCTGTCAGTTTTCCTGATAAGAAGACTGGCGGAGAAAATATTACAATCAATCTCAATCATTTGGTGACAGGGCTTGAATGGGACGGACGAAAGGTGACTGGGGTCATATGTCAGGATCTCATCAACCATAAGGAACGAATTTATCGCGGAAAGGTCGTTGTTCTAGCTGCCGGAGCCACAGAAAGTCCCTGCATTGCCCTCAGAAGTAAGCTGAATGATAAAAGCGACAAAATCGGTAGGGGCCTTACTGACCACCAAGACGCAAAACTAGATTTTGAAATCCCACGGAAGTCGTTATCAATCACTTCAATAGATCAAGCTAAAATATTTCTTCTGCCCAACCCAGACGTTGGAAATGACAATAAGTTTAGTTGTGAGCTTGCGCTCAACCATCGGTTTTGGGAGCCTCGCTACGATGATGACGACCTATACGAAGAGTCCCTTGTAGATGATGATGCTCCGATTAAATCTACAATCAAGTTTCTTTTTCCCAAGCCACTCAACGAGTCTAACTGGATCAAGCTTGGTGAGCCTCGACCCATAGTAAATGTAGAGCCTATGCAAAATCATCCCTCTGAAGAACAAGCAAATGAATTGAAGGAAAAAGTCCTTAACTTTCTCGGCGTTGCCTCCTCTGAGGTGGCAAAACCCCTTAAATATCGAGAAGAATCCGAGACCTATCACACTGGTGGCTCTCTGAGAATAGGCGAACATGGCAAAGGTGTTGTTGATAAGCACCTGAAATTTCATGAATACGATAATCTGTACTGCTGCGATCTGTCGATTTTCCCACACATTCCCACAGCGAATCCTTCTCTTACGCTGGGTGCTCTAGCGATCAGACTTGCTGAAGATATCAAAGGCTTAGTGGGAACATAGACTCACTTTTTGTCAAGAATGTTGGGAAAAAGCCCCGCTCGTAGCATCTGCCCTTCGACAAGCTCAGGATAAACTCCGAGCGTGGGGTGAATCTCGACAAAAGTACAAACCGCGAAAAGTGTATGAGTTGATTTTGCTGACAACTATTAATAAGAGTCAGCAAGGTTAGCAAACAAGAATTTACCTTGAAGAGGCTCTTTTTGATCTAAGGAGAAATTTATTATGTACGAACAATTTGGCCCGATTGTTGATCATTCTACTCGCAAAGTTACGTTCAAACTCTTTTTCCCTGATAGCTCAAAAAATATTTTGCAGTACAGTCGAGGGGGGCTGCCTAAGATTAAAGAGATCTATGTTCCTGGCACTTTTAATACTGGTGGCTGGGACGAAAAGCAAGCCCCGAAGATGTCCGTAGAAGATCATCCCAGTGGTATTCTTTATACCTATTCTACAACTCTCGAAAAAGACGGATTTTATCAGTACAAGTTTTATATCAAGTTTGAAAAGGGCACAGATCGCTGGGTAAATGATCCTTGTACCCGATACGGTTCTCGATTGGGAGGCGATGATAATTCTGGTTTTGTTGTTGGTGGCAATCTTGTCGATTCCGTTAAACCTATTACTAACCGCATCTCCCCACAAGACCTCATCATTTACGAGATGATGGTTGATGATTTTACTGAAAATCTCACGGGAGATAAATCTCAGAAAAATACGCTCGATCTCATCACAGAAAATATAAAATATCTAGTGGATCTGGGTGTGACGGCCTTACAACCCTTACCGTGGACAACTGTCCCTGGAACAGGCTTCAACTGGGGATATGAGCCATTTCTATTCTTTTCCGTTGACGAAAGATTGACGGATCGTAAGGGAGTCCTCTCAGAGAATAATGTGGATAGACTTTATAGTCTTAAACTGTTGATTGATGCTTTGCATGAAAAGAACATCCAAGTGATTATGGATGGTGTTTTTAATCATGCGAGAACGGAGTTTCCGTATCTACAGTTATACCAGAATAAAGAGGATTGTCCTTACATCGGGCCATTTGAGGAAGGTACTTTTTTTGAAGACTTTGATTTTAATAATGGGTGTGTTCGGGAGTTCATTTTTGATGTCTGCAAGTATTGGATCGAGAATTATCAAATTGATGGCATTCGCTTTGATTATGTGAAAGGATTCTTCCGCCGTGCTGGTGGCGATCCTGGTATCACCACTCTGATCAGTCGTCTTCGCAGGTTCTTAAGCGAAACCGGGCGTAATAACTTCTCTCTCATCCTTGAAAATCTTCCCGATAACCGATATCAGGCTGTAGATGATACCAATCGTATCAATGCAACGGGTACTTGGTTCGATCCTTTGATGTATCAAGCATTTGACTTAGGAAAAGCGGGTCAAATTCGACCATCCATCATGCGGGCGTTAAATGCAAACAAAGATTTTGCTCCAGGAAAGGGACCTGTTACCTATATTGAAAACCACGACCACGGAACCTTGGTAAATAAGGTGGGGGGCGATTTTGTGGGTGTAGATCGAAACGCAAATTGGTTCAAAACTCAGCCTTACGCCATCGCTTTGTTTACCGCCCCTGGTACAGTGATGATTCACAATGGGCAAGAATTTGGGGATGAATACTATATTGATCATAAGGATGACCGCGTGAGATCCAGACCGTTAAATTGGGATCGGTTAAAGGATAATGCCGGACAAACACTCAGTAACTTGTACAAGAAACTGATTAAAATCCGGGAGGAATTTCCCGGACTCAAATCCCCCTTCTTCCATCCTGATAATTACAATGAGAGCTTTACGCGCTTCGATAAGGATGGATTTGGTGTTGATACCCAACGCCAAATTATTATCTTCCATCGCTGGGGAGCAGCTAAAGATGGAAGTAACGAGCGGTTTATTATCGTACTCAATTGTTCGCCAACTAAGCACTTTGTGGATGTTCCCTTTCCATTCAACGGCGATTGGATTGACTTACTCAGTGACGAAACTTTCCGAGTGACAGATTTTTGGCGCAAGTGGCAGGATGTCAATAGTCATTATGGTCGCATCTTCTATGCCAAAGGTTAACCTCACAGCTTTCACTGCTGCATTTTTGGCTTTGTGTTACTAGACGATGGCTTTCAAGGTGTGTGCAAGCATCCTGAAAGCCTTAATTTCTGAACTTCTCCCGTACAAACATACTAGCTATGGCTAAAAGTCTTACAGAGCCTGAGTTAAAGCAATATAATACTAATGGACTACTGAACACAAACTCCTGAAATCCTTACGCAGACAGGGTTTGAGGCAAAAATTTTCAAATTTGACCCTTCGACCATTATAGCTTGTTTCGGGGCAGAAAACCATCAAAAACATGGCTACAGAGTGAATCGCTGACTCTAGAGATTAATGACACCATCTCTTACAATAAGGTTAGCGATCACTATACAGCCAACTCTACGGAATCGCTCTACTCCAGATACAGTCAACGGTACAGCCATTTTCAAGTGGTGGCTTGTCAACTTTTTCTGAGAAGCCCCATACAGTAAGGGTTTTGTTGATTTTTTAGTGTTTCTGTAGGGGGGAAGTCCAGTAATTTTGGAAAATTGCCTCTTGCGAGATCGCTTTTATCCTTGCCAATAGAGGTAAGGCTATCAATCACAAAGATGGCGATCGCTTTCATTCACGTTGGGATTCGTTTTCAAATAATCATGCACCCAATGGCAACCGTACATCAAGGGATTAAGCGTAAGAACCTGCTCCTTATTCCACAAAATGACAGTTTTGTCTTCATTGGCTGAGGCAATGGTTTGACCATCGGGACTGAAGGCGATTCCCCAAAAGCGACCGTTGTAGCCATTGAGAGTCGTCAACAAAGTACCATCCGGTTTCCAAAGCTTGATCGTCTTGTCCCAGCTTGCTGAGGCAATGGTCTGACCATCGGGACTGAAAGCGACTGAGTAAACGACAGCACTATGACCTTTGAGAGTCGTCAATAAAGTGCCATCCGGTTTCCCAAGCTCGATCGTGTTATCTGCACTTGCCGAGGCAATGGTCTGACCATCAGGACTAAATGCTACTGAGTAAATCTGAGCAGTATGTCCTGTAAGTGTCCTCAGTAAAACAGGCATCTGCGCTGGCTTCACTCTCCAGAGTTTAACGGTATTGTCTGCGCTTGCGGAAGCTAGGGTTTTGCTGTCAGGGCTAAATGCCACTCCAAAAATTGCCGCTTGATGTCCTCTCAGGGTAGCGAGGAGTTGAGGCGTTTTTTGCCCTACATTCCAGAGTTTGACGGTATTATCCCAGGCTGCGGAGGCAACTGTCTGACCGTCGGGACTAAAGGCAACTCCCCAAACCACTGCTTGATGTCCTCTCAGGGTGGCCAGGAGTTGAGGCTTTCTTGGCTCCAAGTTCCAGAGTTTGACGGTATTATCTGCACTTACCGAGGCCAACCTCTGACCATCGGGACTGAACGCTACTCCATAAACCTGAGCGGTATGTCCTGCAAGGGACGCGATTGGAGTTCCATCTCGCTGCCAAAGCTTGACCGTTTTGTCATCACTGGTCGAAGCAATGGTCTCACCATCGGGGCTGAAGGCCACTCCAATCACCACCGCACTATGCCCTGTCAGCCTTGTCAGCAAGGGGCTTTTCAGCTGCCAAAGCTTGACTGTTTTGTCACCACTGGCTGAAGCAAGATTTTCCCCATCGGAACTGAAGGCTACTCCCCAAACGCGATCGCTATGTCCGTTGAGAGTCGTGATCGGAGTGCCGTCTCGTTTCCAGAGCTTAACAGTCTTGTCCCAACTGCCTGATGCGAGAGTCTGACTGTCAGGGCTGAAGGCCAATCCATAAACCACTTCACTATGTCCTGTGAGGGTTGTCAGTAGAGTCGGCATTTTCCCTGTTTCTAGTTTCCAGAGTTTGATCGTTTTGTCCCAACTGGCTGAAGCCAGCATCTGACCATCAGGGCTGAACGCTACTCCGTTGACAATATCAGTGTGACCTGTGAGAGTCGTAATCAAGGTGCCATCCCGCTTCCAGAGTTTAACCGTCTTATCGTCACTGGCTGAAGCCAGCATCTGACCATCAGGGCTGAACGCTACACCGTTCACAACATCAGTGTGACCTGCGAGAGTCGTAATCAAAGTGCCATCCCGCTTCCAGAGTTTAACCGTCTTATCGTCACTGGCTGAAGCCAGCATTTGACCATCGGGACTAAACGCCACTCCTCTCACATCATGATGATGTCCAACAAGGGTCGTTATTAGAATAGGTATCTTGCCTGCTTCTATCCTCCAAAGTTTGATGGTTTTATCTTTGCTAGCGGACGCGATTGTCTGACCATCGGGACTGAACACAGCTTGCCAAATTTTATCGCTGTGTCCGTTGAGGGTGGCGATTATAGTACCATCTTGCTTCCAGAGCTTGATAGTTTTATCGCCGCCAGCCGAAGCGATCGTGTTACCATCTGGGCTGAAGGCGACGCTTTTAACTTCATCACCATGGCCTAACAAACGATTGTATTCAAGAACGCCATAAACTGCCTGCCGTAAGACGGAATCTACCTTAGTTTTAGTTTCATTGTCTACTCCGCCTGTCCAGTCTAATTTTTTTCTTGCTCGAATTGCCTCAATTAGCGCGTCCAACTTATTGTTAGATACAAAAAGTGCTTCTGAGGACGCAGTGATGGCTTGGATCTCGCTACGCGCTGAATTCTGCCATTGCCCCCAAGCGACTCCTGCTAAGATTAAGGCCCCTAGCAAGCCACCTGTGAGTCCTGAGATCGTTAACTTTCGCCTGCGCTTTTGGGATTTCAGGTCGCGATCGCTCAGTGCCACACTTTGCTCAATCAATTCGCGATCGCTCGAACTCAGTTCATCAGCTCGATTCAGATACCAATATTCTGCATCGGTCAGAGGTTTACCCCGCAACAATGCCCCTTCATCCTGATGGCTGCGCTCCCACTGGCAGCGGTTTGCCCGCAGTTGCTCTTGCCAGAGGCGAAACTCTCGATCGAGCTGCATCCAATTCCTGAGTCGTTTCCAGCCCCCAATTAATGCCTCGTGAACAATTTCTACGGTTTCTTCTCCTGTAGAATCGTTGCGGTTGGTCACCACTAAGCGAGAGGAGGCTAAACGCGCCACCAAGTCCCAGTTTTCCGGCTGCACGTCTTCCCGTGTAGCAGTACGCCGGCTATCGTCTGTCCCGGCACCGGGCTGCACTAATTGGATAAATACCCGTTGTGATCGCTGTCGATCCTCTTCGTTCAGTTGAGCGTATACGAATTCTGCGTGATTGGCCAGCGCTGCTTCTACGCCGCCAATCTGGTCATAAGCCTGATTGGTTAGCCATCCATCTCGCTGGTTTGACCACAATTGCGTGAGGGCAAATTCCAACAAGGGCAAACGCCCTGGCTGCTCATTCATGGCATGGATCAGCTTCTGGATTAACCCATCCTCTAATTTCACTTGCATTTGGGCGGCGGGCTTGGCGATCGCGGCTGGCAATTCTTCCCGGTTCATCGGCCCCAAAACCTGAATGGCACCTTGCAAGGCATCACTCAAGGGGCGGTAAGCCAGGGCATAGCCGCAAAAGTCTGCTCGTAGGGTCAGAATCAGGGTGAACCCTGGAGCAAATTTCACGGCATTTAGTACAGTATCCAAAAAAGTCTGTCGCTCTGCCTCTGGACAAAGGGTATAGAGTTCTTCAAATTGATCGGCGATCAAAATCAGGCATATCCCTGAATTCTGCTGTTTAACCCACTCGATGAGGTGGGATAATCCCTGGTCGTCTTGCCGCAATAGCCGCTCTAGTTCTACTGCGTTAGCGAAGCTGTCGCTTTGACCTTCTGGGAGAGCATCGCCACACCCCTGTTGGGACTGATGTAGAGAGACAAATTGAGCGATCGCAGGACACTGCGCCAACCCAGTTGCTAAGGCTTCAAACGGATTATTCCCTGGGCGAAACGAGACAATCTGTACAGACGGCCAGCCTCGTTCCTTCATGCCGCTACTGCCTAATTCCTGACGCAAGCGCGGCACTAATCCCGCAAAGACGACGGATGATTTGCCACTGCCAGAAGCACCAATCACCGCCACCAATGGCTTTTGTTTGACCGCAGCCAGCAGTGCCTGAGTTACCTGCTCCCGCCCAAAGAAGAACCGAGCATCTTCCTCCCGAAAGGCAAATAGACCGCGATAGGGACAGGTTGGCGTTCCTCCAAGCTGAATCCAAGTGGGAGGTTCAACGGCTAGATTTTGGCAAATCACGGGCAACCAAGACGCTGCTGGAAAATCATCTTCTAATCCCTGGAGCTTTCGACGCGCTTGCTGAACGGCAAGATAGAGCGGCAATTGCTCGATCGCAAATGCTGTCAGAAACTGCTGAAAGAACTCTTGTGCCACCCGATTGGGAATCGGTTCGCGCATGACAATCACTGTGGGAATGTGTAGTTTCTCCAGTGCTTGTGCCAAGCCTAAGCCATCACAAGAATTAAAAATAGCCAGCGTTAAACCCTTCTCGATCGCGGTTTTCAGTGCCTCTTCTAACTGTGATATCGTCAAACTATTGTGGGTTGAATTCTCATTAATATATATTCGACCCGTTTGTCCCTGGGTTTGACTGTGACCGGCAAAAAACAGGATATCCCACCCTTCAGGCTGCCATAATTGAGTATTGAACTCCTGGCGTGAGGGGTTGGCCAGGAACTTAACTGACCCATCCTGCAACCGCTGAAGTAAGCGGGTTTCTGTGGCTAAATCAATGCCGGAGCTATTGCCTAAGACTGCTAAAATCCTGACTTTCTGGTCAGTTTTTGCTGACTTCAGAACATTTCGATAGTGGTACTCTGGTTGACTCAACGCCATTTCCGCTTGGGGATAATCCTCAAAGAAATGCCAGCGATGCCAGGGAAGAGAGCGCAATTCCAGATCGTTGGTTTCAATCATGACTCGGATGGGAGCGGATGAGTCGAGCCGCAATCGCAGTTGCAGTTCAATGGGGAGAAAACCCTCGGATTTCAGCCAAGTATTGATGCTTGCCTGTAGCTGCTGGCACAACTCATCAAAACTGACCTGAGAAATATTGGTAATGCCTGCTTCACTGATTTCTAGTTCACCAACTTCTACGAGAGAAGCTGAAGATAGATGTCCTGGTTGGGATATTATGGGATGGCGTTGTCCGCCCGTAATGCGTTCAGTTTCGCTGCGCCCAAGGCGATCGCATAGTCCCCGATAAACAAGCTGCCAATTCCGATACAGTTCCCCTAAAGCAGGTGCGGCGGGCAACGTGCCGATAAATTGCTCTGGTCGCGGATTGCCATCCGTCCACAACTGAACGGTAACTCGCGGAAATCCCTGATACAAGTCTCCACTGCCTAGATTAATAATCACTGACTTGTTCATTTCAGACGCACCCGTATTTGACAGTGAAACTTTCACCGTTAATGCTACAATCTTTCACCTTATCTTTACAGAAACGCTACGCTGGGTCATTGCGATTACAGCTTCCACAGTCAGGTCAGAGATATTGCCAAGGGTAGGGAGTATGTCGGTTCCAGCGTAGACCAGTGGCAGCTCTTGGTTCTCCCAAACCCAGATTTGCTGTCGCTGAATATCGATCAGCCAGGCAAGCTGAGTTCCGTTGCTCAAGCAGTGCAGAATTTTATTCTGTAGATCTAACGTACTTTGGTCGGGTTCGCGAATTTCAATTAACCAGTCCGGTGGACCTGGCAGAGGCCCATCCACCTCTGAGAGGCGATCTCTTTTAACAACGGCAATGTCAGGCACGGGAGACAGCGGCGGCACGATGCAACGGAGTTCTTGGATTGCCTCGTATGCTTTGGTTTGGTTGTTGATCGAGTTAACAAGATTGCGCTGGAGGCGGCAATGAAACAGCGTTGGTATGGGCTTTTGCTGGGCCTGTCCATAGATGAATTCCCAGGCAGGAGAGGCTTCAATGTTGGGTTGCTGGAGAAAAGCGTCTAACGGGCTAGTGATTGTAGGAGATTGCATAGTTGCCTGAGAAGCACCGAGGAAGGCGCAACGAAATAGATGTCAGCCATTTTAGCTTATACAGGAAAGCGGAAGAAAACTGGAGAATACGTTCAATCCTCACTTCGCAATCGCCTCAGCGTTGACATAGCTGGACTTCCCCCATACAGAAATACTAAAAAATTAACAAAACCCTTACTGCAGGTCGCTTCTCAGAAAAAATTGAAAAGAGGCTACTGGGTACATTTTTCCCTTGAAAATGGC
>VYLF01000587.1_pt1 | contig 10410 bp, 6 predicted proteins | sample 5114371 | NCBI WGS metagenome assembly VYLF01 (sample SAMN12291773, study PRJNA351875) | freshwater metagenome | isolation source: freshwater lake | place: USA: Michigan, Kent Lake | collected 2013-08-15 | reverse complement strand
CCAAACCAACAGAGAATTCCCATCCTCCGGAGAATCTAAAACCTGCAGCAGCCTCGGAAGAAGCAGACCCTGAGCTTCTAGGGGAATTTGTCGTCGAAGCTGTTCAAAGCCTGACGGATATAGAATCCGATCTTCTCTTGCTAGAGACGGATGGTAGCACCGATTTCGAATTGGTTAATAGAATTTTCCGCGCGGTGCATACAATTAAAGGCAATGCGACCTTTTTAAAGCTCTCTAATCTCGTTGCGGTAGCCCACAAGGCCGAATCACTGCTCGATCGAGTGAGAGCTGGTACCGAATCGGCTAATTCTGTTGTCACTGATGCAGTGCTAGCAGCGGTCGACGCATTAAAATCCATGCTTCAGACTCCGGATATCGGAGCAACATTCGATTGCAAAATTCCGCTCACAAAGCTCGATGCTGCATTGAATGGACCGTCGGTCTCAGTAGACCAATATCATTTAAGCGAAGAAGACATCGCAAAGATTCATAAAGGTGTAAGTAAAAAGGGAATCGTATTTCGTCTGACATTCGATCTCGAAGCGATACGCCAGGCTATCGATGTTAAAGAAGGTGTCGTAGTAGGCTTCTCCAGTCTGGGTAAGATCCTCCACAGTTCAATTCCCATAGAAAAGATTGATTCCCTAGCTAATGGCAGATGCACCATCTATTTGGAAACGGTGCTAGCAGCGGACATGCTTTATGATCACTTTAATCTCAAACCTGATGATGTTTACAGAATTGATTTGTCATCGCTAAAACCATCGAGCCAATCCACCGAAAACAGTAGCTTACCAAAATCATCTCAAACAGCTTCTGCTTCGACAGAGGTTAAAACGGAGTCCGAAAAGAGTTATACTCCATCAAAGCCTACGGCGCCACCGACTGCACCACCAGAGAACGCTCCCTCGTCTGCTGCCAAAAGCGAGAACAAAGCCAACACGGTCAAACCGAATTCGGATAAACAAGCTGCGGACCAGTCGATGCGCGTGCCCGTTCACATCCTCAATAAATTGCTGGAGTGGACGGGAACAATGGTGATGGCTCGAAATCAACTCATGAATGAGTATGATTTCCGTGGGAATGCGGCATTTAGAACACTTTCTCAGTCGATTTCTGGTGTCCATGAAACAGTCATCGAAACCCGAATGCAAACGACTGGTTCGCTGTTTGAGCGATATCGCAGAATCGTACGAGACCTGTCTAGACAACTAAACAAAGAGGTTTCACTTCACATCGAGGGTGGCGATTTAGAACTAGACAGGACAATCCTAGAGAGCTTTGCAGATCCACTTACCCACTTGATTCGAAACTCGCTTGATCACGCTCTCGAGACACCAGCGGAGCGTGAAAAATCAGGAAAGAACCGCCAAGGCAACATCTATCTTCGATCTTATGTTCACAGCGGTGAGATCATACTCGCAGTCGAAGACGATGGACGAGGTATATCGGCAGATCGAGTCTGTGAGAAAGCCGTCAGCAAAGGGGTCATCACTCAGGACCAAGCCAATCAGCTCTCCGAACATCAAAAGGTAATGCTGATATTCCAGCCAGGATTTTCGACGAAAGACCAGGCTACCGATGTTTCCGGACGCGGGGTTGGAATGGATGTCGTCCGAAATAACATCGAGGCCGTCGGAGGCTCGATTGACGTCGTTACGAAAGTCGGCGCAGGGACGACATTCTCTGCTATCCTACCGCTCGCTAAGGCATTAGTTTCGTCTTCTCTGACTAAAGCTCTCGTCATTGATATTGAGGATGAACAGTTTGCGATCCCCGAAACGGCCATTAGTGAAATTATTCAGTACGACGAGAAAGCCATTGCTAACATCGTCCAGGTCGATGGCGAAAGCGTCTACAAACTTCGTGATCAACTCGTTGCGTTGCTCGATTTACGCGGTGCCCTCGGGATGGAGCAAGACTTTTCCAGAGACAAACAAAGTTGCTTGGTAATCCTACAATATAGAAAACATCAATTTGGCGCGATTGTAGACAGAGTCCACGGAATCCAAGAGATTATCGTTCGAGAGACTCCGAAGCTCTTGTCCAATTGTGGTGTTTTCTCCGGACATACCGTCCTAGGAACAGGGCGAGTCTCGCTTATTCTTGACATACACGGATTGGTCAACAAACTATCGCTGCGATTTGTCGACCAGAAGAAAGCTCAAGACAACCGACAATTAGCCGCAGACCTACTTGGTGGGGTTCGAACAACCAAAAACTTGCCCAAGCAGAAAATGGTTGTTTTCAGCTACTCCGACAACGAGTACTTCGCCATCCCTCTGGAACTGGTCGCGATTATCGAAAGAATCTCTCTCGATTCATTGCGAAAAGTTGGCAACAAGGAATACTGCCAAATAAAAAATGAAACCATATCGATCATGAGATTGGATTCGTTTCTGCCCATTACGCCCTTCAACCCGGAGAACCACGACTGCTGCTTGATTCGTCCCGCTGCTGTTTCCTATCCGATTGGAATTCTCACTGGACCAAACATAACGGTCATAGAGGTGGATGACCATTTTGAGTCGCGACTGGATGATAACCAAGGGATTGTAGGAACGTTCTTACACAATCAAAATTTGGTCATGCTTCTAGACGTGTTTAGTGTCTTTGAGAAGCACGCTCCAGACAAAATCAAAAAGCAAGACGAGAAAACGCGGAACGCTAAGATCCTTGTGGCCGAAGATAGTTTGTTCTTCCGCAAACTTATCAATCAATACATCACCCGCGAAGAATGGACCGTTGAAATTGTTGAAGATGGTCTCGAGGCATGGGAGAAACTCTGTGCTGAACCGAACCGATACGACTTGGTGATATCTGATATCAACATGCCTCGTATGGACGGTTTTCAACTGGCAACCAAAATTCGGGAAGACAAACGTTTTGACGCCCTACCATTGGTGGCCTTAACCACCCTCTCCGACGACCATTTCCGCGAAAAAGGCTTGAGTCTGGGTTTCGATCGATACGTCATAAAAATTGACAAAAACCATGTCCGATCCACGGTGGCGGAGTGTTTACAGATTCGCAGAAACCAGCCGAAAGCATAAGGATTGGAAGACATGCAAATCTCAACATTCAACATCCGAAACGAAGCCTTTGCAATCCACTCGCTCCTGGTTGAAGAGTACTTTCGCCCGCTTCCCATTACCAAAGTCCCTGGTGCCGATGCCCGTATTGATGGTCTCGTCAACATTCGTGGTAGGACCGCGGTAGTCATCAACATGCGGCGATGCTTCGAAGTCCCTGAACGAGAATCAATAAACCATGGCGAGATGATCTTGCTGGAAACATCTCAAAGACTCGTTCAAGAAGCAATGGACAGAGGACTCTATGCATTTGACGAACCCGTTGTACTCAACGTCGATTCGGTTTCCCAAATCCACCACCTTACGGATGAGGAAATACATCCATCGCCACCTCACGTGACACAACCATTCGTTGATGGCGTCATTCACGTTAATGAAAAATTCTTCACCCTAATCTCGATCCAAAAATTGATCGCATCCATTCTTCAACCGGAAGCGCAGGCAAGACCATGATAGTCGAACAAAAAGCCGAAAACAAATTCAGTATATTCAACTCGTTGATCACGAATGACCATCGTGAGTTCTATGAAAAAATCATCAACGAACTGATTGGCGTATCTCCTATATGCAATCAGGGAAAATGTACGGCAGCCGCAATTAGCGAGACAGCCACTGAGCAAGAACAAATTACCGACTTAATGGAGCGAGTAGAGACGTTTGCCGCTGAACTCCACGACGGTACGAAAAATCTTTTTGATCAATTCTACGCCGCGAAAGAAGAATTTTGCCGGTCCATTTACTGCACCACGGCCTACATCAAAATCAACCTTATCGACCGAACGCTCCTGGAGAGAACATGCGATGTGATGTCCTGGGCTGTTGAATCCGCCTTTACCGAAGCACTCGAACGCATCAGTAAAATCAATCGCGTTCTAGACAAACAACTTTTTGAAATGGGAGAGTACCTCGATGCATCCAAAGCAGCCTTCGAAGTACCAACGCTCGAAACGAACTGGACGATGAAGGATATTAGCCAATACGTCGATGACGTCCGAAGCTATCAATCCCGAAAACTTGAACTGATGTTTCAGGCAGAAGTTTATCAGGCATTCAAGCAAAAAGTCGATGTGTTGGCAGAGCAACTAGGAAAGGGCAAAAGCCAGGAAGCAACGCTGGCCATGTTACAAAAGGTACTTAAGAACCTCGAAGAAACGCACAATCTTGTCGCACAATCGTGCAGCCGTCTCGAAGACATAGGCAGCTCCTACACTCTTTACCGGGATTTGGTGATAACGACAGCAGACGGAATCGTAGTCGCCAATTCCAATTCGCAACGACGCTCTTCTGTACTTGGTCGATCCGTCACTGATGAGTCATGGTTCAATCGAGCGAAAGAATCTGGTGACTCGACCGATTATGCAATCGAAAAGACGAACCGATCGATCATCGACTCTGGCAACAGCTTAGTGTTCAGCACCGCCATCAAGAATGCTAACAAAGGCGATCAAATCATAGGGGCGATGGGAGCGTTCTTTGATTTGGCAGAAGAGGCGAGGATCATTTTACAAGACTACATGCCTAAGACGGAAGATGGTGACACGTGCGAAGGTTGGTATTCCTTTTTTACAGATAAAGATGGAAAAGTTGTGGGATCAAGCGATCCAAACATTATTGAGGTCGGTGAATACGCACACTTACCTCGTGGACATCGGAAACTCACACCCGGTGGAACCATCAGCAGCTACGCGAGCATCGAAGGGAACGACTCAGCAGTATTCTCAGCGATGTCGGATGGCTATCTCGATTACGCTGGCCTGGGCTGGAGCTCGCACCTCATCGTTCCTAGTAACGAAATTTTCGCCAGCGAGTCCAATTGCCAAATCAATGAGATAAGCCCTGACGAACTCATGCGTTCGAGACTTATCCCTGAAATTAACAAGGATACCTACGTCAAGGTCCAAGACGATAAGCAATCGATAAAGCTCATCTCTCTAAACGGAATTGTTTTCGCTTCGAAACTTGGCAAGAGAGGAGTTGCTCTCGGTCCAGTATTCGAACGGATTACGGAGACAGGTGATTTTGCTACTGCGAAAATGGAAGAATTGCTTCGGGAAATGGCTTACGGTGAGTTGCGACTCAACCTGCAAACTCTCGAAACGTTTTCCAAACAAGCGATAGACCTCATCGACCGCAATCTGTTCGAGAGATCAGCGGCCATACGGTGGTGGGCTACAGACAAATACCTTTGGCAAGCTCTTGTCGAACCGACCGACGAAAATATTCAAGCAGCTGGTAGGCGGCTACGGGACATCAACGGTAGCTACGCGATGTATCGCAATTTGGTAATGGCCAATCGGATGGGACGTGTTGTTACCGCCTCGAATCCTGAGCTTATTCCAGACATTAAAGATGCGCGTGTTGCCGATCATCCGTGGTTTACGAAATCGATGCGATGCAAGAACTTTGGTGAGTACGCGGTTCAAGATGTAGGAGAATCGGAATTGGAACGAGGATCCCGACGATCGCTGATCTATTCGGGTGCTATTCGAGCCAATGGAGCACGCGACGGTGAGGTTGTTGGCGTCCTCGGTAGCCTTTTTGATTGGGTTACCGAGTCTGGAAAGATCCTCAAGACCTGCTTGCCTAAAGATCGAAACGGCAAACGAATTCAGGGTTGCGTGGCATTCTATGCAAACCGCAACTTTGAGGTTATCGAAACGTCTGATCCCCAAATCGTGCCTCTAGGAGCAACTCCCGAACTACCTGCAGAGCACCGTGAACTAGTCGCAGGGCAATCTGCGTCAGGAATCCTTAGATTGGGCGATCATATCTACATCATGGGTTCGTCGCGCAGCAAGGGCTATCGCGAGTACCAAGGACTTGGTTGGTCCGCTCACATACTTAGACCTCTCTTTTAAACAAGTCACAAATCACGTCCCATTTCGAACGAATCCTAAATCGATATTTTTAAAATCGCTTTGCTTATACGACTGGAGAAAGACAATCATGGCGAGTCCCTGTGATACATGCCCAACCAAAATATGTTGCAATCCAAAAGGCCCGATAATCATAGAAGGGGATGTCAATATTGTTGACAAGTACGGTCGTCCCCTATGCCCAGACAAGAAAAAGAAGTCGCACGTTCTATGTGGTTGCGGGCAATCGCTAAACAAGCCCTTTTGTGATGGAAAACACAACAAGGCGGGTAACGATGAAGATGACGACGATATCAGTGACGAATAAAGACGATTCGTTATCCAAAAAATATCACTAACCATTAAGCGCTTTTCAAGCTGAGATTTGCCATGAATACTGATTTACAGTGCGACGCTAATACAATGCGAGATCTACCTCGTCGACATCATTCAAAACAACTTGTCGCGGCACTTGAATCCTGGGATTCACTCATCGGACAAAACGACAGCGCCGATTTCGAAACCTACGGTAATTCGTTCCTAGCCCCTCTACAAAACATTATTGCAGAAGCATCATTCCTAGGTTTCCCTCAAACGATCAAGCTTGCCAGAGCCATTCTCGCTGCATTTAGAAATACAAACGATTCGTCGCAACTTTCCCCCGAGAAGAGCGCAACACTCGCTAACGCCCTTCTTTCCATCAGGCAGCTTGCTACCAAGCAACCGTACGAATTGTCAAGCCGTCCGGGAGACATCGTGCACGATCTTCAAGCGATGTTTGCCGTGACCGATGCACAACTTTCGGAACCACTCGATCTTGGAATGAAAGCATTACCAGAAGAACTAACCTCTGGTCTCCAGGGTAATCAATCGTTTACCGAACATCGAGACCTAGATGTCTACCGAAACTCTCGTCTTGATTCTCTGGATCAGTGCTTTGAGGAAGAGTCCTGGATCGTTTCCCAACTCGCCAGCCTCGCAGAAGATCTTGCAAGCGGGACACATTGCAGCCATCCAGCCGCACGGTTGATGCACGTTTTAAAGAACCATAAACTCTTCAACCAAGTTGACCGGGTTTGCCTAGTTGGAAGAGTTGCAGGGGCCAACCAGTTGGTTGTTGTCGATGCGAGCACAAGCGATCGATGTCCCGAGAACTCCCTCAAAAAGGGCTACTCCTGTTTCGTGAACCCGGACGGCTCGCTGTTTAAAATGCGCCCGGGAACAGTAAGGATGTTTGGCGATTGCGAACGAGTGCTTTCTTCTTTTGCGGCCCAGGGAAAACCGGCCCAACGATCCATTGCCCTTATTTCCGACCTGGGTTTACGAAGCGGCCTGTGTTTGGCCCTCGGCCGAGGGGCCGAAGTACAAGGATTTTTGTTTCTTAATTCCGTTCAGGAAGATCTGTTCCGAGAAATTTCCGTCAACTCTGCTCCCATCCTTTCTCTCTTCGGGCTTATTGCCACGATCACGCTTGACACTAGCGGTTTCCATCCACTACCCAAAAATCACACACAACGAAACGATATCGTTCCGAAATCCTCAACGGCGTTCGAACCATCTCAATTTAAAGAGTTGTTGGAAAAAGCATTGGCGTTTCGGAGTCGTCCGGGAAGCCAACACAATGTAAATGTCCAAACAACGCATGGATGTCCAAGTTTTCTTTACCTACCCACTACGATTATCAATTCGCTTGCGGAATTGATATTCAAAATACACGGCTTCAATCATGCTGTGACGGTCGACGTGAGCGTTACCAACGGGCTAGTAAAAATTGGTTTTGATCATCACGTCAGCTCTGTTAATGCATCGGCGTGGTCATGGCTTTCTCGAATCGTTGAGTCGCTCGACTCGGAATTCGCAAACAAGCCCGTATCAATCAAAATGTCGGAGTCGCAGGTAGCAGTCGAGTTCCCTTTCGAACCTCTCCTTGCAGGACACAAATCGCTTCTATACAGCACTGTCTTCTAGGTCACTTCATACATTGCGGTTACGTTTCTTACTTCCGAATTGCCGCATTATGCGGCAATTTTCTTGAAAAAGCGAGACTTTTGGTCACACGGGGTTTTCCTTACGGGGTTATTGATTCCTATTCGCTGAACATACTTAATCCACCGAAGAGAAGAGTTCGATAGGAAGTAAACATTGCTTATGTAAACCTGTCCTGACTTTGTTTTTGAACGGTTAGCGATTGACATGACTTACTCAAATTCGGCTCCTAAAGTTTTTGTTTTTGCGAAGACTAATGTCGCCCACGAGAAAATCTCTCAAGCCTTAACCTCGGAACCTGTGCGGGTTATCCATCTTAACAAAAGCCGTGGATATTCCGAGGCTCTTGATGATTTAGATGCGGCCTGTATCTTGGTGGAGATCGTTCAGAACTCGGTGGAAGACCTCGAGGCTATTGCCGCGTTGCAAGCTAAGAATCACGCTCTCCCATTGATTGCCGTGAGCACGCAGTGGACTATCTCAGACGCTGTCCGAGCCATCAAATCGGGGGCAAACGACGTATGCGATTTGCAATCACAACTTGCAGAGCTTCGCACAATGATTCACAAAGCAATCGCCAGGGAACAACCGCGACGAAGTGACTTGCGAGAGGTCATCCCTGCATCAATCTTGCAAAAACTCGACTCAGAGGAAGCAAGAATAGTCCATTTAATCGCCTTGGGACTGACGGCAAAAGAAATAGGTTCTGCTTTGGACGTGAGTATTCGAACGTACCACTATCGCAAGAAGACGATATTCGAAAAGCTAGAAATCGCCAATAGATCGGATCTAATCGAACTGATTCGCACGTCCAACGGTCGCATTGCAGAGTGGCATAATCCGCATGCCAACCCCAGAACGCCCCACCTACACAGACCGTCATATGTTCCATACGATTTCTTGAATACATAACGCGGATCGCAATAGTCATTTCAAAAGAAAACAGATTGATTGCAATTCGTATCTGTTCAGTCGGCAGTAAGAGCTCTTTTGAACGAGAATGTTCTTTCAACTTGACGGCCTAGGTACTGACACTCAGGCGAAAGCTCTGAATGAGTTTGGTTTCACCAGTGGTGTTGCGCTAAGACAGTACTTCATTGACTTGCGTTGCGTCTAGCCCCGGTAATTGGAGGCTGGACGTAACTTGCCGATAGACACCGTCACACAATTCATACATTTGAAGACGATGGCCGTCATGCCTCCAAACCTCTAATACGCCCATCGCGGCAAACAACTGCATCTTGTTAATGACAGACGATGTCATTTCCACCACCCGGCCAACTAGACAACCAATGTTCTCATGTTCTCGTTTTAGGGCACATCATTTCGAGTAAGCGGTTATACCCCGGATGAGATTCGTACTCTAGAATGCTTGAGCAATCGAACTTGGCGGTGTTGCAAAAGTTGTAACCCACAACAACCAAGCAAACGATTTCCCTTCTGACAACGGCCTTCTAGAACCATGATAAAACAATCGCTCTTCTGTGCGGTGTCCTTGTTAGCATTTTTCCGATCAGACTGCTGTGAACTCTACGCGCAAGAGCCAATAGACTCGATCATTGACCAATTCAAGACAACTCGTCTTTTCATCGAAGGCCAAACTATCGACCAGCGTTTTATTACCCATGACTCCGAAGGTTTAAAAGACTCTCGAGACAACATAATTGCGGAGATTGAGAAAATCACAAGGAACAGAGTTCCATTAAGATGGAAGTCGTTAGTGGAAAATCCGGATGAAGAGAAATCAACTCGGCTTCCTTTTTTCGCTGAGCAGCCATTATTGGTCATCCAGAAAAACAAAAGAATTTTGACGCGTCTTAATTCAAAATGGATGGATTTGGGCGTCCAAGCAGAGGCGGCTACATTCGGAAAGAAAGAGTACTTTGCAACATTAACAGAATCGCAGCGTTGTCTTCTAGTCGAACTTGATCAGATTTTAAGCACAGTAAACCTACGTGCTTTTCGAAAGGATGGTGCAAAGGAGTGGGAGCAGTCAATCTCCTTTGAATCTTCTGCGGGAGGTAGCACAGGACCGACGGTTGAATGCGAGATTTCGATCGTGAGTTCACCTCATGCCATAAATCTCTTTGGCGTACGGGGGGACGAGCTAAACTTTTTCCAAATGGACGCGAAAGATGGTTCTCTTGTTAAGTTTTGGAGCAATCACATAGATCCAAAGAATGAGAGATAGGCCCAGTCGGTAATGCGTCCACCTTCATCGATTCGATTCGTGCCTTCCACTTGAAGGAGCGTATTTGGAAACAAGGGTACACAACGATGGAGTTGGCATCTGCAATTTTTTATTGCTCGACGAAGACCCTGAAGTCATCGAACTCGGCCTCGAACGGAGAGGATGTGTTATGTCCTGCTGCAACACCTAAGGAAACCATCTTTGGCAGTTCCATTTCAAGAGGTTCCATCGACAACCATTGGTTGCCGTCCGCGCTGGTGGACGCATATACCATTCCTGCACGCCG
>VYLF01000586.1_pt1 | contig 10421 bp, 9 predicted proteins | sample 5114371 | NCBI WGS metagenome assembly VYLF01 (sample SAMN12291773, study PRJNA351875) | freshwater metagenome | isolation source: freshwater lake | place: USA: Michigan, Kent Lake | collected 2013-08-15 | reverse complement strand
CCACGGTCACCGATTGAGAAATAGACCCGACCATCTGGCCCCATCACCAGACCATGCATATCGTGTCCGCGAAACGCGACGCGCACACCGTAGCCAGTGCTTAACGAGGTGCGAGTATCGGACTTGAGGTCTCCATCAGTATCTTTGAGTGACCACAAATTAGGAATATTGGTGTAGAACACTTGCTCGTCGCGGATCAAAACCCCCGCACCCGTGCCCTCTTCTAATCCGTTAAATCCAGAGGCAAAAACGACACTGTTGTCCGCAACGCCGTCATTGTTAGTATCGCTAAGTACTCGAATCAAATCATCATACTTCTCATACTCACTGGCTTTGTCTCCTAACAGATCGCGATGAAAGCGAATTCGATCCTCCACGGTCATTGCGGCTAGATCTCGGGCAAGCCACTTGTCGTCATGTCCGCGATTGTCCGTCACCCCCTTGTTCTGTCGATATGATTCACAGACAAAAACATTTCCTAAACGATCGATCCCGAAAACGACCGGGTTACCGAGCAACGGCTCCGCAGCAAAAAGATTGCACTGTAGAGTGCCCGGGAATCGAAACGTTGAGATTGCTGCGTGTCCCTCTCCCGACGCTGCAGGTAGAACAGGTTGTTCAGGAGGCGGCGGGGTCGTTCCCTCCGATCGCGATGGCACACCAAACGTAAAGCCAGCTAAGAATATCGAGAGAAGAAACCGGCGCGACAATCGATGAGGAGAGTTCGTTTTCATGGACCTGATCGGGGAATAGCAAATGGAAAAAGGAAACCAACCATCATAAACGCGAGAGAACGAAACACCAAAGGCATTCCCGCCCAGCGGAAGCTTGTCGCTGACAGAAGCCAAAATGCAATGGAGTCCTGTTGAGTGTTACAGACTCCCAACAAGCAACAATTCGAACCGTACTAAGCTCCTTGTGATCCCTCGCCAACGGGATCCCGAGATTTCAGTTTCCTATTAATGCGAAATGGAGTTTGGATGAGAGTAAGATTCGATTATGCTCGCCCCCAGATTTTGAAACGGATAGAGATAGCGATAATAAGCATGACTGATACCAGCTACATTCGAGGGTTGGTTTCCGATTTAGGCGTGCATCCAGAAAAAACGGGAAAGCTAAAGGTAGAACGATGAAGATCTTGTTTCTGCATGGATGGCACAGTGTCGTCGGTGGTGTAAAACCCTCCCATTTGGCTAGTGCCGGGCACGAGGTCTTGAATCCCAAGCTTGATGATGACGATTTTTCTATAGCGTTAGCCGTTGCGCAAGAAACCTTTGATACTCATCGGCCCGACGTCATCGTTGGTAGCTCACGCGGTGGCGCAGTCGCGATGAACATCTCCAGTGGCCAAACTCCACTGGTTCTACTTTGTCCCGCTTGGAAGCGTTGGGGAACGGCCAAATCTACGAAACGTCGGACCGTAATTCTTCACAGCCGAGGTGACGATGTGATCCCCTTTGAGAACTCGCAAGAATTGTTACTGGGAAGCGGACTAGGCGGTGAGGCTCTCATCGAAACGGGCGCAGACCATCGATTAGCAGACCCGGCATCCCTCTCGGTGATGCTTTGGGTATGTGAAGTATTGGGGGATGGTGGAGAGTTACCTCCAGTCGATGTTACAGATAGGGATCAGGAAGGAAGCGTTGATATCACCAAGTCACAAAGCGAGGGAGCGTACATTTGTGATTCGTGTGGAGAAGAGATTGTGATTCCGCTCGATATCTCTGAGGGAGCAGCCCAAACCTACGTGGAGGATTGCCCTGTTTGTTGTAACGCCAATCGTATCCACGTAGCAATGTTTGACTCGCATATCGAGGTTTGGGCAGAAGCAGAACAAGACCGCCATTAGGCATGTCGCCAAAGATTGTATGGACGAGCCAACGAGTTCTTTATTGTAGAGGACTCCCGATCGCTTGGAATGAACAGTCCTTAGCATTAAGAAGGATTAACATCTTCCACTACGGGGTCGCAATGCTTCTGGAGTGCCGTCCAAAATCGGGCGACTTCGGCGACGGGGTGGCTTAAGAAACACCGGGAAAGCGGGCTCTTTTAGGGCTTCGCTTTTTCCAGGTCGCCCAGTTCGGCGAGCATGGAATCTAGGTACGCTCCCCAGGCTGCTCGATCCATGGCGGTAGTCACTTTGAATCGATCGTCCCGGTCAGCTGGAATTCGTTGCAACATGCTTTTTGCATACTCAATCGATCGTCGGCTGTCTGCGTATTTTCCCAATTGCTTTTGACAAACCGCTATTTGTTTCCTCGCTTCCAATGATTCTGGTTCATTCACGAACCAATTGGCCGCTTCAGAATAGGCAGTCATAGCGTCCTCATATGCTCCGTCGTAGAAGTAAAGATCAGCTTCCCCGAAGTAGCTGTTGCGGAGCAGTTCCTTTTGACTCGAGTTTTTAGGATCTCTTGCCGTGTCCATGATAATCTCTTGGCGTAATCGTTTATAAGATGCTCGTGAGTTAGCGAGGTCTGACTTTCTTTGTGCTTTCAAAGCTTCTAAAGTATCCTCGCTCGTTGCTGTGTTTTCTCGCAATTGCACGTCAGGCCAGAAGCTAGCAAGCTGATAGGCTTTTGCGATCTGATAGAGCGAATGAAATCGTCGATCGTCGTTTTCGAATCGGCGAAGAAAATCCTCAATACGCACGATGCTGTTCATCAACATGTTGTGGCTCGCTTCGACTTGCGATAGGGTCTGAAGCGTCTGACTGGGATTGAGTTCGATCGCGTTCTTCGCATCGATCAACATTTTCTCTCCACGAGAGAATAACATCGTTCCCAACGTGTAGAGAGACTCGCGCCAAATCGCGCTTTCCGGCTTTAAGTCACCACTTAAATTCTCTAGCAAAAGTTTCTCTGCTTCGTCGTATTGCTCCGATGCTGCTCGAATTTTAGCCAGTTCGAATCTGGCATCGTAAATCAACGGTGTTGCGACATTGCTATTCACAACTTGCAGCAAAGAATTTGCAGCTTCGGGCATGTTCTCCATCGAGGAAAAATTTCGTGCCCGTACCAAAAACCCCTTAGGGCGATTTTCTCGGTTCTCATAGGTTAGGTATTGCTTTAGAACGTCATTACTTTCTTTGTAGGCATGCCCCTTGCGAAAATTCTCAATCGATGTCCATAACCATTGATCATACTCGTCATCTAAGGGAAGCCTGCGAGTCAGATCTCTATATGCTGCGGCAGAGCTTCTGTAGTGTTCGAGTTTCGATATTTCGGAATTGGGATCGCCTTCTAGTGACATCGCCCAGTCGTTATAGTTTCGACTGTTAAGCCTTAGGCGATCCAAATCTGTGCAGACTCTCGGCATTCGTTTGATAAAACTATTTGCTACAGAGTAGGCTTGAGCGTCAACTAATTCATTCGCGAGCTTGACGAACCTTTCTCGAACCTCCGATAAAGGAAGTTGATCCGTGTCAAAAACCTTAAGATCGTAAAGCAAATTATTGATTTGATCGAGCGTCACCAGGACCTCATCTGTTCGATTGGTTTTGATCAACGCATCTAGCTCCTCAAGACCTGCAGCCAACCCCTCGGGTTCAAAAGGGGAAGATAACCGAAGAATACTGAAAGTGCTTATAGCGTCCGTAAGTTGCCCCAAATCACGTTGCACGAGGCCTAGTTCCAGATTGGCTTGTCTTCGAATCGGCACTGACGTTTTCGTTGATTTCAAGCAGGCTGTTAAATGCTTTGTTGCTTCCTCTAAATGGCCTTTGCGCGTCACATCATCCGGAGAAACCTCCAGAGCAGCGGCCATTTCGCGATAAGCTTTACCCAATAGTTGCTCGCATTTGGGGCGGTAAGGTGAGTCTTCTGGTATACGCGTCCCTATGTTGATCGCAGCTTGCGGCTGACCTTTGGAGATCAAGGCTTGCATCTCTTTTAGATCCGCGCGTTCCGAATCATATTCGCCAGATTGCGGGAGCGAGCGCCAATGTGCGATTCTGGCAAGAGCACCTTTGTGATCGAGCTTATCACGTGACAAATCGATATCGACCAAACATTCCAGCGCCTCTGCTGTACCGATTGGATATCGTTCAAATGCGAATTGAAGCGGATCGACCGCTTCCTTCCATCGAAACAATTCGTAAAGGGCCATTCCGAGATGGAAGTTCCCAATGCCGGCGAATCCGGGGGGAAACTTTAGAGAACGGCTTTGCTTTAAATTCTTGACCGCTTCCTCATTCAATTGCGTGGCAACTTTGTATTGATCAATCTCCTGCGCTTTAGTTCGAGCCTCTACCCCAAGTAAAAAGAACCTCGCAGACTTGTCTGCGTTTTTCTCAAGGGATTCCACAGGGATAGCTGCTGCAATTCGCGCCGCTGTATCGATTTCTCCTTTGTTGAGCCATCGAAGTGCGATCTCTAGTTTTTCGCTGGGGGGAGGTTCTTTTGATACGTAGAGGAATAAGCCGAAAACGCCAAACGAGGACATTACGAGGCCAGCTAAAACTCCTAATAGTAATTTCTTACTCATGCCAGCTCGCCGAGTGCTTGGAGAATTTCCGTATGCCCTTGATACACAAGTTTGCTGCGGTTCGTGTTTCCGTTTCACAATCCAACTCCGGCGATCAGGTTGGACAAGGCAGCTAGTGGTGCGGAAACGAATAAAGATCGCCAAGCTGGATCAAAGACGAGTCGCGCTGCAACGATGGCCGCCCATGAAACAAATCCGCTGGCTACAATTCCTCGAATCCAACTCTCTCCTTTTGAAAACCTAGAGTTGCTGATTGGTTTAGAGTTTAGTTGCTTTTCACGGCTTCGTTCGTTTGCGTCCAGTTGTCTCTGCAATACGAGTTTGCCGATAGCAGACTCCGAGGATACGACCAACTCCACATGACCTAAATGAGGGATGTTAAGCGAGGCCATCGGTGCACGAGTCAATAGATTTGGCAGTCTGCGCCCTACCAGGATCCAATGGCCTACCTTATCCATTAAAAATCTACAGATTCCCCAGATGGCACAGGACAACACTATAAATGCCAAACCTCTTCTCCATCCGACAGGTTCTGCAACTGGAAACCACTTGGGTGCACCAGAAAACTGAAGAAAACCATTCGAGATTGCGACTTCGCGATTCCATTCTTCTGACAACTGTTCGATTGTATTTCGTTCGTGCTGAATTTTAGCCACTAACCCATCGATCACGACTTGTTCGGAGGTATTGAGGGATTCATTGCGATGGAAACCAACTAGTTTGATGGTGGCAGGTTTATCTTCGTTCCGGAGAGCAAATTGCTCTGCACGTCTCTTTTGATCCTCACCGAGAACGCGTTGCGTATGTTCCAAACTGCCCAATCGCCACTTCGCTGATCGCAGTTTCCCTTTTATAGATTGGCAACGATCGGATAGGCAACTCGGTCTCGTCTGCGATTCAAGCCACTTTTCGATAGACTCGACATCCGCAAACTTTTGGTAGCGAACTCTTACTTTCACCGTCTGCAGGTCGGCATCGTTTGACGAGTCGCCCAAACCGCGGGAAGCAACCTTATCTGCTTCGAACACATCGCAACTCACGACACGCATGCCAATCGTTTGGCCTGCAACCGAGACAATAGAGTTTGGCTCTCCAGCGAGATTGCGAAGGAGCGGTACACGATGCTTCGAAATTGCTACCGTCGATCGCAATTCGAATTCATAGGGCTGCAAGTTTAGGGCGTTCACAGTCCACAGCAGGACCACCAATGTCGCAAACAGAACGCGATTGTTTTTCATCTTTGTCTTGATCTGCCTGGATGTTTACCAAATGCAAGCAATCACTCGTTACAACAGTCAGGATCGCTCCTATATTCTGTCGACCACACAAACCGCAAAGTTGAACTTACGGTCCAGTAAACTTATCAGCAGAGACCTCTTTTAATCCGCAAAGTTTGACTAATCCACCCAGTCGAAACAACCGATACATTCTGTGGTTATCTAACCCGGAATTAAAAAGGTGTATCAGCAGATGAAACTCAGCGATGGAACAAGAGTAGGAATGCTAGCAACTTTCTGCTTGAGCGTGCTATCAGGCTGTTCGATGTGTTGCCAGCCTTACGTTGATGATTATGCAGCCTACGGTTCACGTACACCGCGAGCCGACAGGGTTTATGGTCGCGTTGGATCTCCGTTTAGTGATCCCGCCTACGCCGTAAACACTCAAGAGTCGCCCCAAGAAATCGAAATCATCGACGATCAGGTATCAACCGTGAGCTACGAAGAAATCGAGGATGACGGCGTGGTCGTATCGTCTGGTTATGAAATCGATTGATCGGCGCCCCCCATATCAATACTGAGCACCTCGAATAACACAAACGTTACTCGCTTGCTCGATCAAGTGCTGAAGCGTTTCCGCTGATCCTACATATGCCATGCCTAGCGCCTCAGTCTGCGACGCAGTGATAGACGAGAACAGGTAGAGGCTTCGATTTTGCTGAACGGCTCGAATTATTGCCGCTGGGAACGCATCTTCCGCATTGGATTTCAACAAACTTTGATTGGTGCTGTTGGTCAAGTCACTGCGAGCCAAATCGCGAATGCCTCGGGATACCTTTTTCACGTCGCATACGACGACTATCCGGCCCTCTCGACCACACAACTGTTCTGCTTGAGCTGCTGCCCGAGCCACGGAAAGCCAATTCTGCTGATGATCAGTCCCTTCTACGATAGCGACAACTAAATCGCATTGAGGGCGATCTGATCCTGACATATCGCGACTGCCCGCAGCAAAAACTTCACTAGGCTTTCCCGCAAAAATCTGCGACACGTGCCCGGTAACCGACGGCACTACGGCGATTGCAAAATGGATGCCTGCCAGCCAGCCCACCTCCAAGCTAAGTTTACTGTGCTGGTTCAAATGGGTTTCGTTGTCTTCTAACCACGCGAGATTCCACCGATTCTGTGTAGCGACATCGGTAAAGTTCGGTGCAATTCCGAACATGTCGCTCGCGTTGGGGCAATCGGCGGTTCTCACGCAGTAAATCGGAATGGTTACATCGGCATCGATCAATTCCCTCTGTACATAGATAGGATCAGCGGAATCGCTGGCTGCAACATAAGCGTGCGAATCTTGCTGCTTGGGATCGTGAATAACGACCCGAATCTCTGGATGCTTTAAACTGAATTGGTTAACAATTTCGGCAACTTGAGAGCTCCGTCCCGATCCCACAACAATCGATATCAGTTCAGGCGAAACTCCGTGATTGCATAGATACTCCGCCGTCGCCATAACAACCGCTGTGCCATCAGGTACGTCATCTTCTATCGCAATTGCGATCGTGTCACCCTCTAAAATGCCATGCATGACAGGCGGGTAGCTTATCGGCGCATCAAGTTGCTCAGAAATAAGTTCGTAGTAATTGGCCTGACTGTCGCGGCGACCGTGAGTGACGATTTCTATGTCACCATTCAAATGCAACTCCGCACGGATTTCGCCCGATTCGACTCGCAGATAGGTTTGCTTCATCATGTACTCTTTAAACAGTCTGTGTAGTATTCCACGTGTTTTGCGATCATTGATTCGATGGAATGATTCGTTAGGACAAATTGTTTAGCCGCGTTCGCTAAGCGTCGTCTCGTTTCGTCGTCATCTAGCAATCGGTTAGAAAGCTGAACCAGTTTGTTGGCATCACCCAAGGGATACAACATACCCGTAACACCATCTTCGATCAGATCCCGATTCCCTGGGATATCACTTGCTATCACGGCAACACCACTCAGCATCGCCTCCAAGATTACGTTTGATTGCCCTTCGTAGAGACTACCGTTCCAAAGCAAATCTGCATGAGGCAACAATTGCTGCACATCGTTTCTTTCTCCAACGAAGAAAACTTGAGAGGCAGCTTTGACATTATCTCGATATAGCTCTAGGCGTGGCCTCTCTGGGCCATCGCCAATGACAATATAGCTCGTATCTCCTCGAAAAGATCTTAATGTTTCAGCGGACCATATTAGGTCTTTATAACCTTTCTGAGGCCACATTCTCCCGACGGACATAACCCATCGTTTATTCGAATCAATACCTAAGCGTCTCGCAGCCTCATCACGACTAATCGATGGAAACTCCGACTGGGTTACAGCATTCGGGATCACCGTAAACCACTTTCTGTCGATTCCACGCTTTGCATAGAAATCGACAACACCGGTGCTGTTAGTTGTTAATCGCTTCGTTTTCTTAGCGAGGTATCTATCGATCCACAACTGCCATTGGGATTTCCAAGGATCGACGGATCGTTCCGAGCCTATCACAACGGGAACTTTGGCGGAAAGGGCTGCCGCGCGGCCATAGGAATTGGCCGCAAAAATCCAGGTATGGACGAGATCGGGCTCGAGCTCCACCAAAAGATTCTTGAGACGCCACCATGACGTGGGATCAAATTTGTGCCGTTTACCAATCAGATGCACCGGCACGTTTCGATCGCGTAGCCAGGATTCTCTTGGTCCCGACCTGGTGAGAACGATAACATGGGTCTCAAAATGCTCCCGAGGTAAACCGGCGGCCAATAGACAGACTTGTTTTTCAGCCCCTCCCTGGTCAAGCGTCGGGATTATTAATGCGATGCGTTTCATGATTTCCTCTTATCGCAAATTCGTCCCAGGATCTCCGTCCAAACCCGCGTTATATCGACTGACCCATAATGCGTGGCCATTTGATTACGTAGTTTGCTAGCCTGCTCCAGTGCCACATCTTGGTTAGCATACCAGCTATGGAGCAATAAAGCCAAATCCGTTGGCGAACCGTAAGTGCGGCCTTTGCTTAATTCGCTCAACAAATTGGGCATGGCGTCCGATTCGCGGACGATGACTGGCACGCTCGCGGCTAAGAACAAAGGTAATGTAAATTGAACCGATTCATATGGATTGGAAACCCACAGCAAATCAGACGCTTTAGCCAATTCGTCGAGATCATCAAATCCGTCAAAGATAAGTATTTCACGGTGCCAACCGCGATCCTTAAGATACTCGTGGATCACCGAATACGAGATGTTCGGATTGACGATCCAAACTCGCAAGAATCCTCCCGCATCCAATAAATCACAAATCGAATCAAGGGCTTGCCTTAGCGATGACCAATCTGTTACACCGATGTGAGCGATGACCGCCGTTCGATCGGGAACAACAAAATCTGCTGACAAGTTTGCTAGAATGCGTCTGGCGGCACAGCGGCTCTCCGCCGTCCGGTGTATCCAAGCAGTTGGTGGATCCTCAATGCGCAGAATACTCGAATCCGCGACCCCCTGGGATATCAGATAACGATGATCTGATGCATTGGTCACCGTTACTAACTGGCACTTTTTGCACGCTTCGGCTGCCGCTTGGAGCGAGAGCCTCGCAGCAGGAGCATTCCCAAGAGAGGATTCGTTTGGAGAAAAGCGGCAGATGATAGGAAGATTCCAAGAACCGCATTTGCTATTGAAAATCTGTAGCAGTGCATCCGCTCGATCAAGATAGACTGCATCGAATTCTTTAGCATGCAGATTGATCCATTGAACAAAATTCTTTTGTAGATAGGACTCGTTCCAATTCGAATGCGGAGCAGGCAAAATCCGATGCACGGACAGATAACGAATGTCTGTCTCATCAGGCCAGCTCGAGTTCCATCTCGCAGTTAGGATGCTGGGCCGAAACCCTTTTTCACGGAGGCAGCTGGCCCAGTACAGCAACCTGTGACAGTGGTCATCAGCAAACGGCCAAAAGCGTCTGGTGACGATTAACAGTCGATTCAATGAAGATTCAAAAACCGACATCAATTCACAGGGTGTTTAGCTATGTCTGACTCTTCCAATACCGCGACAAAAGGCAAGTTACGATACAAGTCCTGATAATCCAAACCATAGCCAACAACGAACGCATTGGGAATGTGGAAGACTACATAATCCGGAGTTGCATCTACCTGCGACGTACCCGATTTGTTTAGAAATACTGCAGTCTTAATCGATTTTGGTCCGAGAGTCTTCAATCGTCTGGTAACTTCCACCAAAGTCTTGCCCGTGTCAAAAATATCATCGATAAGCAGTACATCTCGATCGGAGATATCCAGCATCATTTGATCCTGAATAGTCAAATTACCCGACTCGGTCGTTCCTCGATAGGAACTGGCCTGGATTAAGCTAATACGTACCGGCATTTCCAGCCGCCGAATCAAATCGGCCAGCATAATCAAGCTGCCTGTCATAATGGAAACAATTGTCAACGAGCGACCAGCGTAGACCTCATTAAGCTTGGCAGCTAGTTCATCAATGCCTTCGCCAATTCGAGCTTCGTCAAGAAGAATTTTCACGGGGTCTTAAGTCCAATACACCTAGTTTCAAGCCATCCAACAACCGAGCACACAAGCCTACTGTGCTGTGCCAACGCCGGATGAATCATGTTGCTTTCGTGGGAGGAATCCTATGCCAAAGCAACTTAACATAACGATCCAAAAGCCGGAACATT
>VYLF01000581.1_pt1 | contig 10441 bp, 5 predicted proteins | sample 5114371 | NCBI WGS metagenome assembly VYLF01 (sample SAMN12291773, study PRJNA351875) | freshwater metagenome | isolation source: freshwater lake | place: USA: Michigan, Kent Lake | collected 2013-08-15 | reverse complement strand
GCTTCGCAGATGGGCACATGCCAGTGATCTGGCGTCGCGATGATCACGGCATCGACTCCCGATTCTTTGTCAAGCAAATCACGATAGTCGTGATAGGCCCGAGCCTCTTTCAACTCGTTTAGCTGCAAAGCACTGTCGAGCTGACGCTTATCAACGTCGCATATGGCTACAATCTTTTGATCCAGCTTGTTAAGTTCTGGAATCAGATAGCCTCGCATCTGACCTCCCATTCCAATACAGGCGAACGAGAGTTTTTCGTTGGGAGACTGTCCTGCCAGAAGTTCTGAAGGCAGAATCATCGGTAACCCAACAGTTGCCGCTGTGGTTTGAACAAATTTTCGACGAGAGACTTTTTGGAACATGACTACCTCTGGCTTGTTAGATCGATTGGATGGGAAAGGGTTAACGTCATTTTACTCGCAAGTGAGCCTTCTGATGGCGAACTTGTCATCTTGAGGCAACGCTGACGGATCGCAGGTTTTGAAGTTGCGGTATTTTGGATTTAGGGGCAACGCCCAGTTCGTTTGTCTACGCAAACGTAAGGCCTTTGGCCCGAAAAATCAGTTGCTACGCAACTTCAAAAAGCGCGAACTGGCTTTCAGATCGGACGATTGTAATTACTTGGCAGTCCACAAAAGACCGTGTTTACCCGGTGATGGACGTGTTAGCAGTATTTCGGCAGCGCCACGGTTAAACTATAAGCTCCTCAAGCGGCCCTGCATGGGAGCAACCATTTTGTTTAAGCACAAGGTCTTCGTTGCCATAATATTTTATGGGGTTGCCATAAGCATTGAGTAGAGTCGTCCACCAATCCCCAATGGTACGGCAGCCCTTCTCACCATATTTCGGGTAACGTAGATAACGACCCGGCAGCTTAAGCTTTCCTCCGCCTCCACCAATAATCAGATAGGGCCATTCCATTCCGGTTCCATGATGATTATCGCTCGAATCCGAGAGGAAGATGATCATGGTATTGTCCAGCATGTTTCCATCCCCCTCTGGAACCGTTCTCAATTTTTTGGCCATCGTGGCTAGAAGTTCTGAATGGTGTTCGCAGATGATGTTACGGTACTCTTCCTGACTTCTAGTGCCCTCGTTGTGTCCGATGCCATGGTTATCTTCATCGATACCTAGTCGTTTGTAGGTCATGTCCACATTATCCAAGCGAATGGTAACCACGTTGGTGAGGCCTGCAATCAATGAGGCTGTGGCCAAATCAAACTGTGCTTCCTGACGAACCTCTTCAACCAAAGAAGTGAATTTGTCAGAGTACCCCGGGGCGTTTGCCTCGATCTGTTTTTTCATACTCGACAATTTGCTATGGCGTACTTGCAGTTCCTCAAAAGCATTAAGGTAGGCGTCCATCTTGCCGTGTTCCGATGCAGGAATTGCGTTCGTAACTTTCTTGATGTCATCTACCATAAAATCAAGAAGATTCCTTTGCAGTTTGAAGCTCTTTTCCGCTTTGCTATTGGACGAAACAGCAGAGCCAAACAGTTGTTCGTAGGCGATGTCAGGTGACCCCTGGAAGGGTAGCTCTTGCCCAGGCCCGACAGCGGAGATTCCTGGATACATTGTCCCTCCATAGTCACCGCTTAACGCCTTGCCTCTAATCGCTAGGCCTAGATGATTGAAGGGGGCTGGATTGAGTTTGGCCAATTCGGCATCGGCTGTTGCTCGAATCACCGCACCTGCATCAAATTCACCTCCCGTCATGTAGACACCCAACATGCCGAACCAACTGGAGTGACCTCCACGACACATCTTCCCGGACAGCCCCTGCACAATCGAGAGTTGGTCTTTAAAGGGCTCCAAGGCTCGCATTGGTGCAGGCAAAGCAACTTTCGTTAGGTCTTGATTGAATAAGCCACTGCTGGAGTCTTTGCCTTTGAACGCTTCTGGCGTTATTCCATTGGGAATGATACCGCTCGATTTAACCACAAACACAAATCGATTGGGAATCGCGATCGAGTTACCTGCAGCCTGGATCTCTACCTGACGCAAAAAAGGCGTTAGCAAAAATGCCCCTGCCCCTAGAGAAAGATTTTTAAGCGTGTCGCGTCGTGTAATATTCATGGTGCGTACCTCGTAGTCTGTTCAATTGTTTTGCGGTAAAGAAACGAGTCAGACGACAGAATGGAAATCAAAAGAGCCTTAAAACTGCCGCCACTTTCCAGATAGGCACGCTCGGCAGAAATGAGTGTTTTTGAATCGCTGAGCATTTCATTTCTGCCCAGGAAATAGCGAAACACGTGCCGGATCATACATTGACGGACTTTATCGGATTCTGCCAGTCGATCAATTAGTTCCAAAGCATCCTTGAAACCGCCATCCAATTCCTTCTCACCTGTGCCTACCAATTCACTTTTGGAATTCACCGGTTTGGTATTCTTGTTACCCAGGCTTTCCTCCGTTCGATACCGTCCGAAGTCATCATAAATTTCGAAGGCATATCCGAGGGGATTCATCTTTTTATGACAACGCCAGCATTCACTTCTCTCCGTGTTGTTCAGCCTTTCTCTCAACGTTTTGGAATCGTCTTCCGGGATAGAAGCATCCACCGTGATGGGAATATCTGGAATCACCCCTCCCAGCAATCGCTCCCTCACCCATTTGCCTCGCCGAATGGGATCCGTGCTGTCATTCAAGGAATGTGCGATCAACCAGGCAGGATGAGTCAACATCCCAGCACGGTTCGGTCGCTTGTAAGGTTGCGGCAACAGAAAATCTTGCTCATCATCTCTAAGGTCGTAAACCATCGGGTATTTCGAATATAGAGCCTGCATGCGATGCAAAAGTACATTTTCGTCTTTAGTATCCATCCAACTATATTGCTCTTCTACGATCTGCTTTATCGCTGCGACACTACCATTGAATCCTTTATTGAAGTTGTGCAAATTGTACTTTACGTTCAGTTCATGCCAGCCCTTGAGATCTAGTCTCTGCAGCAACTCTTTTTGCTTGGCTTCCGGAAAATCCCCTGCATCGAGTTGCTGTTGGTTCTTCTTGTAAAAGTCATAGACCGTATTTCGAAACGTGGCTCTGTTGATGATATAGTACTCGTTTGACGTAAGCAGTTGCCTGAATACGTCCTGATCTTTCTCCAGGATGTTCATGACGAAAAAATCAGCATCTTTTTCGTACATGGCGGGATAGTTCTCGCCGTAGTAAGCAAATCCACCGGAGCGATCTTCGTCCTTGAAGACTTTATGGGCTTGGGTGTAGCCAAAAAACTCTTGAAAAAAGCGCAGGATCCTCGGTTTGTCGATCGCGTCATCCTGAAGAATGCGTGCAACTTGTAACTTGACGTCGTCGCTGCAATTAAGTCTCCCGTCTTTCGCGGCCTGCAGAAGTATCGCATCCGGACGGCGATCCGTTAGAGCGTAAGAAATGGCAAACGCTATTTCTGTACCAGACAACATCCGACGCCCGTGAGAGTCTTCTTGGCCAAGACCAATCTCAACTCTGTAGACAGATTCGTGATGTAGCATCACGGCCATCATTACCAATCGCATCGCGTCGGCATTACCACCCTCTTTGGCAGTTTTTCTGAATAGCGCCGAGTAATTGCGAATCTCTTCCTTTAGCGGCTCCCGATAGACGACCTTCCTAAAATGTTCGCTGATGGCCGAAGCGAGCTTGTCATCACTGGGACTTGTGTCAGAAGAAGCGATGGAGGAATGTTTGATGAGTTCATCCGCAGCACTGGCCGCATTGCTCATCAAAACACTGACTACCGCCGAATCCGCAAATAGAAGGTTAGCATAGTCTTTGATGCCAACTTTATCTTCTAAAGGAAAAGGTTGTCTGAAATCCTGCGCCGCCTTCCCATAGTTGGATTTCACATTTTCGAAAACTTCAGGGCTTGTTCTCCACAGACGTGCTGGTGAAAAAGGCTCAGCAGTAATTTCTCCACTGAAAAGCTTTTCATGGTTCACATAATTGCCAAAGCTCGGACTCTCTAGCTTCGCATAGAGATCAGACACGTTCCCAGACTTTTTTAGCTCTGTATTAATCCAAAGCATCACAGCGTCTCGTTCGTGTTGCTCGGGTTGTTCACTCTCGGTCGGTGGCATCTCTTCCAAGTGCAGTTGCCTGAGGACCGTATTCCATAGCTCCATGTCATGGCCGGACGCCAAATCAAAACTGATGCTGGACAGGACGACACCTGACTCGTTGCTGCTCTCGCCGTGACAATCGGCGCAGTACTTATTCAAGAACGGCGAGACCGTTTCGTCGAAAGCGTTCTTGTCCGCCAAATCGCGATTCGTTGTCTTATCGGCCTGAGCAAAAAGCAAGTTCAAAGAAAAGAACCAAACGGCGGTCAAGGCAATTGATGACGCGAGAACAGACTTATTCGATTTCTTGGTCAACATGGCGATTTGCGATTGAAAAACAGCATCCTTTTGACAACCTTTTGGGTCTGCGTTAATTCTGCGACGAAAAATCATCGATCCGGCTTTTTCATAGAAGATCGGACTCTACATGTCATAAACCTACGACACATTCGTCTTGCTCATTGTAAGTCGAGTAATATACGATAGCTTGCACGAGAGATGCTGCTTTGTATGGATTCGCGCACAATGGACGGCCTTTCGAGTTGCAACTATCCTAGCGAATAGCTGCTTGGTTATCGCATCGCTTGATCCGAGAGCAGAAACACTCCTGTCACCTACGCTCTGGATTCTACCCGATGAACATTTTGTTAGTTCGATCCGTTGCCTTATTCGGTTTCATGACCATCCTGCCGATAGTGCAACCGGCGAATTTGACTCTCGGCCAAGAAAGCTCTCAGCGTCGGACCGCTGAACTGTCAATCGATTCCATCTTCCACAGCAAAGACTTTCTCGGCGAGACCTTCATCGGGCAATGGGAGAGTGATAGCCAAGGGTTCGAACGAATCAAGCGAGATCCCGAAACTGGCAATGCATCAATCGTTCGAATTGATCTTTCCAACCCGGCAGTGGAACATGTTTTGGTGTCGAGCGAGATGTTAACGCCCGCTGGTGCAGCGAAGCCACTCAGCATGGACTCCTACCAATGGTCGCATGACAAAACCAAACTGCTGATCTTTGCTAACACTGAGCGGGTCTGGCGATTCAACACTCGCGGTGACTATTGGGTTCTAGATAGGGAGGCCAAATCTCTAACTCAAATTGGGGGTAATGCAGATGCATCGTCGCTCATGTTCGCCAAGTTTTCTCCCGATGCTAAGCAAGTTGCTTATGCTGACAAGAACGATCTCTACTTACAAACCTTGTCTGATGATGCCATCGCTCGACTGACTCATACCGGCACTCCGACCATGATCAACGGTACCTTTGACTGGGCCTATGAAGAGGAGTTCTCGATCCGAGATGGTTTTCGTTTCAGCCCCGATGGAAAACACATTGCCTTTTGGGAAATCGACTCCTCTGGAATTCAGTCTTTTCCCCTTGTCGACAACACATCCACTCTCTACCCCAAGATTCAGTACATCCCTTATCCCAAAGTCGGAACCATTAATCCTGCTGCAAGAATCGGCGTGATTGATCTGACCAGCCGCGACATTTCTTGGATACCGATTCCCGGTGACGAACGAGATAACTATTTGCCTCGCATGGAATGGGTCGACGAAAATCGATTGGTTATCCAGCAACTGAATCGATTGCAAAACCATCTCGTGGTCTATGTTGCTGACATTACCAATTCGCAAGTCGACGTAATATTAACGGAAAAAGATGATGCATGGATCGATGTTCAAGATACTCTTTTTTGGCAATCCGATCGTTCGCAGTTCTTTTGGTTGAGCGAACGAGATGGCTGGCGACATATCTATCTCGCTTCCGTCAAAGACAAATCGATCAAACCGATAACGTCTGGTGATTTTGATGTGATGGAAATTCTCGGCATGGATGACGAGGCTCAATGGATTTATTTCTACGCATCCCCTTCAAATGCTACCCAGATGTATCTCTATCGCGTGCATTTCGACGGCAGCCAATTGCAACGCGTAACCCCAGAGACGAAACCCGGTACGCATCGTTATGTCCTATCGCCCGATTGCAAACGAGCACTTGTAACATCCTCTCAGCTTTCATCGCCCCCCACGACCGAGGTCGTTCGCCTGAGCGATCACGCAAGCCTATTCGCTGCCGAACCTAATGCGAAACTCCACGCACGGGTTAGTGAGGCACAGTTGCCCAAGAGCGAGTTCTTTCGCGTCGACATCGGCGATGGTATTGAGCTTGACGCTTGGTGCATTCTCCCTCCGGATCTAGATCCATCGAAAAAGTATCCACTGCTCGTTTATGTCTACGGCGAACCTGCGGGGCAAACCGTCGTAGATAAGTGGGGCGGCGATCAGACGCTATGGCACAGCATGCTTGCAAAGCAAGGGTACGTTGTGATGAGTTTTGATAACCGAGGTACACCTGCACCGCGAGGACGCGAGTGGCGAAAGAGCATTTATCGCCAGATCGGCATTCTCGCATCGGCCGATCAAGCGGCAGCAGTGAAAGCGGTTCTCAAAGATCGCCCTTATCTGGATCCAGAACGGGTCGGCGTTTGGGGATGGAGCGGTGGCGGATCGATGACGCTCAATGCGCTGTTTCGTTATCCTGAAATCTATACTGCCGGAGTTTCGGTTGCTCCTGTTCCCAACCAACTCTATTACGACACCATCTATCAAGAACGATACATGGGTTTGCCAAGCGACAATTCCGAGGGATACCGACTGGGATCGCCGATCAGCTTTGCAGACAAACTTGAGGGAGAGCTCCTGTTGATCCATGGCACCGGCGATGACAATTGCCATTACCAGACGACGGAATTGTTAATCAACGAGTTGATCAAGCACAACAAACCGTTCTCCATGTTTGCATACCCAAATCGTACTCACGCGATCCGCGAAGGGGAAAACACAACACGGCATCTCTATCAGATGATCACCAACCACTTTCTCCGTACTCTGCCCCCCGGGCCAAAACCTTGATGGGGTTATTAGGAACCACTATGAGTTCACGCACAACTCAACTGGCACGCTTGGTTGCGACTATCATTCCGATATGTTGTTTGCTTATCTTTAACGCAAACCTCGTTGAGGCCTCAAATGACACCGAAGACAATGTTCGCGTTCGTATTGAAGTCAAGACTCCCGAAACGGACAGCGTAACAGAACCGGCAGGAGACGTATTTCTTTCGGGCAATATCAAGCAACTTGGCGAATGGCGACCTAACGGGCTCAAACTAAACCGAACCGATAAGGATGTTTACTTTGCAGAGCTCTCGGTACCTTCGGGCAGTCGAGCGCAATACAAGGTAACCCGCGGTACGTGGGCAACAGTGGAAAAGGATGCCGCTGGCAAGGACATCGCCAATCGAGAATTCGTGGCAGCAGCAACAGAAGACGCAGGTCCTCAGACGATATCGATCGTCGTTCAGCGATGGGGAACTCCCACTTCCGCAAAGTCGACAATAACCGGGACGCTGAAACGGCACGAACAGATTTCTTCGCAATTTCTTACTCGATCCCGCAACATAAACGTTTGGCTTCCGCCTGGCTATGAGGAAACCGACAAGCGGTATCCAGTGCTTTATCTTCAAGACGGGCAGAACTTGTTCGATGAGTCGACTGCTGCATTCGGCACTGAGTGGCGTGTGGATGAAACTGCAACCGACTTGATTGAGAAACGAGAGATCCCATCACTCATTATCGTAGGCATCTGGAACACGGCAGATCGCATGGACGAGTACACGCTGACGAAAGACGAACAGCTAGGCCGAGGGGGAAGAGGATTGGATTACGTTCGATTTATCGTCGAAGAACTAAAGCCGTTGATCGATCGTACTTATAGAACTCGAACAGATCGCGAATCAACTAGCATCGGTGGCTCCTCTCTCGGAGGTCTCATCGCGATGCACGCATGCCTTGAGAATCCCGACGTTTTCGGCAGTTGCTTAGCTTTTTCACCCAGTCTTGGTTGGGATCAAGAAAGACTACTCCAGTCGCTCCAAAGTGGAACGAAATGGCCCGTGAACGTAAGACTTTGGCTCTCCATGGGGACTCGCGAAGGTCGTAATTCCGAATCGCAGACACAGAATTTTGCTCGCGCGCAGCGGCTTCACCAATTGCTCAGCACAGACGCAGCGACTATAAAGGTCCCGGTTCAATTCCATGAGTTTACGGACGCATCTCATGACGAGAAGTCTTGGTCCGTACAGTTTCCCATTGCACTCAAGTCTATCATGACTCATCTAGAGAATCCGGAGAAGTAGAGTGGATAAGTTCTTTCGCAGCTTGTTAATCGCTTTGTTACTATCGTTAACAATCGCCCAAGAATCGCCATCAGCCGAAATTTGCGGAGTTACCGTTACGCCCCATGTCGTGGCGGACTCAATGATGTACCGTCGGCCTCGCGACCCAGACCTTGCAGCTAAGGTGCAACTATTTGTAAAGGGCTCTGCGTTACCCAAAAGCTTCGATGCTAAAACGCCCAGCGAATTGCTCGAATCAGGAGAATGGGCATGGCATGACTTGGGAACGGCGGTTCAAGGCCCAGAGGAATCGCTAAGCGTTTGGACATGGAATGGTAAATCATCTCGCTGGGGAGTGGGCAACAGCTGCGATGTCGAGGGAGAAGGCCTGACGAAAACGACCGTCTCGATCGATTCGCCGGATCGTTGGATTTCTGCGATTACCTTTTTACCAACCGATGGGGAATGGCAACCGCGACAGATGATCGCTCACGTCGTGAACAACTCAGCCAAGCCTTTGAAGGTATCTTCGGTGCGATTCTGGTTACCACGCAGCGGTTCCACTTGGCAGACCCTCTTTGCAAGCGAACCATTTTCTGTAGACGTGCAAATACCTGCTGGTGATCGGGGTATTGTCAAAGTATCAACCCAAGAACCCTGGCCACTTACTTATGCAGCGATCGAACTTACCACCGATGACGGTTCCATGTGGGAACATCTTCGGATCAAGTCGGAGCATTTCGATATCAGTGGCGGCTGGACGGGAGACCATTTGAGAGAAGAAACGTACTTGAAAATGCTCACACGACTGCACGTCAACACGGGGCAAATTCAGGAGGTCGGTGGTTACACGGATAACGCAGAATTGTATGCGCGTTATCCGATGAAGCTTTTCAATCGCTTGTGGCCGCTAGATAAATGGGACACCGACCAGTGGTTGCCCAAGATCCATGCAGTCGAGTTCCTTGGAGAGCCTCAATACGGTGGCGGGAAGCCGGTGGCTCCGCAAGAGGTCTTTGATAAGCTGTTACCGTATCGAACAAGCCGACTACCGACTAGCGTTACGAACTCCGAAGAACGCATCTGGCGATATTATGCGGGCCTATCGGATTACCCTCATTACGACGCCTATCGAGTCGTAGCTCCGGCTGCCGACTCATGGCGAGCCTATGATCGTTGGGGTGGCAAGCGAATTAGCTGGGGTGCTCCGCTTGAAACGATCGGCGACATGTGCCGCAGTCTACGCGAGCTCAGCCGTCCGATGCCTGTCGCGTATTGGTCACAAGGCCCTCATGATGGATGGGGAGGTGGATTTAGTTTCAGTGGTCGAACACGCAGATCACCAACCCCGGATGAGCTGCGTGCTCAAGCCATGCATGCGCTCGCGACCCGAATCACATCGTTGTATTGGTTCAATTTAAGCGTTAAGTCGCTAGTCAAATTTCCCGACACTTGGGAACCGATGATGCGGATAGGCCGTGAGATCCATATGCTATCACCCATTTATTTGGCGGGTGATGCATACAGGTTTGACAGGGTTCTCAACGCGCAAGGCAAACTGGATTGGGATTGTGCTTCGATCGTGAGTGAAGAGTGCGCGTTGCTCTTCACGCTCGACTTGGACTATGTACCCAGCGAAAAGGATAGCACTTTCCAATTCGGCGAACCACGCGAATTTTCGTATCGATACGACTTACCACATTGGCTCCGTCAGCCGACCGATGTCTTTCGAGTTGACGCGGATGGTGTTCATCCGGTGCAATGGGTTGTTGAAGAAGATGGCGTACGCATTAAGCACAAGTTCAGTCGAGATGCGGTTTTTGTTGCGACAAAATCGTCAACCTTGCGAGCCACCATTGAATCCCGCCGCCAAGCGGCACTTCAAATGGAAGTGCAAAACAGCGATTTAAAAGATTTAGACAAGATTCTTGATAAAAAGAAGTGAGCGTTTTAGTAACGCCTTGATGATTTTGGTGCCGACTAACTACCGATTGTTGAATCAACCAAGAAAAGGAATCACCTCCATCTCCGACCGCACTCGTAGCGATTTCATTCGATCTAAGAGTAGGAATTTTTCTATCGCTTCACCGTCTCCCGTTGGAATGCAAAGCCTGAATTAGCCACTCTTAAGCGACTAAACTCCGATGAGGAGATCTCGCCGCAGTACGTTACTCGCTGGGCTCAATGGGCGTGACCAATCAGCATC
>VYLF01000578.1_pt1 | contig 10460 bp, 19 predicted proteins | sample 5114371 | NCBI WGS metagenome assembly VYLF01 (sample SAMN12291773, study PRJNA351875) | freshwater metagenome | isolation source: freshwater lake | place: USA: Michigan, Kent Lake | collected 2013-08-15 | reverse complement strand
GCTTTCTTCCCATTCCTGGGTGGTTTGGAAAACTAGCGGTAACGCGCACATATAGGGACGATTGAGACGTTTTAAGGATTCTATCGCTTTCGGGTGATCTTGTCGCGCTGGACCCCCCACTAAAGCAAATCCTGTCAGGGAAATTACCGTATCAACGATAGCAACCGCTTCCACTCCTTTTAAGCTTTTATCCCAGAAGTATTCCTCTACCGGTTTAGAAAAATCTAATCCCCCAGCAAAAACAGGAAGGACTCGCGCACCCATAGACTCAAATTCCTGCACGAGAGCGACATAATGAGCGTCATCACCAGTAACGAGGTGAGTTCTCTGTAAAATTAAGCCAACACAGGGAGCCAAAGGGTCTTTCAGGTCATCAGCAATATCACTGCGGTTATTGTACCAAGCGAAGTATTCCTTGACATCCTCGAACATTTTCAGGGATAAAGGATGCCAGATAAGCTAAACGGCTTTTACTTCGGATCACCGATATAGACTCCAAAAGAGTTATAGCTATTGGATCATGCAGGTTAAGCACCGTTTAGCTTACCCATATCCGGATAAACTACCGGTTCCTTATAAACTACGCTGTCATCCTTGTTATCAAAGACGTACTTATCGGCCAACATTAACAGGAAATTCTCTAAATTTTCTGCCGAACCTCCCAGCCAATACTGGAAACTTAACATAAAGTTGCGTGCGTCCTGAGCTTTTTCCATAGGGAGATATTTCAGGACTTGCGGTAAAGTTCGCAATAACTTTAACATCGCATCTTGGAAACCAGCGCCAGAGTTTTCCCTGCGCTTTTTCATAAAATTAGCGATGACACTCTTAGACTGTCCCAATTGAGCCATCGAAAAGCTGCCTAACTTATTTAAGCGCATTACCTGGGGCATAGTCAGTTACCAGTTATCAGTTACCAGTTATCAGTTTTAAGCTTTAAATGATATTATTCACCGATCAATCTTCACTGATTTATGACGAATTGGGGCGAGCAAGCCGCAATCTTCCCGCCGGTATCCCGCCAATAGATCGGAACTGCTACTCTCTATTTATCGGTTTTTGAGTTTTAATGATATTTTATCGTAAAATAATGATAAAATAGAGAGATAGAGTTATTTTTCTGCCCGTGATTCCTGATGCCGTCGTTTCTCTTGTTGCCACCGCGCCCTGCGTTGGCTTCTCTGGTTCGCGTTCCCCTTCCACCGCCTCTCTTGCGGCCGTTTCTGCTATTGCCGCAGAGGTTCCCGCCTCCTGCCTGATCTCGGTGGGGTGTGCCGAGGGTGTCGATCGCCTTGTCCGTTCTCTTTTTGCGTGCGCCCGCGTTTTCTCGGCCTCCTCGTTCGGGGTTGGGCGTGGCTCCTTTGCGGCCCGCTCGGTGGCCTGCGTTCGCTCCGTTTCCCCCGACGGCGTTTGGCTCTCCTTCCCCGCGTCTCCCTGTCCCCCCGGTCTGCTGCCGTCTAGGTCTTCTTCCCGTTGTTTCGGCGGGTTCGGTGCTGGTTCTTGGTCTTCTCTAGCCTTAGCGGTCGGTTCCGACTTGCGGTGCGCGGTTTTCCTTCCCCCCGATATCCCCTCGCCGGGATGGGGGCTGGTGTCGCTGGGCGGCGGCTGGTGGCTGTGGTCGCCGGTTGCCTCTCAGCTATTGCTTTTCTAGTGCTTTTCTAGCGGGGAAGTCCCCGCTTTTTTATCCCATTTTATCTAAAAAATTTTTCTATCTAATGATAAATTATCACTATTTTATGATAGAATAAGATTATAGAAGTTTTTGGAGAGAACCTTATGTACCAGTTGAACCTCTGCGATCGAGTAACGATCTTTCTTTCTGATAACGGCGAACAGCGCTGGCCTATCAACCCGAGGGATCGGGTACGCCGGCGATTCCTTACCTACCTAGCGGGAAATAATAAAGCCGAGCTTAAAAAAGCTTGTCAGTATCTGGATATTCAAAGCTTTGAAATTCGACTCGCCAAAAGATTGAAAGCCTATAAATGGGAATGTAAAATCGAGGGGATGGCCTGGAATGATGCCCTCGAATTAGCAGTAAATTTAGGTGCAGATTTAAGTCAGTGCGTCCCGATCGATCTGAAAAATTCAAGATACAGAAATTACTCGATCGAAGCACTAGAATCCGAAAAAGTTCCCTATTAAAAAATCTTATCTTCCCCGCAAAAATGCGGGGATTTTTTTATCTATTTATTGATATTTTATCAAAAATTTATGATAAAATAAAAGTATAAACCAAAGAAAAAAGGATAAAGCGATGACTTTATTTTCAGATAACTGGATCGAAATAGTCGGAACGACAGTAGAAAAGGACAACCTCATATTAATTTGGCGGAATAGTGATCGAACAAAAGTAGGGACGATGACCGTAACCAAATTATTAGAAATTGTCCCAGTTGCTAACCATTTATAGGTTCCATATCAACCTAGATAACTGCAATTAGCTAGGCTGACCAACACATTAAATCACCATCTGGAGAATATCATGAAATCCCATCTAGAAAACGCTCTTGACTATTTACTGCTCGCAAAACAAGAGAGCCAAGATAGTTCCTTCGAGCGCTCCCAAATGCTCAATAAAGCGATCGAGAATATTTCCCTGCTACTGACCGAACCAGAAGATAGTTGGACACCGCCCAACCGCCACGATTTTTTGATCGCTGACCTGCTGATCGAGGCCTGCCAATAAACAGTAATTGCAATTGCACATCGGGGCGCTTGCCGCCCCCCAGAAACCGAGATAAAGGACATCTGAACAATGGCTAAATCAAACTATACACCCTCGGACAAATTCCAAATCGTCAGCGATCGCTTAATGCAGTTACTAGAAAATGGCGTTAAGCCTTGGGTAAAACCTTGGAAAGCGGTCGGCTATCAGAATTTGATCACGGGTCACGAATACACGGGCATTAACCCGCTACTCTGTGCGATCGATTGCATGGCTCAAAACTATGAACAGCCCTACTTTCTGACTTTTAAGCAAGCGAAAGAAAACGGCTGGACGATTAAAAAAGGCTCCGAATCCACTTGGATTCGTTGGGGTGGTTCCTACGCGGTAGAAATAGAGGATGATCGAGGTGAAACCGTCAGGGAATTTCGGAATTCTGCCAAATGGTTTAACGTTTTTAACGTGGCCTGTGTCGAGGATAAAAACGCCGAGATCAAGATCGCTCACTTCTCAAAACCCGAACCGATCGGACGAGAACACACCACCGATCCGATCATGCAGAAATTCCTTAACAGCCAAGAGGCGACGATCTCTCACGGTGGCGATCGAGCTTTCTACAGTCCAGAACGAGACGAGATCCGCCTCCCGGAATTATCCAGCTTCCAGAGTGTGGCGGGATACTACGGAACGGCGATCCACGAACTCGCCCACTGGACGGGACACAAAACGCGACTAAATCGAAACCTATCGGGTGCTTTCGGCTCTCAATCCTACGCTTTCGAGGAACTGATCGCCGAACTTGCCGCCGCGTTCGTTCTCAATGAATTTAACTACACGGGAGAACTGGAACACCACGCCAACTATCTAGGCAGCTGGTTAAAAGCGCTGAAAAACGATAATAAATATTTCTTCAAGGCCGCTGGTATGGCCACGAAAGCCTCCCTATTTTTGCTGGAAAATTGGCAATCATAACACCTGTAACTAAGACAACTTTTCCCCCAACTACATCGGGGCTTTTTTTCGCAACCATTCGACGATGATATCCGACAGAAAATCACTCTGATTCTTGCCAGAAGACTCGATCAGCAAATCCAATTCTCGATCGAAAGCCGCAGGTAAACGCAGGGAACGTCCCCGCCCCAAAAGCTTATCCCTCGGTACAAATTCCCCCACCTCATCTCGCGGACGCTCAACCGCCACGGGTCGGGCCGGCTTAGAAATTGCCTCCTCTACCGACCAACCCCGATCGATGCGCTTATAAACCGTGGCCAGGGGAATACCATTAGCGATCGCTGTCTCTTTGTCGGCGGCATTGAGAATTTTTCCTACTTTCCCCATCTCTTTATTATTTAATCTCTAGTCTGTCCTAACAGATAAAAATCTTTTATCTTCAATGATTGATATTTTATCATTAATCGGAGAAAGACCAGATCGAGGGAATTAGTTCGCGAGAGAAGATCACAGAAAGAGAAGCTCCCAACGAAAAAAAGCTAAAGCCCCCCGCGTAGCCCCCATGATTCGGATAAGACTTTTATTTTTCGCAGTTGTCGGGATGCTCTAACTCTTGCAAAAAAGAGGTGATCACCTCTCTAACTTTTTCCTGCCAGTTATCGATCTTTTTCAGCTTGGCATATTGAGAGGGCGGCAGCCTTAACGTTAACTTGGCCGTGCAAGGCTCGTCCCTATCGGTAGAGAACCTATGTTCTACTAAATCGGGGTTGCCCCCTGGTCTTCCTCTCATTTTCTTTTTTACTATTCTCGGCCTTAGTCTAACATGACGACACGCTATAAAGTTTTGTAAACTTTAGGCAAAAGTCTTGCTTATAGCATGACGACACGCTATAATAAAATCATCGAGTTAAGAAACTCGAATCAAACGGGGGAGGACAACGGCGAAATTGCATCCCCCGACGCTCACCAAAATGAGGTAATGACATGATAGCAGAAGAGATCAAGAGTTCACCCAATGGTAATTTCAAACTTTACCAACTTTGCAAAAATGTGGTGATCTGCCAGACCGCCACAGACCCGCACGGTTGGGGCAATGCCACGGAGGACGAGCCGGCCTTTATGGTCTATCTAGGTTGCAAAAAAGAGGAAGTCGAGGGTTACATCCGAACTTTCAATACTTTTTATCGCTGCTACTGGTGCGAAGTCCGCAAACCGAAATATTTAAAAGACTTTGAAGCCGAGATCAAGATTCGGGGAATGCAGCGCTATATCGATTCCCACGCCTACGGACTCGATTACTTAGTCGAATCTCAAGCTGGCAAGCACGGCCAGATCATCCATTTCGATGAAATAGATTTCGATGAGTACAACTACCGCACGACGGGTTATATGCCCAAGTGGTAAAACTTATTCCCCCACCTTTGGGGGATTCTCAAATAATTTTAGTTCAAAGAAATGCAAGGAGAAAATCATCATGGCTACTAAAAAATCGAATCAATTTTCCGTCTTCGGCACGCGAACCGATAATGCTATTTGTTTACCCGATATCCCCTACTCGGTAAGAATCAACTGTAAGGATGGCGGGCTTTTTATCGGTGGCTCGGAAGCGCAACACCGCAAAACGAACCCCGATCAAAAGATAGATATCGGCATCATCAAAGCTTTCAAATTCTTCGGCAGTCTGGGCAAAACCGAAAATGTGCTATGGATTCAATTATTCTACATCCCCGTACCGAACGTTTCCCCCGAAATTCTGCCTAAAAATACGGTCTGTGTTTCCTACATTAAAAAGCAGTCGATTTCCAACCTTTTTAACAAGGTGCAGGAAGCGATGAACCACGGCGAACCCGGTATGGGCATCTTTACAATTGGCTTCAATCGGGAAGTAGGAGAAAAAGGAACCTACTACAGCGTTAGTTTCGACTGGCGCGAACGGCAATCAGAAGAAGAAAAACAGCAACTGGGACTTATTAGCGACTTCGTGATCGCTTACGGCGATCAGCTTGTTGATTTAGAAGCAACCCGCGATTTCATCTGTGTGGATGGCTGGACGGCACAACAATTACAGGCACTCACCGCCCAACGCCAAGAACTAGAAGGAACCCGAAATCAGCGCACCCTACCCGCAGCTTAATCGATAAAAACGACGGGAGAGGGCAACCTCTCCCCCATTCAGGAGAAACCATGACCCAAACTAACCCCCGACTCTGGCAACTTGCGGAAATCATCGGCGAACTGGAAACGGTGATCACCGATATCTGCGAAGACGAAACCCTAACCGACGAAGAGCGAGAAGCCAAGCTAGAAAAGGCCTTTACTCGATGGTTGGAGGCCGGCGACTCTTTTAAGCACAAAGCCGAACGGGTAGCAGCCTACATCCACCATCAAGAGGCATTGGCCGAAACAAGGAAAGCCGAAGCCAAAAGAATCCGCACCCTAGCGGAACAGACGGAAAATCAGGTTAACCGATTGAGACGCTACCTAACGAACGAGATGCTGCGAACCGGACAGACCCGTATCGACGGCGTGACCGTTAAGGTCGGTTTGCGTCGAAAGCCGACGCGAGTGATGCTCAACGTTCCCCCAGAAGAACTACCCCCCGAATATGTGCTGGTGGAATACACACCCAAACTAACAAAAATTAAAGAACTGCTCAAATCAGACAATCAAAAGGCAATTGATTGGGCTTTTCTCTCCGAATCTCACGAATACTCGCTAATAATTCGCTAAACAAACAACAATGAAAGAATACACGGGAATAACGACGGTAGAAATCGAGGTGACGATAATGGCTAAAAATAAAACCCACGCCGAACAGCTATTCGAGGAAATATTTCCCATTGTCTCGATCGAAAATGAAAGCCAAGCGAACCTAATCGATGAACGGACAAGCCTCGACAATAACTGCGAGTGGCAAGTAACCGCACGAGATAATTAAATTTACTCATTCGCCGGTCGGTGGGGTTGCATCTAGGTTCTTTGCTTCGCTGCCGCAAGGAAGCGATCAAATATTTCGAGAGAGCAAACACCCCTGGCCATCACTAGCTAATTTTTAATTTACCAGTTATCAGTAAATCAAAAAAATTAGGAGTGGAGCAATGTACATAAATTTAACTACTGACGAAGCGGTAAGATTGCTCAAAAAAGATGATAATGCGATTTGGTCTTGGGACGGAGCCTTGGCGCTAGTTCAATATTTAGAAGACTTAGAAGACAGTACAAACACAAAAATAGAATTCGATCCAATTCTATTTCGGTGTGAATACTCAGAGTATTCTAGCGTATTGAAAGCGGGTGAGAATTATTCATTTATTCCCCCAGAAGATAGCGATCAAGAAGAAATAGAAGCGGCAGCACTTGAATATTTACAAAACAAAACTACCGTTATTCAATTTGAAGGAGGCATAATTATTCAGCAGTTTTAAGCTACCAATTATCAGTAGATCAAATCGGCTTGATAGACTTAATATTATTAATACTATTAAAAGCCGATCTAGAACTGGTTCTAGCGATCAACATCCCCCCTTTTTCCGCTCAAGAATCCCAATCTTAACCCCTAACAAATTAAAAAATCATGAACTGCCCACAATGCCAATCCTCACAAATTTACCGCAAAAATCCAGAAAGCTTAATTATTATTTGTGATGACTGCGGCCACCAATGGCAAGCGGAACAAGTAAAAAAAGCTTTAGCAACGGCACAGAAGCGAGAGAAACGCTATCCTCGCCATCTAATAAATATCGGTGTCTATATATGCCCAAGCGACCGAAATAAATATTCTTTTGCCCTATCAAGAGGCAGCGGAATTGCAGCTTTTTATGAGTTTGAATCAGATGAATTTTTGAGCGGATGTTATGACTCGATCGAAGAAGCATTAGAGGCAGGAATAAATTGGGTAAATGGGAAAGATGAAATATAAATCGAATCAAGACGAGCGCCCTGTAAAAAAGATAGGGCGCAGGCAAACGGGAGTTAAAACTGGTCAATCCGGCTACAGCTTTATCGAACTGCTCGTCACCTTAACCCTGATCACTATCCTGCTGCTGATCTGTTTTTCTATATTTTCGAGATTAATAGCGGAACTCCGCTTAGATATGGCCACCTTTGAACTTTCCCAACATTGGAAGTTTAAGCTAAACGGCTTTTACTTCGGATCACCGATATAGACTCCAAAAGGGTTATAGCTGTTGGATCATGCAGGTTAAGCGCCGTTTAGCTTACCCGCTTCGATGCAATCGGAAACGGAGCCACCCCCACCGCCCTCTGCATGAAAGACGACGGACGGATCGAGGTGGCCAAGATAGCCAGCGACGATTGCGAGACGGTCAGCGAATGGCGTTTCCTAACGGACGGGGTCAACATCGACACCGCCAATTCGACCCTGAGAAGAGTTAGCGGTGTCGGGGGAAACAACGGCACGATCTACCGGGTCAGTTGGGCAGACACGAGGGGCGGTCTGGGCGGTTCTTGGGGACAGTTAGGGCGACTGACACTGACCGCCCAGGGAACGACCGCCAAACGCTGTCTATTTTTATTCCGTGTCGATGGTTCATGGGATATCCGCGAAGACAACCGATGCCAGAGATAAAAAAGAAAAAAGGAGAAAAGGCTAACGCCATCGGGTGTAAATCATTCAAGAAACATGACGATGACAGAAAAAACCCTATTAGCCCACCTCTCCGGGCAATTCCCCCAGCTTCCCACCCTCGACCTCACCCTGCTAACACGAACCCTCTTTCCTCTATCCCCAGTCGAACTCTATACCCTCAGACTCGCTCACGGCGATAACGCTATCATGAAGGCCGCCATCGATAGTACCGTTCGGCAACGGCAAGAAGAGAAGGAAATTGCCGCCCTCGAACTACAGCACGCAATCTATGACGAGTATCGTCACTGCTGTGGCAGTTGGTAAACTTTATTGGTGGGGACATTCCCCGCCAAATAGCCATTTTGTCATAATCAAAATGTTAATCAACGTATTATCTAGTTCCAGTACAAATATGGTCAGATATGAGTTCCAATAAGTCAGATCGAGCGAATGCCCTGTATGAATCCGACTTCTACGGCTGGACAGAGCTACAAGCGAAAGCTCTGGCCACCCGACAAGTAGAAGCTCTGGACTGGCAAAACTTGCGGGAGGAAGTAATTTCCTTGGGTAAACAAGAATATCGAGAACTGGTGAGCCGTCTAACCGTTTTGGTAGGACATCTTCTCAAATGGGAATATCAGCCAGATAAACGTTCTCGTAGTTGGTTTTTGACGATTAGAGAACAGAGACGAGCGATCAGACGGCATCTACAGGGTAATCCTAGTTTAAAATCCCAGATACCGACGGCTTTATCCGATGCTTTCGAGGCCGGAGTCGATTTAGCTTTGCGAGACACGGACTTACCGATACGGACTTTTCCCTCTCACTGTCTTTTCACCTTCGAGGACATCATAACCGACCATTTCCTCTGCGATACCAGTCAGGATTGGCCCTAAGTTCAACGATTCGACGATACCGCCTCGACGGGTATTTGAATTTCACTCCGTTTCAGGGGATCGGGAACGTAGGGACCATCATAGAAAAAGCGACGGGGGGAACCGATCGCCCGGTAGCTCGGATGTTCTGCCAGCCATTCGTTCAGTCGGGTCAATCCCTGTTGGTAACTGTCAAAATCGTAACCTCCCTGTAATCCCAAGCTCACCACCGTCATGGGTGGTACATCCTCAATCCGAATATTATCGGCCACCTCTTTCGGGTAAGTGTCGGTGTCGCGGTAGAGAAAGGAAACTTCGGCCTCTCCCGATGTCGCTCCCGTGTCTGCGGGGTAACGGGTTTCAACGGGTGCGGTCATCGATATCTCGTTGGAACTGATGTGTTGGTACAGGGGATAAAACGACCGGTTCGCCGCCTCGGAAAGTTGACCCCGATAGCGGTAAGTAGCGGCGCGATAGGCGGGATAGTTATTCACCTCGATCCGTCCGTTCGGGGTCGGGGTCGGAAATCCTGCGGGTAGGGGAGCGCTAGAGGCTTGATAGACCCCGATCACTAGAGCGGTTAGGGCGATGAAGCCGAGCGGTATCAATAGGTAAGGTAGTTTCATGGGGAATCGGGCGCGATGACCTCTCTATTGTGGGACGAGTTGACTTCCGTTGACCGCTCAACTGATTTCTAAGCGCGAGTAGAGAGACTTTGAAGGCGATGTTTATAGCGGTGTGCAGTCGTATGAGGTACAGTAAGCTAAACGGCGCTTAACCTGCATGATCCAACAGCTATAACCCTTTTGGAGTCTATATCGGTGATCCGAAGTAAAAGCCGTTTAGCTTATCACGAGCTATAAACCATGCTAGGCAAAGCTTGGTCTGTATTAAGTACCTAAGCAAAATTAATTACACATATCTAACCACCTCTTGCCTCCTGCCTTTTGCCTTTTGCCTATCTTTACTAGGAAATTAATTTTGCACGACTACTTATTTAAACGGGCTTCCACAGATTAAAACATGACCTTTTTATTGTACTCCCTTCGATTGATTCAAGAGATTTTGGTAACATTCGGTCGGGGTACCGTAAGATAAATATTTAAAGGGAGTCTGATTAATTATTTCTGCAAATCTTTCGTTATCAACCCCATTGTACTGATCTAATTTAGCGATTAAATTCTTTATGTTATTCATGGAGCTTACCAGACTCCTATTCTCGGATTTGAGATAATGAATTTCAGGGGAATCGCCCTCTTGCTGGTCAATGGTGGTAATTTGAGCGATAATTCCCTTAATTCCCTGCTTGTACGAAGAAATTAAGGTGTATAAACTCTTTTCCTGAGTAATGAGAAAAATACCTCTCTTCCTGAGATCG
>VYLF01000577.1_pt1 | contig 10470 bp, 10 predicted proteins | sample 5114371 | NCBI WGS metagenome assembly VYLF01 (sample SAMN12291773, study PRJNA351875) | freshwater metagenome | isolation source: freshwater lake | place: USA: Michigan, Kent Lake | collected 2013-08-15 | reverse complement strand
GAAGGCATAATGGTCGATTTCTGACCATAAGGGATGGTTTTGACTGATAATATGACGTTCAACTAGCTTCATATCTTGATTATACCTGATAACGTTCTTAAAATCTATCGGTGGACAAAGTTACTTATTTTAGCTGTCTAGCTACAGAAATGAGTAGCTTTAAAAAGCTTTAGGTAGGTTTTTGGTTTCTGTGGTTAACCCTTGCCGGTTCCAAAATCAATCGAGATCACCCTGCCGCTGGACAAGATGCGATCGCTATTCAAACCCTAGAAGCGGCCGGGGCAGTTTTGGTGGGGGCGACCAATATGGATGAGTACGCCTACGGTTTTGTCACCGAAAATGCCCATTATGGAGCCACTCCCAACCCCCGCGATCCTAGTCGCGTCTCGGGGGGATCCTCTGGCGGTTCCGCCGCTGCCGTTGCCGCTAATTTAGTGCCTCTCGCCCTCGGTTCCGATACTAATGGTTCGGTGAGGGTTCCCGCCGCTTGCTGTGGCGTGGTGGGGCTAAAACCCACCTTTGGGCGCGTATCCCGTCAGGGCCTATTTTTGTTCGTTAGTAGTTTAGACCATCTGGGATTTTTTAGCGGCAATGTGGCGGATATGACGGCTATTTGGGGTCTTTTTGCCAAAAATAACCTTAAAGCTCCTTTAAATGGCTTAGAGGGCGTAAAAATAGCCCTTGCCGATGATTATTTTCAGCAGGGAGCCGAACCGGAAGTATTCGAGGTGGTGACAGCGATCGCCGAACGTTTAGGAGTGAGCCAAAAAATCACCATTCCCGAAACCACCCGCGCCAGAGCAGCCGCCTATATAATTACCGCTTCTGAGGGGGCAAATTGGCATTTACCGCGTTTACAGACCAGATTAGAGGATTTTGACCCCGCAACCCGGGATCGCTTCTTGGCAGGGGCATTAATTCCCTCTAGCTGGTATTTACAGGCTCAACGTTTTCGCCGTTGGTATCGCGATCGTCTGCGAGAGATTTTCAGCGAAGTCGATATTATCCTCACCCCGACGATTCCCTGTATTGCGCCGCCGTTAGGAGTAGAAAAAATGATTATTGACGGGCAAGAGCTATTAATTAGACCCAATTTAGGCAGATTCACCCAACCTTTTTCTTTTATCGGTTTACCTGCCCTTTCGTTGCCGATTAAACGTTCATCCCGGCTACCTTTAGGTTTGCAAATCATCGCCGCACCCGATCGCGAAGACTTAATCCTAAGCGTAGCCAGGGTTTTAGAAGAAATGCTCATCGATATCCAGCATAAGTGAGATTTCAAGGGCGTACTTCCCCTTAAAATCCCTAATTTAGGCACTTATTAAGCGAAAAGGTCAGTTTTCCAGTCTGAGTAAACAATCTACTGACTGGGAGACTCCTTTTCAATCACATCTAACCAAGCGGCAGCCGAGCGCTCCCAGGTGTCATTTAGGGCAATTTGACGACATCTTTCGCGCTCTTGGGCTAAAAGCTGGGGATTTTTCAGTAATTCGACAATTTTCCGGGCTATAGCTTCCTGAGTAGCCGGATCGGTTACTTCTCCCGGCACTTTCACACAGTAGTCCTTTTCTCGAAAAACGGCAAAATCCGTCACCACTGGCAGACAACCCACCACTGCCGACTCGCGCACAGAAATACAATCGATCTCACGATAGGTGCAACCGTAGTAATGAATAGCAGAGCGCGCTTTTTCCTCGATTAGTTGACGATAACCCATCATTCCGCGATCAACTACCCCCGGACTAGCTTTAATCAAAGCCATTAAATTATCGCGCCATTCCCTGCGATCGCCAATTTCATCCCGTTTAGTAAAACCATAGTAAAGATGTAACTCGGCTGCGGGAATTGCCGCCTTGATAATCGGCCAGCCATGCTTTAACATTGACTCTAAGCCGCGATAATAACGAGAGGCATAGACTAGACGATAGGGAAGATACTCACTTTCCGGCACTGTCTCGCTTACCGCCAAAAGGGAAGTATCGATACCATTAGGAACGATCGCACATTGATGATCGGGACAGAAATCCAGTAAATCCCGTTGATATTGGCTTTTACAGAAAATTTTGTCATATCTAGCCAAAATTTCTGGGGTATAGGAGGCTGCCGGCACTTTAATATCTTGCCAATCAAAAAAAATTCGTTCTGCCTTGGTACCCGGACGGCAATAGGTGGGATGACGAGAGATCACTAATGTTTCAAAGTGATCCTGCCAATTCATCTGGTAATAATTAACATAGCGAATACCGTCCTGTTCCCCTTCCATACCCTCACAATTGCCAAAAATCGTCACTTTATAGCCGCATTTCGTCCATTCTTGCGCTAAAAAAGCCACCGATGCCTGGGTGCCACTGGCCCCGCGTTGCCAAATTTCCGCCGGAAGCATGGGACGATATTTTTCTGTGTAAATAACGATCGATTTTTTCGGCCAACGACGGGTACTCAAACGCTGTTTAATTTTAAATAGGGAAGGTGCGCTGGCTCGTAGCCATTGTTTGAGATTAGATTGTAGGGATGGAGTAGCTTGTGACACTCTTTTTCTCCAAGATCGAGGGAAAATAGGGGCGATGGGTGATAGAGTCTTAGTTGCTTGAATTTAACTCGATTTATCGACTCAGTAAAACAATTCGAGCCTATCATATAATGGGTTCATGTCAAAAATCAATCTTTTTATTGCCAGCCATCTACAAGGAAATCTATGAAAATTGTCATCCCGATCGTGTTTTATCGCAAAGGAGGAGTAGAAAGAGTCATTATCTCTTTAATACCTAGCTTATTAGAATACGTCGAACAAATTATTATCGTACTTCCCCGTAATGATATTGAATATTTTAAGTCTTTAATGCCCGATTCCGATAAAATTATCTACGAGGATTTCGCTTTTTATCCGAAAAGTTTTGAGACAAAATTAATCTATTTTTATGGTCTTATAGCGAATTTTTATAAAACCCTAAGACTGACTTATATTCATCGTCTTTTCTCTCGTAGAATTGAACTTTTACGCCTAGAAGCAAGAATTAATCAGATTATCAAGCGTTACCAAGCTGATCATTGTTTGTATGGGATGACTAATCGGATTTCTCCCCCCAATGTCAAGGTTACTTTAAGTGGCATTATTTATGATGTGTTTTGGCAATTTGCTCCCTTAACCTACTCAGAATCCTATCAAGAACCCTACAATGAAGTCTTAAAAGAATGGTTAGATCGGGCTGATCTACTGTTCACGATTTCCCAAAAAACTAAAGACGATGTTTTAAAAGTTTTTCCCAATGCTACCTATGCTAGTAAGTTAAAAGCTGTACCATTAGCAGGACTTATCGAGCAGTCTAATCCCAAGATTGATTTAGTCAAAAGCGAGCTAGTTACTTTTTATTTTCCCTCCTCTTTTGGTATCTACAAAGATCATCTGACTTTACTGAAAGCAGCCATTACACTAGCGAAAAAAGGTTTAAAATTTCAAATAGTTTTTATCGGTAAAGAAACCGATAATCTAGTTAGTGGAAATCTGCAATTATCTCAACAATCCAAAACTCAAGAATACCAAGATTATCTCAAAGAATGTACCCAACTTTATCAGGAAAATCAAGAAATTTTCCAGAGTCACATCAAGGGATTAGGTTATCAAGACTATAAAACCTTACAATTTTATTATCAAACCTGTTCCTGTGTGGTATTTCCCTCAAAATACGAAGGTTTTGGATTAGCAATAGCGGAAGCCATTTTACAAGGTATTCCCGTTATTGCTTCCGATTTAGAAGTGTTTCAAGAACAGGTGGAATTATATAATTGTCCTGAAAGAGTGCAATTCTATCCTAGGGGAGATGCGGACAGTTTAGCCAATTGCTTAGAACAATTTATCCTCAATCCAATTCCTCGCTTGTTACCCGAAGATATCCCCAATAAAATTAATCTCTGGACTTGGCAAGATGTGGCAAAAAAATATGTAGAAATACTGAAAGAAAATGCAGGTTACTGATCTCTATATCTACCCGATTAAATCCTGTCGAGGTATTCAATTATCCCAAGCTGAAGTAACTCCTAAAGGTTTACTCTGGGATCGGGAAATGATGTTAGTGGATGGCAAGGGTAAATTTATCACCCAAAGAGAATATCCGCAGTTAGCCACCGTTTCTGTCACGATTACAGGAGATAAACTTTCTCTGAAAACATCTCAAGATTCCCTGACTTTTCAGCCTAATTTTACAGGAGAAAAAAGAGCGGTTCAAATCTGGGAATCTCAAACCATAGCCATGGATCAAGGGGATGAAATTGCCGAATGGTTCGAGAAAATTCTCGACATTCCTTGTCGTTTAGTGCGACAATCTCCCGATTATCCACGTCCTGCGAATTCTCGCTATGCGGGGAATGATCATACTCCCGTCAGCTTTGCCGATGGTTATCCAATTTTATTGACTAATACTGCTTCTTTAGAGGACTTAAATCGGCGTTTAGTTGCACCAGTGCCGATGAATCGTTTTCGGACTAATATTGTTATTAGTAGCGATCGAGCTTTTAGCGAAAGTAGTTGGCAAAAGATCACAATTGGAGAGATAAATTATGCTCTAGTTAAACCCTGTAGTCGCTGTATTATCACCACCACCGATCAAGAAACAGGTAGGAGAAATCCCCAGCAAGAACCTTTAAAAACCTTAAGCACTTTTCGCAGTTTCCCTGGAGGCATCATGTTCGGAGAAAATGTCATCCCCGAAAAGATAGGTACAATTAAAGTCGGCGATCCTATTACCGTAATCTAGGGAAATGGGGGTTATCAGTTATCAGTTATCAGTTATCAGTTATCAGATGTGAGCTTTCAGTTCACTGATTACTGTTCACTGTTCACAGCAAAAAACTCCCCACTCCCCACTGATAACTGTGCGGGCATCAAGGTTAAGATAAATAACCATAAGAACAATACTTGACTAGAGACACTGAAACCATGCCCCTTGATACCGCATCGATTTTAGAAGTATTACGTCCCGTTCAAGATCCAGAACTGCAAAAAAGCCTAGTGGAATTGAACATGATCCGCAATGTGGCGATCGATGGCGGAAAAGTTAGCTTTACCCTAGTTTTGACGACTCCTGCCTGTCCTTTGCGCGAATTTATCGTGGAAGACTGCCAAAAAGCCGTTAAACAGCTGCCCGGTGTGGAAAGTGTCGCTGTGGCAGTAACTGCCGAAACCCCGCAACAAAAAGCTTTACCCGATCGCCAAGGTGTGGAGGGGGTTAAAAATATTATCGCCGTTTCCAGTGGTAAGGGCGGTGTGGGAAAAAGTACCGTGGCTGTCAATATCGCCGTCGCCTTGGCTCATTTAGGGGCAAAAGTGGGGCTATTAGACGCGGACATCTACGGCCCCAACGCCCCGACAATGTTGGGCTTAAATGACGCACAAGTGACGGTACAGGGCGCAAATGGCGAGATATTGGAACCCGCTTTCAACCATGGCATCAAAATGGTTTCCATGGGCTTTTTGATCAACCCCGATCAACCGGTAATCTGGCGCGGTCCGATGTTAAACGGCATTATCCGTCAGTTTCTCTATCAAGTCAATTGGGGCGATTTAGACTATTTAATCGTCGATATGCCTCCCGGTACCGGGGATGCACAATTAACTTTAATTCAATCGGTCCCCTTGGCGGGTGCGGTGATTGTCACCACTCCCCAGACGGTTTCTTTAATTGATGCTCGCCGGGGTTTAAAAATGTTCCAACAGCTAGGGGCGCCGGTTTTGGGTATCGTGGAAAATATGAGTTATTTTATCCCTCCCGATCAGCCCGATCGCTCCTATGATCTATTTGGGTCCGGTGGTGGGGAAAAAACCTCGCAAGAATTGGGCATTCCTTTACTGGGATGTGTGCCTCTGGAGATATCCCTCCGGGAGGGCGGTGATACTGGTGTACCAGTAGTTTTGGGGCAACCGGAATCGGCCTCAGCTAAAGCCCTGATAGCGATCGCTCGTCAGGTGGCGGCGAAAGTATCCGTGGCAGCCTATAGTTAGTAAATTTGGGGAGAGAAATGGTGAGAAGACAGTCCCTTATTAGTAGGAAACTAAGGGGTTTTAGTGAGCGGTTTAGCTTCATTTTCCGGGATATAGCCCAAATTGATTGGCTTTTGTTCGTTTTGGTGACGGGTTTAACCGTTTTCGGTGGTTTAATGATTCGTAGTGCCGAAAGACATACCACTGCTCTCGATTGGTGGCAACACTGGTTATTCGGATGCGTGGGAGTGGCGATCGCTTTATTTCTGGCCCGTTGTCGTTACGAAAGTCTGCTGAAATGGCACTGGTTAACCTATCTTCTCACTAATCTCTCCCTAATTGCGGTAATTGTCCTAGGGGTGACGGCGAATGGGGCGCAAAGTTGGATTAATATCGGCAGTTTTAACGTGCAACCGTCGGAATTTGCCAAGGTAGGTTTAATTATCACCCTAGCAGCCCTCCTACATCATCGTCCCGCCGATAATCTTTTTGCGATCGCTCGTGTCTTTGTCGTCACTGCCATCCCCTGGGTGTTAATTATGGCGCAGCCGGACCTGGGGACGGGATTAGTCTTTGGTGCAATTACCCTAGGCATGATTTACTGGGCTAATGCGAAACTACCTTGGATGATTATCCTCTTATCTCCCCTCGCATCGGTTTTTCTGTTTAATTTACTTTTTCCTGCTTGGATTGTTTTAGCAATTATCATCGGTGTACTTGCTTGGTTTACCCTTCCCTACCGTTTTTTATCCACCTTCATCGTGGTGGCAACTAATCTGGCAGTGGGTAAATTAGGCGAGGTTTTTTGGGGTTTATTAAAAGAATATCAAAAAGATCGTTTAACCCTATTTCTTCACCCAGAAAAGAATCCTTTGGGGGGAGGTTATCAATTAATTCAATCCCGCATTGCCATCGGATCGGGAGAATTATTGGGACGGGGATTACACCAAGGCACCCAAACCCAATTAAATTTTATTCCCGAACAACACACCGATTTTATCTTCTCCGTAGTCGGGGAAGAATTCGGTTTTGTCGGCAGTATTCTAGTTTTAATAGCTTTCTGGTTAGTTTGTTGGCGTTTGTTAGTCATTGCTAATACTGCCAAAGAAAACTTTGGTTCTTTAATAGCGATCGGTGTTCTCTCGATGATCGCTTTTCAGGCAATTCTTAATATTAGCATGACCGTGGGATTAGCCCCGATTACAGGGATTCCTTTACCCTGGTTAAGTTATGGACGTTCATCTTTATTAACCAATTTTATCGCCTTGGGTTTAGTGGAATCCGTGGCTAATTATCGCCCCCGTAAGCGTTTGTACTAATTAATCGTGCAGCTATCAGTTATCAGTTATCAGTTATCAGATTTGAGTTTTAAGTGTGGAGTATTAAATCCCACTTTCCGCGCTTCTTAACATTCAATTAATGATTTTTACCAATATATTGCTTACAATCCTTGTCCAGTAAGGATTATAGCTACAATGATGGATTTTGATCAAGGTGAAGAATTGTAAATTTTTTTCTCAGAAAAAATCAATTATTGAAAATGTTCTCAATAGTAGTTTCTACAATCAAGGTTTTTCGTTAAAACATCTTGGGGAATGTAAAAATATATAAAAGTATATGAAGATGTGCTGAATGTCGGATTTAGCAGAAATTGTTCTTAAGTGCTTGACATTTGCCAGATTAGTGGTTATTATGACCTCCATCACCCAAATAAAAGCAAATTATTTGCACAATCCCAATTCTGAAAGCCATGCACAGCAAAGCTTTCAAGGGTTAGTACAGGTTGTTAGTTTTGTCTGAGTGATTAAACCTATTCACTCGAAATTACCAGAGGAATAACTATGGCATATCCCAACGATAAACAAGGTAAAGCACTTCCTTTCTTTGCTCGTTTCTTGTCCGTAAGCAAAGAGGAATCTTCCATCAAGTCTCCTTCCCCTGAGCCTACCTACGGGGGCACCTTTAAATACCCTTCTGACTGGGAAGAGTATTAAACTCAGATCACTTGAGTAATTACAGCACTTTTCTTGATTACACCGTACAGACAAAAAGCTAAAAGCTCCACTAAGCAAGGCTCGCAGCCAAAAAAACTGCACGTTGAGATCCTGAGAAGTGCTGTAAAGTAACTTTGGTAATTACTCAAGAAAAAAACCAATACTGCAATAAGTCAAGCAAAAGCAAGACTTTTTGCAGCATTTTCTTGAGATTAGGATCAATAAAGACCGACCCAAAAGCCTTAAGATGGGTTAAAATGTAAGGACTTGCAATTTACATGAAAGAATCGCCTAAAGTTGTTTTATTGTTGACCCATAGCGGCGATTTTTTCACGATTGACCGCGTGGCTGAGGCGATAGAAAAAAAAGGAGCCACACCTTTTCGCTTAGATACCGATAAATTTCCCTTAGAGGTTCAATTAGCAGCCCAATTTAATGGTAAAAAAAGTTTTTATCAATTAACCTATAACCATCAATCTATTGATAGTGAACAGGTGCAATCTGTTTGGACAAGACGTATTTGGCAACCTGAACTAACAGGAGATTTAGATCCTCAGTTTCGGGAGGCTTGTGTGCGAGAATCCCAGACGACTTTGGCTGGTTTTTGGGATAGTTTAAGGTCAGCGCGTTGGTTAGATAATTTAGCGCAAATTGAGAAAGCTAAAAATAAGTTATTACAACTTCGTTTGGCCTCAGAAGTTGGCCTGATTATTCCCCCCACTTTAGTTACCAATAATCCCGATGCTGCCCGGGAGTTTTTTTCCCAGGTTCAGGGACGAATGGTGAGTAAATTGTTAACTGCGATCGCCAGAAGTATGGAGTCGCCGGAATTTTTTCTTTATACCAGTAGGGTGAAAGCAGAAGACCTTGAGGAAGCGGAATCTTTACGTTATTGTCCTATGGTTTTTCAAGCGGAAATTCCCAAACAATTAGAATTGAGAGTTGTCGTGGTTAATGGACAGACATTTGTGGGAGCTTTAGAATCTTCTCAGTATAATAATTCTGCCGTAGATTGGCGAAGACCGGGTATTGATCCGGGTGCTTGGCAACATCATACTTTACCCGATTCACTATTGCAGCAACTTCAGATTTTTATGGCTAATTTAGGGTTGAATTTTGGGGCGTTTGATTTTATCTTAACTCCTGGGGGAGAATACATTTTTTTAGAAGTTAATCCCTGTGGTGAGTGGGGAATGTTAGAACGGGATTTAGATTTACCTATTTCTAATGCGATCGCTGATTTTTTAGTCTTCGGTTGATCGGCAAAGCTGGCGCTCAAAAAATTGTTAATCCTAAGTTTTCAAGGAAATCTATGACCGTTTTAATTGTTACTTTTAGCCACGATAATGAAAGTATTCCTCTGGTAATCAAAGCCATAGAAACGATGGGGAAAAAAGCCTTCCGTTTTGATACCGATCGCTTCCCTACAGAGGTGAAAGTTGATCTTTACTCAGGCGGTCAAAAAGGCGGAATTATTACCGATGGAGACCAAAAATTAGAGCTAAAAGAAGTTTCTGCTGTCTGGTATCGACGCATGAGATACGGACTAAAATTACCCGATGAAATGGATAGTCAATTTCGCGAAGCTTCTCTTAAGGAATGTCGGTTAAGTATTCGAGGAATGATTGCTAGTTTATCTGGTTTTCATCTTGATCCAATTGCTAAGGTAGATCATGCCAATCATAAACAATTGCAGTTACAAGTAGCGCGACAATTAGGTTTATTAATTCCGGGGACTTTAACTTCTAATAATCCTGAAGCTGTCAAGCAATTTGCTCAGGAGTTTGAAGCAACAGGAATTGTGACTAAAATGCTTTCTCAATTTGCTATTTATGGAGACAAGCAAGAGGAAATGGTTGTTTTTACCAGTCCTGTTACTAAGGAAGACCTAGATAATTTGGAAGGTTTGCAATTTTGTCCAATGACTTTTCAGGAAAACATTCCTAAAGCTTTGGAATTACGCATCACTATCGTCGGTGAACAAATATTTACGGCGGCGATTAATTCCCAACAATTAGACGGCGCTATCTACGATTGGCGAAAAGAGGGAAGAGCGCTACATCAACAATGGCAACCCTACGATTTACCGAAAAATATTGAAAAGCAACTACTAGAATTAGTGAAATATTTCGGTCTTAATTATGGCGCAATTGATATGATTGTCACACCAGATGAACGTTATATCTTTTTAGAAATTAATCCCGTTGGTGAGTTTTTCTGGCTAGAACTTTATCCTCCTTATTTTCCCATCTCCCAGGCAATCGCTGAAATCCTCGTCAACTCATAAACCGGCAAATACAGAGTCAGAGTATTTTATCGCAATTATCATATCTGGTGAGGGACAGAAGTTATCGCTTTTGAATTAGGAATGGGGAGCGGAGAACAGGTAAGAAAATTGGCGTACCTCATGACTCTGAATACCGCTATAAGTGTCACCGATGGGAGCGCGAGTAAGGTGAGTATTTGACTTGAGTAAGACGGCAATATATGTTACTATCGCAA
>VYLF01001016.1_pt1 | contig 10479 bp, 7 predicted proteins | sample 5114371 | NCBI WGS metagenome assembly VYLF01 (sample SAMN12291773, study PRJNA351875) | freshwater metagenome | isolation source: freshwater lake | place: USA: Michigan, Kent Lake | collected 2013-08-15 | reverse complement strand
CTTGTTTTAGTTTTTCTATTAAGCTCAACATATCTTTCAAAAGTTCGCGTTCACTTCTCATTTTACCTGACAGTGATCGCTTTTACTTTTGATATTCTGATGGGAGAATGAAACCGCCCTACCCTTGATAAGGGGGGTGCCGATAGGCGGGGGGATCTGAAAGTTTTTAATACCTATCTACTTAAAAACCTTGTGGGATAAAACTTTTGGACTTTTTGTCCTCAAAAAGTGCCAGCCGGTGGCAAAATTTAGGCACTTTTTCCCCGAAAATTAGGTAATTGTGGGGTGGATTGAAGACTTAGTGCTACACTTCCCGAAAAGTCGATTTTATTTGAGCTTGTTGTTAGGAATCCACTTAAAAGACGTTGTTTAATCTGGCTAATAAGCTCTTGGGTATGATATGGGAAAAAGTTCGGGCGATTGCGCTAAAATGAGGGAATATGCCGAAAGTTTCCACCTATCGTTACTCTGGAGAGTGTTAGACAGAAAGTTTCTGTATAATATGTAGTTATGCCGCTTAGTTTTCGGTGAGGGCACAACCAAAAATATATCTGTCAGTGCTTGAAGTGAGACTGGTTAGATATTGTCTGTAATGTTTAAAGGTATTATTACGCCCAGTACCAAATCCTTACGAAAATCAAGCGAAGTCTCGCTAAGTCACAAAACAGGAATCCATGTCTTTTACAAAAACCCTAAAAAATTCAATATGTTCTTTGATAAAAAGCATAAAGCTGCTATAGGGAGAATCAAAGTCTTTTGTTGGCAAGAACTCAAAGTCTTCAAGTTTGAACACTGCCATCTCATTTTCTAGTGGATGTAGCTCATATAAAAGTGTCCTAAACTTCAACCCCAAGTCTCGCATGATCTCTAAATCATCATCTCCAGAACCATTCCAAATCGCAGTTAAAGCAAGTTGAGAAACATCTCCCCCATAATACTTATCAATCACTTTGTTCATATCAACTTTCATTCCATTCCATTCCATTACTCCTACATATAGCTTTTTAATACCTGTATCTCCAAAATCAAAATGCAGTCTATAGGTAGGAATCCAAGTTGTTGTTCCCTCTTCTTTGAGTTGTCTATAAATAGAAAGAAGAATACTTCGAGGCAAACATATATCAACATTAGCACTGAAGTTTTTACTGCCATTTACATAATACTGAATAATATAATCGATGTGATTCAACCAAGCTTTGTTATCAGAGAGTACTCTCTTTACACTAGCTTTGACTTCCTCAATTTTAGGCGTATCATCTGAGGTAAAATTACATCTAAACATCCTTCCATCAGATCCTTGGCTACCTGATAGTTCGTCAATAATGACGGAATTATCAAGTAATTGATTATCTTCTAAAGTCCCGAATCTAAGAATCTTATTTATAACCCAACCTTCATCCTCTATCAATTTGAACACAAATTTTGCAGGATAAGATATCTCAGTAATTTCCGAGAATGGAAATGGTCGTATATTATGAATTAAATACTCTTCGTAAAGGGTAATTACATCCTCTCCCTTTAAAGCATTTAATTCAATTTCTTGCATTAATTCCTCATAAGTTTCTCCGTTCCTACCAATTAGATCTAAATAATGATTTTCTGACATTCGTATGAGAGTGGAATAAATCATATACGGGCAATAAGGAATTACTCCGTCATCCATATTTATAGAAAGCTCAAGAGCTTCACCATCCCTTTCCAACCAAGATAATGTTTCTTCATACAAAGTCTCGGAAGCATACATAATGACCAAAACATAATCATGAATTTGCTTATCTTTAAAGACTTCAATATGGCTCTGTATACCCCTATTTAAGTTATCAACACTAGAATACAATCTGATACTATGAATTGGAGAGAATAATCGTCCATGCTTTAAATCTAAGGGGTTTATCTTCTTACAAGCAATAGGATGTAGTTGATCATCTACATCCAGCAAAAAACCTTCAACAGTGAAAGAAACTCTCTTTACAAAGGATGAAAATGGTACAAGTAATTCCTTCCATTCGGTAGAGATAACTATAACTCTGAGTTCTGACTCGTTAACAGTTTTGTTTTCCTTTAATGCTTCAACATACTTGAGTATTTCATGAAGCGTTTCTCTAGAAGCTTCTTTCGACCTCTTTAATTCAATAATTACATATCTATTTCTGTTATCTTTTGCGAACAAATCAACGAAGCCGCGTGTTCCGGCGGTATGAGGCAAGTAGTACTCTTTTTCCAAAAGAGTTAATTCAGGAGATATTATCGAGAGATCTTCTGCCAAATAGTCACGGATGGTATCTTCAATATGTTCTCTAGGCATATTTACGTCTAATGTGTAGGACATCTCGTTAAATTATAATGTGAGTGTGATCGCTATCGCCGTAGGGTGCGTTCCCTAATGCAAGTCCTGCTACAAAGCGCTCGCTTTTGGGGAACGCACCATGCACATTGATGGAAACTGTGAAGTTAGAAGCATGAAAACCAACCCCCGATCATGTTACGCTACCGCTAACCCGTCCTAGAAATAATTGTGCCTCCCTACTTATCAAAAAAATGTTTGATATTATGCTTAAAATTTCTAAAACCTCTCTTCAAGTATTAGGCAGTGAAATATTTAATCAGATAACCAAAAGTAAATAACTAAAAACAAAACATTTATTAAATCAAAAAAGGTTGAACATGGTAAGAAATGCGACAAATAAATTATTGCAAAATGCTAAAAAACTAAAAAGTGACGAGTTTTATACACAACTTTCAGATATAGAAAGTGAGTTGCAACATTATAAAAGTCATTTTGAAAATAAAGTAGTTTATTGCAATTGCGATGACCCCCGAATTAGTAACTTTTTTAAGTATTTTGCTGCAAACTTCAAAAAGTTAGGTCTAAAAAAAATAATAACATCTTGTTATCGAGAACAAGTCAGAGATTTATTTAATACAGAAGAAGATGAAAAGGGTTTTTTCTTTGAATATACAGGTACAGATAGAGAAAAAAATAAACCTAGTTTAACTGACATTATTTACTTTAATGGGGATGGAGATTTTCGTAGTCCTGAAAGTATTGAACTATTAAAAAAGTCCGATATCGTTGTTACTAATCCTCCATTTTCATTATTCAGAGAATATGTAGCTCAATTAGTTAAATACGATAAAAAGTTTTTGATAATTGGCAATATTAATGCAATAACCTATAAAGAAATTTTCAAACTAATTAAAGAAAACAAAGCCTGGTTAGGAATAAATCTTGGTAGAGGTATTTCTGGTTTCATTGTTCCCGAACAATATGAACTTTATGGAACAGAAGCTCGTATTGACAATTCTGGAAATAGAATAGTTTCTCCAAATAATTGTTTATGGTTAACCAACTTAGACACATCAAAACGACAGGAAGATATGGCTCTCACAAAAAGATATTTTGGCAATGAAGCTGAATATCCAAAATATGACAATTATGATGGAATTAATGTCAATAAAACCCAAGACATTCCCTTAGACTTCAAGGGTGTTATGGGTGTACCAATAACATTTTTACATAAATTCAATCCCGACCAATTTGAAATAATTAAATTCAGGAAAGGGAATGATGATAAAGATTTATCAGTAAATGGGAAATGTCCTTATTTTAGAATACTAATCAAGAATAAACGAATACAGACTGAATATAAGCTAAACGGCGCTTAACCTGCATGATCCAATAGCTATAACCCTTTTGGAGTCTATATCGGTGATCCGAAGTAAAAGCCGTTTAGCTTATTGATTTAACTGACAAAGAAAAACAATGTATAACTCAGTCCTAGGGTGCGTTCCCTAATGCAAGTCCTACTGCTCCAGCGATCGATTTTTGGGAACGCACCATGCACATGGATTGCAGCTGTGAGTTTATTACGATTGCACCTAAAAATCAGCGAATTTCTTGACAAATGAAGTTAAATAGGGCTTGCTGAATAATGGTAAAACCCTTTTAAAATATCTTTGTTCGGTGCGGTAGGAGTAATGCGGTAGGGCGGATCGTCTCTCGCACTACGTCCAGAAGTTTGCGAGGTGGAGGGGGGTTCATTGGGAAGTACGCTAATCGGCATAACACGCTTATTGTAATATCATACAGAAAACTTCTTGCGATCATTCCATTTGAGAGTAATATACGGAAAAATTCTTTAAAAAGTGGGTATTTAGCGTAATATACGGAAAGTTTCCAGATAATATGTAGTTAGAAGTCGTACCATCGCAAACACTTTCCACGTTGCATCGGGCCTGTTCGTCTTTCGTGCTTCACAGGCTGGTTCTTTCGGTTTTTTGTTGCGGTTTCCTTTGCCTCTTTTCTTTGCGCGTACCTCAGCTATTGCTGTTCTTTCAGCGCGTGGTTATCATGGGCTTTTGCTTAAACATTTTTGCAATGCGTCAGTTTTCTTTTTCGTCTGTGCTTGCCGTGCCAGTCTTTCGTTCCATTGGCGGCAAACCTTTTCTAACCCGGCGTTGCACCGGAGCCGGCGAAGCCGGCCCGGTGATCTTTGACGTTATGCCGCAAGTCCTCGGTTGGGACAGTGGCTTGAAGTTGCTTGCGGGGCATTCATTCACGATAAAAATTGCTTGGGATGGGTAGCTGTAACGACAATTTGTAACTACAATTGGTTATTGTAGCTGTCGTTCGGTTATGGAATATGAATGGGATGAAGCAAAACGTCTTGCTAATCTTCGTAAGCACGGAATAGATTTTACCGATGTTCCAGCCGTGTTTGATGGGGATATTGTAACGGTTGAGGACGACCGTTACGGTTATGGAGAGCAGCGTTTTGTCACATTCGGTTTGTTGCAAGGGCGAGTGATTGCCGTTGTCCATACAGAACGTGAGGATTGCACCCGTATTATTTCTGCAAGAAAAGCGACGAAATATGAACAACGAACCTACTTCGAGCAACTCTCAAACTGATTGGCCACGATTGGATGCGATGAGCGATGAAGATATTGATTTATCAGATTGTTCAGAGATTACGCCAGAAATGTTTGCTAAGGCGGTAGTGCGGCGGGGTTTACCTGTCACAAAAGCCAAGGCTCAAGTTACACTCCGCATTGATAGCGATGTATTAGAGTGGTTTAAGTCTCAAGGGCGTGGCTATCAAACACAGATCAATCAATTGCTACGAGCGTATATGGAGGCACATCAATAACAGGCAGATTCATGTTGTTGTATTTGAAAACAAGGATTGCAGCGGCATAACGTTCGCTGGCTTAGCCGTAGGGTGCGTTCCCTAATGCAAGTCTTATTGCTCCAGCGATCGATTTTGGGGAACGCACCATGCACATTGATTGCAGCTGTGAGTCTAAGTGCGATGCCGAAGGCACTGCGTAGCAGTACGCCGATCTTGTAGGCTGTGTTAATGAGATGTAAAGCCCCTGACTTTGGCTTGATCTATTCGGAGCTTTTTCCAATGGGTTACAATGCCAATAAATAGGGTTTGCCGAAAAAGTTTGTTGGTGGGGTTAGGAGTCGGTCGTCAGGAGTCAGTAGCCGGTCGTTTCAGGCTTTGTTGCCCTCTTTTTTCGTACCAGTTTATGTACTAAAAGAAGGATAATGCCAGGTTTTTGAAGGTCTTAATCCTATTTTCGCAGCATGAACATCGGATTTTAACAGGTGAAAACCCTTATTTTAAAAGGGTTTTACCATTATTCAGCCAGCCCTAAATAGATAATCTACAAAAATTCCTAATCATGGTAATCCGTCAACCGCGCTATAGCAAAGAGGAATTTGCCCGCCGAGGAGATGATATCTATGAATCTCAAGTGCGTCCCAAAGTTGAGTCAGGCAATCATGGCAAAATTGTGGCGATCGATCTTGAAACAGGAGACTTTGAAGTTGACGCTCGTGAAATGGCTGCTTGCATTGACTCGAAGCCCGTCATCCAGATGCACAAATCTGGATTGTTCGAGTGGGTTCTCGCCATGTTCGCCGATTTGGTGGACGGACAAAGAGATCAGTATTACTTAGTGCTGGCTGAAAATTACTGGAGACTCAAAACCCTTGCACTTTCTGGAGACGAACACAAAGGGTTCCGCTTCCAGGCACGCCAGGTCATTCTGTTATTCTGACTTCCTCTCCTGTCTCCTGTCTCGGAGTCTCCTGACTCCTGACTCCTAACCCCACCAACAAACTTTTTCAGCAAACCCTACTTAGGGCTGTGTATAGAGAAGTTGCGAATTGTTAACCTTAGCTTTGCTAGGAAAACAAAATATGATATTGTGACCCCAAGGCCGTGAAAAACGGCCAGGTTTTCAGTTTTTTAAAACATCAGGTCGCTACATTCTACAGCTATTTTCGCTCAAAAAAAAACGATTTTCTAGGCATTTCTATGACTTATCTTGTTGAACATCCTTCTACAACCTTTTATTCCTATACCGATACGGGGGTCGATCCCCTGAAAACCGCTCACGGAGTTTATATCACGGTTCACGGACATTTTTACCAACCACCGCGAGAAAATCCCTATCTAGACAGAATTGAACGGCAACCGAGCGCCCATCCCTTCCATAATTGGAATGAACGCATCCATCACGAGTGTTATCGTGCCAATGCTTTTGCGCGCATTTACAATGACCGGGGGGAAGTGATCAAAATAGTTAATAACTACGAATATCTCAGCTTTAACATCGGGGCCACCCTCATGTCATGGATGCAATCCCATGATCCCGAAGTTTACCAACGCATCCTGACAGCGGATCAAAAAAGTTGTCAACGCTTAAACGGTCATGGTAACGCCATCGCCCAAGTCTATAATCATATCATTCTGCCTCTAGCCAACAAACAGGACAAATACACCCAAATTCGCTGGGGAAAAGCCGATTTTCAGCACCGTTTCGGCCGGGATCCCGAAGGAATGTGGTTAGCGGAAACAGCCATTGATTTAGCCACAGTGACAGCTTTAATCGATGAAGGGATTAAATTCACCATTTTAGCCCCTTCCCAGGCCCTGCGCTGTCGTCCTTTCCCTAGCGACCATGATCCCCATCCCCAATGGCACGCGGTGGCCGGAGGTCAAATCGATCCCACCCGTCCCTATCGCTGTTACATCCCCGATGGTCGTTATCTGGATATTTTCTTCTACGATGGTCCAATTTCTCGGGATATGGGCTTTAATGATGTCCTAGCCAGCAGTGATTTTCTCGTCGGTCGTCTGGGACAGGCAATTAAAGGGGATCATCGTCCTTCCCAGTTAATCAGCGTCGCTACCGATGGGGAAACCTTCGGCCACCACAAACAGGGGACAGAGAAGTGTCTTAGCTATGCTTTTACAGAATCTTTCCCTAAAAACGGCTGGACAGTCACCAATTTCGCCCATTATCTCAGTATTTGCCCCCCGACTTGGGAAGTGGAATTAAAACCCGTGACCGCGTGGAGTTGCGTCCATGGCGTAAATCGTTGGCAGGATGACTGTGGTTGCGGGGGAGGGGGAAATTACCAGCAAAAATGGCGTAAACCCCTGCGGGAGTCCCTAAATTGGCTCAGAGATGAGTTGATTAAGGTATATGAGATTCAGGGACAGGAATTTTTCCGGGATCCTTGGCAGACAAGGGATGACTACATTGCAGTTATTTTAGATCGATCCCCAGACGCGATCGAACATTTCCTCGCCCTGCATCAAAGTCGTACCCTGAGTAAAAGCGAGAAAATCGATGCTTTGCGTTTATTAGAAATGCAAAGACAAGCTTTATTGATGTTTACCAGTTGTGGCTGGTTTTTTGAGGAAATTTCTCGACCTGAAGGTACGCAAATTTTGAGATATGCTGGCCGGGCCCTGGAATTAGCTGGAGAAGTGGCTGGAATTCAATTAGAAATGAATTTCCTCAGTCGTCTAGCTTTCGCCCCCAGTAACGTTAAGTTATATCAAGATGGGGCTGATGTCTATCGACAATTGGTCACTTCTGCGCGGGTCGATTTGGAACGGGTGGCGGCCCATTACGCTATTAGTTCCCTATTTACCGATTATCCCGGTCATCATCGGATTTATTGTTACAATACCCGTCAATTAGATTATCAAAAACAAGCGATCGGGTCTTTAACTTTAGCAGTGGGACAGGTGGAATTAACCTCAGAAATTACCCAAGAAAGTGAACATTTTGTCTTTGCTGTTCTACATTTAGGAGGTTGGGATTTTTATTGCTGCATTCAACCTTTTAACAGTCGGTTAATCTATACCAATCTTAAGGATCATCTCTTTGAATCTTTACAACAGGCCAGTGTCTCGACCATGATCGTAGAAATGGGGCGCGGATTGGGAGAAAACTTTTTTGCTTTACCCCATCTTTTTGCCGATAAAAGGCACCGGATCATGCAGAAGGTGACAGCCGAAACTAAAAAACGTCTCGATCAACTATACACCCAAGTTTATCGGGATAATTACGGCATTTTAGCGGCTTTCCAAAGGGATGAGCTGCCCGTACCTCAAGAGTTACAGGTAGCGGCCGATATTGCCATTTCTCACCGTTGTTTACAGGTGATTAATGCCCTAGAAAAAGATTTTGAGCAGCGGCAAGCAACGGAGAATAATCTCGATCAATTATTGGCTATTGCTAAGGAAGCCAATCATTTACACTGTCAATTAAACATTCCCGAAGCGCGTCAAACCTTAGAAAGTCTGCTCTGGCAATCTCTTGGGAAATTATTACACGATGGCGATCCTTTAACGGCGGAGGAGGATGCCCGCCTAATCACCCGTTTAATTGAAGTTAGCCAACAATTAAAGCTAGGATTATCCCTCGATCGCTCTCAGGAATTATACTATTATTACTTCCATGATCGTCTAGTTCCTAATTCTTTGCAGTCCAATTCCATAGATGCTGCCTGTCCCTGGCCAATGACTCAATTAAAATGGTTATTACTATTAGGACAGGTGTTAAAAGTTGATGTGAGTATTTGGCTGTAAAATCAGTCAAAGGGTGGGCAATGCTCACCCTTTGATGATTAAGTGGGTTAGGCGATGATTGCCCTCGAACTCAGGTTAACCCAGAGACTAAACCCTTAGATTTATAATGGATCATAAGTCTCTCATCGAAGGTTTACATGACTATCACGCCGATTTATGCCGCCTCAGCCGGCACAGCAACCCAGTATCCCGATGCTTTTGGGCGTTTTGGACGCTACGGGGGCAAATACGTCCCGGAAACCCTGATGCCAGCCTTAAGTGAACTAGAAACGGCCTATAATCAGTATCAAGACGACCCCGATTTTCAAGAAGAATTAAATCAACTGCTCAAGGATTACGTCGGTAGACCTAGTCCCTTATATTTTGCCGAACGTCTCACCGCCCATTATGCCAAAGCTGACGGTACTGGGGCGCAAATTTACCTGAAACGGGAAGATTTAAACCATACCGGGGCCCACAAGATTAATAACGCCCTCGGTCAGGTTTTATTAGCCAAACGCATGGGTAAAAAGCGAATTATCGCCGAAACCGGGGCAGGACAGCACGGCGTGGCCACCGCTACGGTTTGCGCTCGTTTTGGTCTAGAATGCGTGATTTATATGGGAATTCACGACATGGAACGCCAGGAACTCAATGTTTTCCGCATGAGACTGCTTGGGGCGACGGTGCAACCCGTGGCCGCCGGGACAGGAACCCTGAAAGATGCCACCTCGGAAGCGATTCGCGACTGGGTAACGAATGTGGAAACCACTCACTACATCCTTGGTTCTGTGGCAGGTCCCCATCCCTATCCGATGATGGTGCGCGATTTTCACGCGGTTATCGGTCAAGAAACTCGTCAGCAAAGTCTGGAAAAATGGGGCGGTTTACCGGATATTCTCCTTGCTTGTGTGGGGGGTGGTTCTAATGCTATGGGTTTATTTCATGAGTTTGTTAAAGAAGCTTCCGTGCGTTTAATTGGTGTTGAGGCCGCCGGGGAAAGTATCGCTTCCGGAAAACACGCCGCCACCCTTACCCAAGGTCAACCGGGGGTTCTACATGGAGCAATGAGTTATTTATTACAAGATAGCGAAGGTCAAGTTATCGAGGCCCACTCAATTAGTGCCGGTTTAGATTATCCCGGAGTCGGGCCAGAACATAGCTTTTTAAAAGATAGTGGTCGCGCCGAATATTACAGTGTCACTGACCGGGAAGCATTAGAAGCTTTTCAAAGAGTTTCCCGTTTAGAAGGGATTATTCCGGCCCTAGAAACTGCCCACGCTTTAGCCTATTTAGAAACTCTTTGCCCACAAGTAACTGGTAGTCCTCGCATTGTTATTAATTTCTCTGGACGGGGTGATAAAGATGTGCAATCGGTGGCTAAATATTTATCGATGAATGGTTAACCTTTAGCCTTTTCAGTGAGCAGTTATCAGTGAGCAGTTATCAGATTTGAGTATTAAGTGATCCCCCCCTGCCCCCCTTAATAAGCTATCCATTAGTCACATCTTTCTTAACATAAAATTTGACAAAAAGAGAAAAGTGTGCCAGATGGCTCAAGGGGGTTCTATGGGGGAACTAATTTGATGAGATAGTTTCC
>VYLF01000575.1_pt1 | contig 10506 bp, 10 predicted proteins | sample 5114371 | NCBI WGS metagenome assembly VYLF01 (sample SAMN12291773, study PRJNA351875) | freshwater metagenome | isolation source: freshwater lake | place: USA: Michigan, Kent Lake | collected 2013-08-15 | reverse complement strand
CATCATGTCCACGCTCGGGATAAGTCCACCCGGTGGTTGCCATTATCCGTTAGAGGGCTGGTCGGAATTCGCGCGTACGATTCAACCGCTGATTGAAAGGGATCATTACGGCAAAGTGCCAACAGGTCCAATATCTGCGGCAAACTTGAAGCGTGCATATTTCACTACCGAAAAAAAGGATGTGATTGCTTTGGAATTCGATCAGCCAGTCGTTTGGTCGGAAAATTTAGCCGGACAATTTTACCTGGATGACGAACGGGACAAAGTCGCCTCGGGTAGCGTGATAGGAAATGTCCTCACGCTGACTTTAAAGGAAGCGTCTTCAGCGAAGTTGATCACATATCTGAAGGAGATTGCCTGGAGTCAGGATAACTTGCTCCTGGGTGCCAACGGCATCGCTGCATTGACCTTTTGCAAAGTGCCCATCGAGAAGTAATCCCAACCCGAAGCGTTAGCGAGGGACTGATTACAATCCCAACCCGAAGCGTTAGCGAGGGACTGACTACAATCCCAACCCGAAGCGTTAAACTGACTCCTCGCTAACGCTTTTTGAAGTTGCGTAGTAACGGGTTTTTCGGGCCAAAGGCCTTATTTTTGCCTACGCTAGGTAAACGAACTGGGCTTTGCCCCTAAATCCGAAATAGCGCAACTTCAAAACTAACGCTTCGGGTTGGGATTTGTTCTAGAGGCCCAAGCCCCGAAGGGAGTCTACGGAGTGACTAAAGTCGCCTTAAACTCCACGCGATAGGGCTTGTTCGGATCGCAGATCTTGGGATTGGGAATGAGCACAAAGTTGTCGGTGATCACCGGCCAGAGCTCCTTGCCAGTCATGATCTCGATATCCTTTAGGCGGTTGGGAAAAAAATGTACGAATGGTCGCCAACCTCGCTGCGAGCCGATCTGGTAGAAATCTGCAAAAATGTCCTCGCATCGCGCAAGATTGAGATCCCTGATTCAGTCTTGCTGTTAGAAGCGAATCGAGACCTTTAACCGACGCACTCATGAAACCTACACAAGAGAAGACCCGAGCGAGCCTCATTCTGCGTCTTAAAGACGCAGAAGATATGGCTGCATGGGACGAGTTTGCGTCGATTTACGGCCCGGTGGTTTTTAATGTCGCTAAGAGCCGAGGTTTTCAAGCGGCAGACGCAGACAATCTGGTCCAGGAGGTATTCATGGCGGTTGCCTGCTCGGTTTCCCAGTGGCTCGAGCGAGATGATCGAGGCAGTTTTCGTGCCTGGCTGTTGCGAATCACTCGTAATGCCGCTGTCGACATGATCACGCAGAAAGCCACTCGATCTTTGGGACGCGATGACAGCGAAGCCCAGCTCCACTTGGCAAATTTGCCTGCTCCCTCTGAGCTCTCCAGTGCTCTGGATTCGGAGTACGAGCGAATGGTTTTTCGATGGGCTTCGGAGCGTGTCCGCGAGTCGGTGGCGGAACACACTTGGCAAGCGTTCTGGCTGACTAGCATCGAGGAATTGTCCGTCGAAGAAGCAGCGACGAAGCTCAACACTCGCCGCGGCAATATCTATTTTGCACGTAGTCGAGTCATGGCACGGATCAAAGGATTAGTTCAACAGTATCAGGAACAACGATGAACGTGAATCAACATACGTGTGATGATGCAGCCTTAGAGGCATTGCTTCGACCCGATCAGTCTTTGGAGCCTAGCGAGGAACTACTCACTCATGTCGAAAACTGCAATCGCTGCCAAGAACGGATCAGCGAACTGGCGGGGCCGAAGACTATGTGGCAGGGCGTGACCGCTGCGATCTCTCAACCCTTTGATTCGAATCAGCAACGCCGCTTTTCGCCAGTGAGCCTCGATCAATCGAATTTTAACTGGACCGAGTCGATGGCCAAGCAATTGCTTTCTCCGCCAACGCACCCCGAAATGCTCGGGCGTTTGGGACGTTACGAAGTGGAACGATTGATTGGCTCCGGCGGTATGGGAGTTGTATTCAAAGCATTTGATACAGAACTCAATCGACCTGTCGCCATCAAACTGTTGGCTCCGTATCTGGCCAGCAGCGGACCAGCTCGAAAACGATTCTCGCGTGAAGCACGCGCCGCCGCCGCTGTCGTACACCAACACGTGGTGCCGATTCATAATGTCGAGACAGAGCTTGAATCACCGTTTATCGTGATGCAGTTTGTATCAGGTGAATCGTTGCAAGCTCGCATTGATCGCGTTGGACCACTTGAAATGTGCGAGATTTTGCGAATCGGTATGCAGGTTGCCGATGGCTTGTCTGCCGCCCATCAGCAGGGCATTGTGCATCGTGATATCAAACCATCGAACATCCTGTTGGAAGAAGGTGTCGACCGCGCAGTGATCAGCGACTTTGGACTCGCTCGTGCAGCCGATGATGCCAGCCTGACGCGTACCGGATTCCATCCCGGTACACCGCAATACATGTCCCCCGAACAAGCATCTGGTCAAAGTGTTGATGCACGCAGCGATTTGTTCAGTCTCGGAAGCATGCTGTACACAATGTGTACCGGGCGGCCACCTTTCAGAGCGGAGAACAGCTTGAGTGTCATGCGGCGGATTTCAGAATCTGAGCCGACCCCGATTCAGGAGATCAATCCAAGTATTCCGGAGTGGATGTGCGCGGTGATCACACAACTGATGGCGAAAAACGTGAAGGACCGACTGTCATCGGCTGCGGAAGTGCGAGGGCTACTCGAAGCACTTCTCAGCCACGTGCAACAACCGTTATCTAACGCACTGCCAACCTTACCTTGGCTCATACCACCAAAGGCCAAATCCAAAGCGTTCAAATCAAACAGAAGGTGGCTTAACAGGAAAACTCTCATGCTCGGAATTAGTCTATTCATCGTGATCCTGGCGTTCCTGTTATTTCCAAACGATCCAGCACCGGTTCAGCAAAAAACCGCAAGCAATCAGGGAATCCCCGACGCAAATGGAGGGCTCAGTCAAGAAGAGAAATCGCGTCTTGAAAGACTCATCAAGGACAACCCACTGGTTATTGTTGGCAAGTTACAAGAAGGAAAGCCAACGGGAAATGCATATGCGCACGTGTTTACAACGAGTCAAATTCTTAAGGGCAATCCAGTAAAGCTAAACATACTGTTTTCACATAAGTCAGTCGTTGCACCTGATGGTCCGCTTGCAAACCAGAATACTACTGTCGGCCTCCCGCAATTGAATGCTGGGGAATACGTATTGGTCGTAGAAGAAGTAGAGGTCATTAGTTCCTTCGCGGTTTCCTCGTTCGGATTGCTTGTCACTCCCGAGAAAACCTTTAACCACCTCATTCTTCGCGATGGGGAACAGCATGCCGCTTGGCCCCTCGACTCACCAGAAGCAGAGTACATCCTACGAACGGGTACGATGGCTGATCCGTCAGCGCTCGCTCCTAAGCGTGAGCACGAAAGACCTTGATGAATACGAAACTAGGCTAAAAGATCCACAATGTCTGGTGATGGAACTATTGGAGAAGGGCGAGAAAGAGACGGTTCTCCAATGTCTCGATCTGGTAAGTAAGTTCCGGGCGTCCGACAACGAGGAATCAGCGCTAGCCAAACAGGTAAGCAGGGAGCACGCGGCATTGACTAGTCAATAACTTATGGCAACACACGTTCTAACCAACCTGCTGATTGGCGACAAATCAATCGGCATTCGTGTTGGAAAACAGGAACGAAGAATAGTGTAGCGTTGTTACGCAATCCTGAATGGATATAACGGACCATCCCAAACTGCTTACGAATCTCCGCCCTCCTCAATGATCAGGTTATGGCACTCGGACCAAGTGGGAGGCTCGCATTTATCTGCTAACTTTCTAATGATACTCGCTGGCACTGAATCAAGCCGCTGCCCGTTCTGAGCCAGTATCGTTTTCATGGGAGGTTCCAAGTACACGATCTCGATACGGGCATGGTAAGCAGCGAATAAATCGACCCAACGATTACGAATCTGCCTTGTCGTATTGGTCGCATTAAACGCAAAGGATCTACCCGATCGTAGAAATTCCTTGCATCGACGTTTCGCCTCTTGTGCCACCTGACCTTGATTGTCAGTTGGATCAATCTCGAGATCGCTTCTGATGTCATCTAAAGAGACGACTGGCAAATGTGGTTTGTTCTTGCAAAGCCATGTATCCTTACCACTTCCAGGTAATCCCGACACAAGCGTCACCGTGCACGAAAAATCCTCATGAGGAATGTAATAAAGATTTGACGACTGCCGACGCAAAAACATAAATCGAGCGTGATCACTATGGAACACATACGGTTGATCCAGACAACCAAGTTCCTCAGCTTGCATCCTCCAATAATGCAAGTTTTCCTCTGGGCGATCCATCGCGTCTGTATCACGACCACGAGTGTCTGCAACTGCAAATAGATACAATAACTGATTGTTTACCAACCATGACAATCGAACAACCTCATGCACCGGCTCCGCTCGCTCAGAAAGAAATGCTGGTCGTCCATGATAGCGAACCAATCGCGAAATTTGCTCGCGTGTTATTAAATCACAGCCCAATCCTCGCAAAACATTCCTTGCGACCAACTCCCCCTTGACTGCGTGGTTTGGCGAACGCACTCTACCTGTTTCTGGATCAATCTCTGTTGTTAGTGGCTTGGCTACGTCATGAAACAATGCCGTGAAAGTCAAAACTGTTTGGTCGTGCTTTGAGAGATCATTCCATTCCATTAACTCAGTCAATTGAACAAGCACTAACCTGGTGTGGGTCCATACGTCCCCCTCGGAATGCCACTCGGCATCCTGAACGCAATCTGCCATCGCTTGACACCAACCCTGCGTCTCGGCCCATGCGGCGATCTCATCGATGGACTTATTTTTCAGTTGTTCCCATTTCATAACCAAATATCCACGCCGTCTGCCAAAAGGTTGGGCACCATTTGCTGATGCTGCCAATGCGTACTCTGTTTCATCTTCTCCACAAATTCAGGTCGTACATACTTTGCACGGCCTGTCACAACTCCATGTGATTCCGTTCGCAAATACAATCCTTCCATCAAAGGATCTGCTCGGTTGGTGATCGGGTTTTCAAAATGGCTGTCAAAATTTGATGGTCCAATCAAACCCTCTAGCTTTTTTCGGTTTAGCTGGCCCGTATGCACCATCGGAACGGTTTGAATACCGGTTCCGGCCAACATGCGCAATCGAGAATTCAAATCGAGGAAAACCTTGTCTCTCTTATCATAAATGTCAAACTCAAAGAAGTAATGCGAGAGCTTTCGATAGTGAATCGAGTGTCGCGCATAGACCCATTCGCCAAACAGAATGTATCGATCGAAAATCAATTCTTCCATGACGGCACGTTTAACCGTCGCCCATTGTTTTAATAAATCGTACTGAGGATGCATACCTTCAGTGACAAGATGACCTCGGCATTGCAATATTTGTTCGCCAGAAGCGGAAAAGTGAATGCCAACATTGGTGCCATCAATTTTCTCTTCAACAATCAAAGAAGGATCGGCAATAAACTTGTTCGACTCCGACTCACCAAGATGCTTATCGTCATCCGTTCCTTTGGATCCGAACAAATGAGGGGTACGAGGGTATTTGGTGAAATCGCCATGTGAAGCACCCATGGCTCCACTCCTTTAGTTTGAATTCCTATTGTTTATTCGCCGACGCTGATTCGTAGCCCAGACGGACACGGAGTAACAGAAATGGTTCACTCGTTTATTCGGTTTTCCTAGCTTCGATTCTAGTTACCTAACTTCGTCGACACAGTGTAGAATCCTCCCCCTCGAAAATCTTCGAATCCAACCCTCGCTCAGCCAGATTGGAATGCATTGACTTCTATAGAAATTGAAGCTTGAATCGACACACTATGCCGAATCACCACTATAGAAGATAGCCAACCAAATAGTGGGTTCATCAGGAGTAGTCCATTCCACCCGATGCCTCTGATGAGCTGGTATGTTGAGGAAATCACCCGGTCCCAATTTTTTTGTGCCCCCATCAATGGCCACTTTTGCCTTGCCTCGCAGCACGACAACCCATTCATGCTCGTCTTGATCGTACCAGAAGTCTTCGGGTGAACAGTGCCCATGCGATACGATTCGCTCAACTCGCAAATTATGGGATTCAATTAAAGTGGTAACGATTTCGTTGGGTAAACCGAATGGCAAGTCAGCGAATAGATTGCTTAGCATGATTGGATTTTTCCCTATTCCTGCTTCATTGAGTTCTCAACTACGGATTAAGCCAATCAAAAAAACCGATTTGCTCTAAATCCGCTCGTAGTTGATGCTGTTCCTGCTCAGCGAGTGAACTGTTCGGAAGTCTCGGTTGCCCCACATCAACCCCCAATAAACTCATGAGCGACTTCGCGGCCCCCATGTACCCATACTTTGCCAGGAGGTCGATCAACTGCACGGAACGATACTGTTCAATTCGTGCCGACTCCATGTCCCCAGCTTCGAACGCTCTAATCAGGCGATGGTAGATAGGGGCGGCAAAATTGTAACTGCTTCCAACCCCACCGATTGCCCCGCAAGCCAAAGCGGCTAACAAATACTCATCAACTCCCCACGGAATGTCGTAGCGTCCATTGGCAATACGCAAACATTTTTGATAAGCCATCAAATCGGGATTCGTGAACTTTAGACCAACCAAATTGGAAATTCGTTCTGGTGCCAACGCTAAAAAGTCAGGCATAGAAAACGATACACCAGTCAAAACAGGAATATCGTAAAAGTAAAACGGTAGACGTGGTGCTGAACCCGCAATTTCGGCACAACATGCGATGAGAGTATCCATCGACTTTGGCTTGAAGTAGCTTGGAGCTAATGCGGAAACCGCAACTGCCCCTACGCTTTGTGCGTGGGCTGCCATGATCTTGGCATCCGACAAGCAATTGGTTCCCACATGGACGATCAAGTGCTGGTGTGTCGACCGCACTACCTCACTCCAGCAATTGACCAAAGCTAAACGCTCATCAACCGTTAGCGAATGACTCTCGCCGGTACTACCTCCAACAAATACGGATTTGACTCCGTTTCGTCCTAAATACTCTGCTTGTTTCTCGATGCCTCCGAGATTCAATTGTCCAGTTGGCGTGAATGGCGTATGAGTAGCCGCCACGAGCCCTTTAAGCTTGATGCCAAATAATGTTGTATTCAAAGATTACTCCTGAGCAGCTTGCTCGGCGCGAGTTATTTCGGGATTAGGTCGTATCAATAAAACGAGTAAGACTGAAATGATTGCGAGCATTGCGAAGCCACTAAAAATGAAATGAAGCGGTATGTTCTTATCTCGCATCACTCCAAATCCCCAGTCCGCTATCCCCCCTGCACTGATGCTTACAAAGTTCATGATCCCATATCCCGATGCCCGAAATTGAGGGCGTATGATCTGGGCCAAGATTGGCATGTTGTTGCAATCAAAGAATCCCCAACCTATTCCGAACACGATCAAGCATCCGATGGATGCAAATAGAGTGCCTGCGACTCCAACTCCAAAAATCGAAATAACGATCAACACCATGCCGATCGCACTTACATAAATCCGTCCTCGTTGGTTCGAACGCATCCATCGATCCGCGAGCCAACCACCAATGACAACACCCACAATCGCTGCCACCTGCCAGTACAATGTTGCAGCAACCCCGGCTTGCCCTTGTCCGATGTTATATTGTTTCTTGAGAATCGATGGCATCCAATCGCGAACAACCCAACCTGCCATCGCTGGCAACGTAAAATACAGAACTAGCAAAACGAACGAAGGATTACTCAATAAATCCCTTAGAACGCTCCACGGCGATCGGGATTCAATAGTTAGAACGTCGGCTCTTTTTTCCACCTCTACCAACTTGGGTGCATCGCGTAGTAATGACACAAGCGGTATCGCATAGAGCATTCCGATTCCTCCACATACCGAGAACGCAAATCTCCAACCGTAATCAGGATTAGCGGCAACGTAGCCACCAAATCCACCTGCGATTACTCCAAGGTAAATGGCCAATTGATGAAGTCCAATGGCACGAGACCGCGTTTCCCCTTGGTGATAATCTGTGATCAATGCTAATGCAGCCGGAATATAAAACGCCTCGCTTACTCCCATAAGTGAGCGTGCCCACAGCAACTCTTGATACGTGCTAACCTGACCTGTCCACCAAGTGACTGCAGACCACACAAACAAGCTTCCGCAAATGGTAAACCGACGACTGAAACGGTCTGCAATGTAACCACCGACTAAGCTAAACGCTGCGTAAACCCATTTGAATTGCCCCAACATCAATCCCCAAAGTTCCTCTTTATTCTCGGCCTGCCCAAGACTCGGAATTGAGTCCATCACCGATGATTGCATCGAGGCCAACATCTGCCGATCGAGATAATTCAGCAGCGCTACAGGCATTAATAACACGACCAAAAGCCAAGCAAACCCAGATAGTGTTTTGTCCGATTCTCTCATCGACTAGCCCTCTGTTCCGGTTGTCATAAGCCAAACTTTGGGGGAACGAACTCCCGGCCGTTTCTCGCCGCTTGGAATCACCCAAACATCTATACCGGCATTACTGTCATGCCACTGGACGCATGGAACTGTTACCCGTGGCTCAGCAACAACACCCCGAATCCGCCATTGATTCATGCCCGCGTCAAAAAACGAAATTGTTGAACGAAATCCTCTATGCTTATCAGGTGCAACACCTATCTGCGTACCATCGTCTCCACCAAGAAGATAAATTCCAGATGCGTCAGCGGGCGCTGGCGACGGAGCAGCTGCAACGGGATGTAGCAAATCGGGCAATCGCTGCCAACCCTGTCCATTTTGATAACGATACGCATCGCTCAGATACACTCGAACAACCTTTCCATCATCAGACGTCTTTAGATCGACACCCCCCATCAAAACAAATGTTCCGCCAAAGCTCGCAGCCACAGACAACATTCGCCCACAGGTCGGTATTGGTTCAATCTCTCGCCATTGCGGTTCCGAGGAAGACAAATCCATCACCCATGCGTTTGTTAATGTTCTCGGGGAATCAGGGTGCTCCTGTCCGCCAACGACATAGAGTGTATCTCCAACTACAGCGCCACATGCGTTAGCGATTGTAATCGGTAATGAAGGTAACAGCTCGATTCTGACCTGATTCTCATTCGACGAGTTCTTTACCAACGTCAATCGAAAAGACTCCGAATAATGTCGTTCAGCGTTACTCCCTCCTACGCAAATGACGCTTTGCTTGTAAGAAACGCTTACTCCATACCCTAGAGGACGCGGGAGCTTGCCTACAATCTCCCAGCCTGCATCAGACCCATCGAACGCATAGATTTCGTCATACCAAACCTTGGAGCCCCCCTCCCACGGTTTCTTGTCTGGAAAATTTGCTCCTCCTGCAACGATAAGGACATCGTTACTAACACCTGCGAATGCCCCCGCCAAGCCCTCAGTATTCGGAAGTGACGCCATCTCGCGCCAATCGATAGCACCTGCTACTTGAACGCCCATTATCCACGACACTATCATCCCTATAGCACAGTGGACATACGCTCTCCAAAACGACAAAAGCCCACTTTGTTTAACATCATGACGCTCCCTTTCACTCATCGTCTCAAGCCCCAGGTCTATGTCGAAATAGAATCGATCTCTTTCCATAAAGGCAATCACATAGCCAGAGCTCGAAATCATGTATTGTCACCTTGCAGTAACTGCCAACTATACCAAAGCATGCGTGGCAAATGGAAAGGGCCTTTCCACATATTGCCCTTAAGATGACTTGAGATTCGACCATCGCGATGTAGATATCCATACCACTCGCCATATTCTGGATCGGGAAAGTGCTCAAAGCTCCAATTATGAACAAGCTCATGCCAGCGAGCGTATCGATCCTCCTTAGTTAGTGACCACGCTAAACTGGTTGCAATAATCGCTTCGCAATGAGGCCACCAAAACTTCATATCGTGCCAGTACTCTTGCACCGGAAGTCCGTGAACATCACGAAAATAGAACAAGCCTCCGTACTCTTCATCCCAGCCGCGATTCCACATCCATTCCAGCATGCATAACCCGAGGCTAATCAGTCGAGAATCGCTCCGCAGTTTACCTTCGTGCATGATAAACCACGCACATTCAATGGCATGTCCTGGATTGAGCTGACGTCCATCGAAATGATCGATGAGTTCGCCGTTGAGCCCGACCGTTTCCATGACAACGCCCAAGTCGGCTTTTACAAAGTACCGTTCGATCGCGTCTATGGCCAAGTCGATCCACTCTGTGCACGTTCGATCGTTGACAATGCGATCACCCAAATTGACTCGCAATTCTTGGGCAGTCGCGATCGTAATCATGAGTGGCCCAATACTTCGCATCGCTCTGGTGGACGGATCGATTTTCGCCGGTATAAGCTCGCTATCGAATGAGTAACGCAAATAGTTGGCGAAATAAAGCAGCGCATCACTCTCTGCTCTATCATCATTGGCGGCTCGCGCGTAGGCTGCATTAGCGATCGAGGCAAAGGACTCGCTGTAGACATAACGCCTCATGCGAAGCGGCTTTCC
>VYLF01000573.1_pt1 | contig 10510 bp, 6 predicted proteins | sample 5114371 | NCBI WGS metagenome assembly VYLF01 (sample SAMN12291773, study PRJNA351875) | freshwater metagenome | isolation source: freshwater lake | place: USA: Michigan, Kent Lake | collected 2013-08-15 | reverse complement strand
ATGCTGCAGTCGAAGTACTACAGCCGGCGATATTCGGGGTTCTGATTATCGCAGTCGTTTTCTTGCCCATCTTGATGCTCGAGGGGACCGAGGGCAAGCTCTTTCGGCCGATGGCATTAACGGTTTTGTTCGCACTCGCAGGCTCAATGTTGCTGGCATTGACGTTTATGCCCGCGATGGCGTCAATCTTCTTGCCCAAGAAACTTAAAGAGGAGGACGTATGGTTGGTGCGGATGGTGAAATGGGTTTACGTACCTGTTGTTACGGCCGCGATCAAACATCCCGTGGTTACGATTGCATCCGCGATTGCATTGCTAGTTATTAGTTTTCCAATGGCGAGAAATCTAGGTGCTGAGTTTATGCCTCGGCTCGAGGAAGGTGATTTGCTAGTCGAGGCATTACGATTGCCGAGCGCGACTTTAGAAGGGTCGATCGATATGTCCACGCAAATCGAAAAGATACTGCTCGAAAACCATCCTGAAGTCAAAACGGTGTTTTCGAAAACGGGGCGTCCTGAAATTGCTAACGATGTGATGGGGGTTCATCAAACAGACGTTTGGGTGCTGCTGAAGCCTGTTCACGAATGGCCTGACAAGAAGTCCCGTGATGAACTCATTCAAGAAATGTCTGATGACTTAAATGCTAACGTGCCTGGGGTTGCGTTTGGATTCACGCAACCTATCGAGATGCGAGTGGACGAATTGGTTGCTGGGGTGAAAGCAGATGTGGCTGTGCTTTTGTATGGAGACGATATTGCGACCCTACAAGTTAAGGGAAAAGAGATTGAGTCTGCTCTTCGATCGATCTCAGGTGCTGTTGATGTCAAGGCGGATTACCAAGCCAATCTCTCAACACTGACCATCAAGACCAAACCTAATGCATTGGCTCAGTATGGTCTGGATGCAAAAGTGGTTCTGGATGTTGTTGAATCTCTCGGTGGATACGAAGTGGGGCAAGTCTTCGAGGGTCGAGCTCGCTATCCGATCATGGTGCGAATTCCAAAGGTGTGGCGAGAGAATCTAAATCTGCTCCAACAAATCCCTGTGGCGGATGCTAAAGGGACTGCTATTCCACTGAAAGAACTCGCTGAGATCACGCTTGAGGAAACACCACCTAGTATCGAACATGAAGAAAGTCGCCGGCGCACATTCATCTCTGCAAACGTGCGAGGTAGAGATGTTGCGTCGTTTGTGACCGATGCTCAGCGAGTCGTCGCAGAAACCGTAGAATTACCCCCAGGATACGAAGTCCGTTGGGGTGGAGATTTTGAAAACCTACAATCTGCAAGTCGCCGACTCATGATCATTTCACCCGTAGTGCTCATTCTGATTTTGCTTCTGTTGCAATCCAGCTTGGGATCTATGCGGTTGGCATTGTTGATATTCCTCGCGGTTCCGATGGCCGCGTCGGGAGGGATCATGGCGTTATACCTTCGCGAGATGCCATTCAGTATCTCTGCAGGAGTTGGGTTCATCGCCTTGTTCGGCGTTGCCGTGCTAAATGGATTGGTTTGGGTGACAGCTGCTGAGCAGTTGCGAGCGACGGGGATGGCGTTGTCCGCCGTGGCCATGGAGACGGCTACGGTTCGGTTGAGACCGGTACTGATGACCGCCCTTGTAGCTAGCCTCGGTTTTTTACCTATGGCATTGTCAACGAGTGATGGGGCGGAGATGCAGCGCCCTCTTGCGACCGTTGTGATCGGCGGCTTGATCACGTCAACATTGTTGACATCGTTATTCATCCCCTGCGTCTATCCATGGTTTGCTCGCGGGATGAGTAAGATTCATCTAGATCCGAGTGATCACGAGCAGCCATTGGTTTGAGACAAATCCAACGTCGCATTGAGCGATGTCGGCAAAAGAAATTGGTGGGCGACAATCTTCGGATTGGCAGTCTTTCTCGTGAATGCCTCATAGAAAGATCGTAGGCTTAACCCCTTCGCTCACCATTTCTTCCCGCATAGGATGGGCCCGTGTGATGGGCCCCTGTGATGGGCCCTGTTGACGTAAGATGGTCACTCCTGCCCGTCTGGAGGAGTGTATCGGCACACTTGTAAATCGTTGCTTTCTTTGTCATCCAAATAGTTGTTAATCCTCGGGCAGGAGTGCCCAAGATACGCTAGGGTGATCGGAAATCTTCTAGGTCGATACCGAGTGACTTGAGCTTGCTGCGCAGGGTGACTCGGGAAATGCCGAGAATGCTGGCCGCTTTGAATTGATTGCCTTGGGTATGTTTGAGGACTTGCCGAATGACACTTCGTTCTGTCGCGTTCACTGTGTTGAGGTACAAATTAGAATCCCCTTTGTTTAAAGCCTCTTCGACTTCTTTAAAGCTGGGATAGTGCTCTTGTTCTGAGAATGGAGCGGGGCTGTCGACACTCATTGACAGCGAGGGTAGAAACTCGGGTAAGAGGACATTTCCTCTCGCCGTTAGAAGTGCTTGTTTAATCACATTTTCTAGTTCGCGAACATTACCTGGCCAGTGATATGCTTCCATCATCGAGAGCGTTTCGGGAGCAACAGATCTAACATCCTTGCCAAATTCCGGACTGTATTTTCGGAGAAAGTACTCACTCAAAATTTGCAAATCACCACCACGCTCCCGTAAAGGTGGTAACTGAATCGTGATTACGCTGAGTCGAAAGTAAAGATCCGCTCGAAACAAACCCTCAGAAACGAGTCGCTTTAGATCGTGATTGGTTGCGGCCAAGATCCGAACATCAACCTTGATTGGATCATTGCTCCCCACGCGTTCAAAGGTTTGATCCTGCAGCACTCGGAGCAATTTGGCTTGAGTCATGGGAGACATGTCTCCCACCTCGTCCAAAAAGAGAGTTCCTTTGTCCGCTTGTTCCATCTTGCCTATTCTTTGCCTTACGGCGTCGGTAAACGCACCTTTTTCATGGCCGAAGATTTCACTCTCGAGAAGGGCATCCGGGATAGCTGCGCAGTTGATCGCTTGAAAGGGGCCCGTGGAGCGAGAACTATTGTGATAGATGGCTTGAGCCACTACTTCTTTTCCCGTACCACTTTCTCCTTGTAGCAACACGGTGAGATTTTGAGATGCAACACGTCCGATCGCCTTGTATACCTCTTTCATTGCGTGACAGCGTCCCACGATTGCATCTGTGGATGGTTCCCCCTCGTCGGTTAACACGGGTTGGATCCTGATCATCCTGCTTAGACGCAGGGCTTTATCAATGAGCTCGCGCATATCACTCAACTCGAGTGGTTTAAACAGATAATCATAAGCCCCAAGTTTCATGGCGTCGATTGCGGACTGAACCGTACCATGGCCAGTGATAAAAATAACGGGGACTCGAGGATCGTGTTCGCGCAAACGCTTGTAACATTCTATCCCTGAGCTGTCAGGTAGATGAATATCCAACACGACAACATCTGGTCGAAGCTCAGCAAATATGGACTCACCCTCCGTCGCAGTGCTGGCCGTGACGACCTCGAGCGATTGGCTCGTGAAAGCCCTCGAAAATGCCTTTAGAATCGGTAACTCGTCGTCAATAATTAGAAGTCGTTGCATAGTTAAGCTTGTCCGTAACCAAAGTGTTACGGTAATTTCGAATCGAGTTGTGGATCGAACATTGTTGTTTCGTTACCAGGAGTGGCCAACCTCCAGCTAAATCAACGGACGTCATGCTGCGCAGGCAGATGGAATGTGAACGTTGCTCCACCGTTGGGATTGTTTATTGCATCAATGTTTCCACCGTGAGCTTTTGCGATTCTTTGACAGATTCCCAGCCCCAATCCAATTCCGTTTGGTTTGGTAGTGAAGAATGGCTGGTAAATTAGATCCTTGGCAGACTCGCTTATGCCTGGGCCCGTATCCTGTACCGATATGGAGATGTTGTTCGCTGCATTGGACATTGTATCCCGATTTTGTTTTTCTGAGTTTTGTTTTCCCACGATTCCTTTTGTTGCTCGGATCTGCAGGTTTCCTCCTTGAGGCATTGCATCCATCGCGTTTAGGCAAAAATTGAGGATCACCTGTTGAATTTGCATGGAGTCTCCCTCAACCATCAAGTCGGATTGAGGAAAATTCACGTCCAGTTTTATGTGCTGGGTTTCGCATCTGCCTTGGATAAGCTTTAGCATTCGGTTTAGCATCTCCTGTACGGAAAACGGTTTGAATTCGGATGCTTCCGGACGCGCATATTCAAGCAGACTATTGACCGATCTCTCCATTCGACGAATTTCTTGCTCTACGATTTGCATATCGTCAGTCGACAGGCCTTGTTCACTCAAAACCCCGAGGTGAACTTGAACTAACATTTTCACCGAAGTAAGGGGATTGCGGATTTCATGAGCCACTCCCGTCGCTAGCTGGGCCAGTGTCGCCATTTGTTGTCCCCGAAGTGCCTCCGCTTCGCGGGCAACAAGAAGACGATTATCCTCAGCCCGTTTCGCTGCGTGAATAAGCCACCACAGTACTGGGGCGATGACAGCCGTTAGGAGAACCGCATCGATGACGGCTTCTCCGAGTTTACTTATGGGGCGGGGTAAAATCACCGGCAACACCACCATAACCAAAAATTCGGTTAGAAACACCAAGACGAGGACGATCAAAAGAATCGACTTCGGCGATCGCAAGATTTTAGAAGTGTTTAGATTCTTTGGAGACATGAGCAATCCGTCTGCTGCGTGGCGCACGTAGGATGGGCACTCTTGACGCGTTTATCGTGTACGGGTCGCAAAGAATGGCCAATCTACAGCTAAATCAACAGTTCGCGTACGGGTCCTTAGGATTTATAAAACCCTATTGTCCACCGAATGATGCGGAACGCAAACCATCTCCTGCCGTAAAATCGGCGGAAGCATCGAGACTTTGGGAAAGCAATAGACCATCAATTTTGGCATCAGAGACCGCTAGCTGCCCTTTGACCTCTATCGACTTTAACAAGGATTCGAAGTACGTTCGTCCCAGCACGAGTACCTGCAAAAAGTCAAGCTCTCCCGCTTGGTAGGCGGACTCCGCTAGCTCGAGCCCCTTTTGCGACTGGGGAAGAATCTCATCTTCGTAGCGTTTGACAGCCACCATGGCACTGTCGTACTCTCGCGCTACTCCTGCCAATCGCGAACGAATCGATTGCTCCAATCGTCGAACATCCTCTTGGGCGCGACGATACTCGGCGCAAGCGGCTGAAATGTTTCCGGAGTTTTTGTTCCATACTGGGATCGGTGCAGCAACTTGTAAGTTGATCATTCCGGAATCGGTGCCACGATCGAAACCTGCTCCGAATTGTCCTGTAACATTCGGGATGACCTGCGCCTGTTCACGTCGAACGAGAGCCCCCTTTTCAGCAACTAAACTATTGGCAATCGATAACTCTGGGCTCGTAGCCAGCAATTCCGCTAGAACGCTATCCCAATTCGGCGTGACCTCAGCGCTTTTCAATTCGCCATCTAAACGAACAGGAACATTTTCGTCGAGTCCAGCAACCGCAGCCAGATGTTGCCATGCACCACGATACGCCAGTTCAAGCCGCTCAGAAGTTAATGTAATCTCACTCAAAAGGGTTTGGGACTGTAAGACATCGATTTGACTGCCTTCTCCTGCTCCCAAACGATCTGTTGCTACTTGAACACCGCGTTTCGCAACATCGAGCAAGGACTCGGCTATCTCAAGCTGTTGCTGTGCAGCTAATGCTTCATAAAAACCGGTTCGGATATCGGTTAGCAATCGATACTGCTGAGCGATAACCGACCATTGTTGAGCGTTCTGAGTCGAAGAAAGCACATCTCGGTTAAGTTGCAGTTTGTTGCCACGAACAAATTCTTGCTCGACAAAAACGCCGTGCTGGTCAGTGCCTTGAGCTGCAATTTGCTGACCGAAATAACCAATGGTCGGGTTGGGTACGAGACCCACTTGATACCGTAACCCGGCAGCTTTCTGGACCAGATACTCCGCTGCCTGCAAGGAGGGATTGCGGGCTAGAGCAATCGATTCCACTTGGTCCAAAGTGTAGCTAGTCTCTGACGATTCGGCTTGGAACTCAGACTCGTATGCCAGTTCCGACGTTGCGGAAACCAGAGAGGAATCGGCGGAATTATAATCCTCCGCTTCCACAACGTACGAAGCTGCTGCAATCGGGGAAATCTGTCCCGGAGAAACACTCTGCTTCGGTGCATCAATCTGCTTTTTTGGCAGAGAGGCCGTCTTGGCGATGAGGGTCGGGCGGTTCGTAGCAGAATGCGAGGGTTTCGTGGTGCTGCAACCAGCGTGAACGGTCAGGCAAGAGACCAAGGCGATCGCAAATTGACTTCGCATGGCATACTTCTTTTTGCAGTTCTTATCGCAAATCATAATCTGATCACGGCTTAGCTGCAGACAGAGGGAACCGAAACTTAAAAGTGAATGCCTATGCTATGTGTTCGGCTTGTACTAACTCCTCAATTAATAACGATTGATTGATGAGGGCGTGATTGTTCCTTGCCCTGCGTTCATTCGTAACAGTCCGTAAGCTTTAACAAAATGTAAAACGCTAGCAAAATCAATCCAGTGCGACCACAAACGAAGTAGGACGGAATTGGAATTCCGTCCTACTGGTGTAAATAGCTTTTGGTAGGTTTCTGAATTCGAGCTTAGTGCACGCGATGACCTGGAACGGCTCCGCTGTCGACACCGAGCAGGAAAACCTCCGTTCCGCCCGCGCCGGCGGCAGTGACCATGCCTTCGCTAAGACCAAACTTCATTTGGCGAGGCTGGAGGTTCGCGACGATTACAACCAATCGACCTACCAATTGTTCTGGCGTATATGCAGCTTTGATGCCGGCAAACACGGTCCGAGTGTTATCGCCGCCCAAGCTAACAGTTAACTTGATCAGCTTGCGTGCCTCAGGCACTTCTTCTGCTTTGATAACCCTCGCAACTCGTAAATCGACCTTGGCAAAATCTTCGATAGTGCAGGTTGGAGCTAGTGGCTCGGCAGCCAATGCGTCCGCTGAATCTACGGGCGCGCTTGTTGGTGCAGCGACTTGTTCTGGTGCGACTTCTGCGGCTGGCACTTCTGGCTTGCTTTCTTCGATCATCATTTGAACTTTCTCTGGTAAGAGTCTTTGCATTAAATGTTGGAATTTTGAAATTGGGCTGCCGACGATTGCGGTCTGGCTGTCGACCCACGATTGGATCGGCGATTGCAACAGCTCGCTACATTGATTGGAGAGTCGTGGCAAAATGGGTGTCAAATAGATGCAGAGTTGTCGGAATAAGTTTAGTACAACGGTGCATACATCTTGTAATTCTTGTTGACGTTCCGGATCCTTTTTCAAGGACCATGGAGCGTTGTTTTCGACATAGGCATTAGCCTTGTCCGCTAGCTCCATAATGGTTCGCGTCGCTCGGGCATAATCTAATTGTTCGTAAGACTGAGCTATCTTCTCACCGGCTTGAGCGAATTCCTGGAATAGGCCGCCATCATCCGGGTAGTTGCTGGATAAGCCAACCGTCTCAATAAATCGCGCGGTACGGCTTGCTAGGTTAATCACCTTGCCGATCAAGTCGGAATTCACTTTGTTGACGAACTCGGTCAAATTTAGGTCGATGTCGTCCAATCGTGGCCCTAGCTTGGAGGCATAGTAGTAACGCAAGAAAGACGGATCCAGATGCTTGAGGTAGGTCGATGCACTAATTTGGGTTCCCTTGCGCTTTGACATCTTTTCACCGTCCACGGTCAAGAAACCATGGATGTGAACAAACTTGGGAAGGGAGTAGCCTGCTGTCTTTAGAACACCGGGCCAGAATAGTGTGTGAAAGTATGTAATGTCCTTTCCGATGAAGTGATGAATCTCGGTGTCATCGCTCTTCCACCAGTCGTCTAGTGACTCACCATTTTTCTTGCACCATTGCCATGTTGAGGCGATGTATCCGATTGGTGCATCAAACCAGACGTACCAATAGTTGCCGGGGCTATCGGGAATTTCAAATCCGAAATAAGGTGCCGGACGGGATACGTCCCAGTCTCGGAGCGGCTTGCCCAAAAAATGTCCTTTGAGATAGTTCGCGACTTCGCTTTGCAGGTGCTCGCCCGATTGGGTCCAGGAGTCCAAGAACTCATGAAGTTGCTCGAGCTGTACGAACAAATGTTTCGCGGTCTTCTTGATTGGGGTTGAGCCGCTGAGGGTACTTACCGGATCGATGAGATCGGTCGGAGCATAAGTGGCGCCGCACGCTGAGCAGTTGTCGCCGTACTGGTCGACTGCTTTACAATTGGGACACGTTCCTTTTACAAATCGATCAGCCAGGAAGGTGCCAGCGACGGTGTCGAACAATTGCTCAACATCATCCTCAACAACCAAACCTGCTTGGCGAAGGGACGCCCAGATGCCATCGCAGAGAGTTTTGTTCTCTGGCGAATTGGTGCTGCCATAGTTGTCAAACGCGATGTCGAAGCCGGCAAAATCTCGCTCGTGAGCGGCTTGCATTTCGGTAATCCAGTCTTCTTCGGGCCGCCCTTCTTGGCGAGCTCGAATCATAATGGCCGTACCGTGGGTGTCGTCGGCACAAATGTAGATGCATCGGCGACCAGTCAGCTTTTGGAAGCGGACCCAAATGTCGGTTTGCAAGTATTCAACGAGGTGCCCGAGGTGGATATGCCCGTTGGCATAGGGGAGGGCAGCGGTGACAAGTATCTTTGGTTTGGACATCAAATCGAGGTGGTTGCAGTGCGAATCGGAAAGGGAAATCGTCTCAAATACGTCCCAGTTCGGTCCTCGATTGTATCCTCATAGCTAGGATTCAGAAATCGCTAACTCCTTAATGAATCGGAACTTCGGTAAAGAGGGACTTGTTTCTGAGCAGCACGTCTCCGGGGTAGCGAGTGACTACCTCATAATCTGGTAAGAGAGCCAGGAGCTGGGGCAGGTTCACCTGGCCCTCGTAGAGTTCACGGTTGCTGTATTCGGTGTAAAGGTAGCGAGTCCTAGCCAAAGCTTCTCGCCCTCCTCGAATGAAGAGGTTTTCGGCTCCTTGAACGTCCACCCACATAAAGTCGATGATATCGAGATCTAGTTCTCGGTAGACTGAGTCGAGTTTCCGAGTTCGAATGCTAATCGTCTTGTCAAATTTGCACCAAGGATGTCGTTCCAAATGTTCTTTCGGTTTCCGAATGGAGCCCGAAAGATCCCAGCCCTCGGGGCGGTAATCCTTGAATTTATTCGATTCTGGGACGCCATCGCTGACGTAGAAATCGGTTGAGCCATCTAGATCGCTCAATGCACACTCGAGCAATGTTGCTCGGGGGTCATCAATACGATTCCTAAAACGCTTGATCGCTCGCGGATCAGGTTCAAAGGCAAACAATCGAATGCCGGAACCAAAGATCTTTAAGAATCGTTCGGTCTCGCTACCGTCATTGCAGCCAACCTCGAAAACTACAGGTGAATTGGTTTGCAACAAATTGGGCAAGTCTTCTATTTGAAGCAAACCGCGACGGATCGGTGGATCGATGCCTAGCCAAACCCTAAGTACATCGCGGCTTTTCTCTAATAGTTTCATTGCACCCTTCTTCCCTGAACGGAACGATCACAGTGGTCGTAATTGCCGCTTGATCGTAACAATTTAGGGAATTCGGATAAACAGTGAAAATTGCGGACGGGATATGCTAGCGAACTTCCTGAGGGTTGGTCGCGAGAGTCTGCCATCTAGCCGTGAGCAAATGGATTTCCTCAAGCAGGGTGATTTGCTCTTTTGAAAAAGCTCCCGAAGTCACTTGTACTGAGTTAGGGGCATCAGGTTCATCCCCGAGTCCTGCGTTATGCTGAGCTTTTTCTAGGATTCTCTTTCGTAACTCTTCTGCGTTCGCGATTCCTACGAGCCATCCGCTGTGTGCCCCCATTGCATTTACCTCGCTCGTGCTCCCTCCTCCAGCAGTGCTTACGCTCAAGTTCGCGAATCCAAACCATCTCTGTAGAGGACCCTGGACAATATTCACATTCTGAACATTTTCGAACGTGATGGTGGTCTCGTGAATTGTCCAGATGCCACGACGGATTCTCATGCTGCGATCTGATAAAACATACCAAGTCGTATCGTAGGCAAGATGCAAGACGATGTAGGCGACGATATCCGGTAGTACGATCAACGCCAGCCAAAGTGGAGCGGTTATAAGCCCCCAAAATGGCAGGATGACCAGCATTACGACCCAAGCAACAATAAAGATGATATCTAAGGTGAACAGACCAATCCAAAACAGGAACTTCTTGTAAGCCAAGAAAGAGGGAGATGGTCGATGATACTCAATGTGTTCCTGGTCAAATGAGGGCAAATTGGGTGGTTGATCTGGTACGAGAAATAGCCTTGTCAATAAACCCCACACGCCGTGATAGCACCATTCGCTAGCCCGTTTTACGAGTTTCGATTCGCTCATGATGGACCTCCCGGTTGAGGCCCTTGCAGATGGTTTGCTGAAAGGTTGCTCGATTGTGGCGAGTCGGTCGGTGCAGCGGCATGTTTCACAACTGCCGCCAAATTATCGCGGATCCCTCTTAGCAGAGCAGTT
>VYLF01000571.1_pt1 | contig 10567 bp, 5 predicted proteins | sample 5114371 | NCBI WGS metagenome assembly VYLF01 (sample SAMN12291773, study PRJNA351875) | freshwater metagenome | isolation source: freshwater lake | place: USA: Michigan, Kent Lake | collected 2013-08-15 | reverse complement strand
CCTGCAGGAGCACTTGATCCAACTCTCCTGACTCAGACCATTGCGAAGCCCAACGTTCGCCTAAATCGGTCGTCCAGGCTGCTGTTCGTCCTGCACCGTATTGCCAAACGGCTAAAACGCTGTCGTTCGGCTTCTCCGGTTGATTGGAGCGAACCAATTGCTCCACTAAGAGACTTTCGCGTAACGTCGTTAAAACTAGCCCATTGATTGAACTAGTCTTGTCTGCTATTCCTTGTGTAATCTCATGAGACTTATTTCGAAACGTTGGAACGCTTCCCTCGAATTCCTGGATTAAGGGGCGAGATACCAATCTCGCTTCTTTGATAAAGATCTTGGGGATCATGCTGCTTTTATCAACCTGATAAAACCTTCCGCCGCCACGCTGTGCAATTGACATGAGCAGTTTTTTGTCGGCATCGGACCCTACAGAAACGGCTGTTGTCGTAATGTCTTTGGCTTTCATCGCTGCTGCTTGGCGAGCGAAATCTTTTCCAAAGGACTGACCATCCGTCAGCAAAATCACGTGCTTTACTGACGCATTATTAGTTCGCAGTTCCTTGTATGCGAGTTCCAGAGCTTCGGTCATATCCGTTCCGCCGTCCGCCGTAATCCTTTTGATCTTGCGATTGAGTGGAGCCCGATCGCTTCCTACTTTGCGCAATGATATGGGGTAGCTCAAGCCGGAATCAAAGGGGTACACGCCGACGTAGTCGCTATCGTTAAGCATCGAAATAGCGGAAACGGCGGCGGATTGACACATCAGAATCTTTTCGCCCGACATCGAACCTGATTTGTCTATCACCAGCGCAATGGCACAGCTCGCAACGACGCGGTCATCGTCGACTTTAAATTTAACTGGCATAGCCTCTTCGATGGCAGAGTTCATCCAACCACCAGCACCAAAGGCATTCGGCCCGCCGGTCATGAGCAAACCGCCACCAAACGCATTGACATACTGATTCAGTTGCGTCAGCTGCTCGTCGCTAAATCGAATTATTGGTAAGTCGTCAGTTTGTTGAATGCGAGGAACATTGGCAATCCAGACGGCATCAAATTGTATGAGATCCGCAATCGATTGAAATGTCTCTGTTTCGGTTCGGAATTCGAAACTCAGACCTTGCTCGAGCAGGGGCTTCAATCGAACTTTTAAAGCTTCAAGCTCTGATTGCATCGAAATGATGAGTATCTTGTTCTTATCCACAACCTCGCACATGGTTGAAGCACGGTTGTTTTGGCCAAATAGATCCGACCGTGGATCGTCTGGGGTGAATAGTGCTTCATAGACAAGCATCCCAGCCGGAGCCGTCGTGTCTTGAAGCGTAAGAATTTCTGTTTCAGGTAGCTCGCTTATGGTTAGTTCTGCGATTTGCGTTGTTTGCGTTCCGCTCGTTCGTCGGATCTGCAGCTTACCGGAGCTGGAAACGTTCGTCTGGGAACGCAGATTTCTAATTTTGATGGAGAGCGGGATGGGAACTTTGGGGGCGGATCGATTCGGTGATTCAATGCGTTCAACGATGATATCTTGCGCATCAGCGGGCATGACTCGGGCCACATCAATTTCAATGCCACGGCTGTACAAATTACTGGCCATGTCCAGCCAGTTTTCTTCCGTAGAGCCACCGTCCGACACGACTACGATTCGTCGATAGGCCGGTCGGTCGAAAAGAGTCCCGCTGAATTTTAGCGCGTCTCCTAGTTGGGAACGCGATCCGTCTACTTTAATCTCAGGTTGAGTGTTAAGCTCCGCGTTTTCGATGAGAGGCTGTTCGACTCCTACATCTTTACCGAATAACACAACGCCTACTCTATGGTTGCCAGTCGACAAGGCAGGCCGTTTGGCTATCTGGCGAGCAAACTCCCACGCTTGTTGCTTTTGTGCAGGTCCCAAGCTATCCGATTGATCAACCAGCAATATGACATCGCTGTTTTTGACGGTCTGAACCCAGAGTAGGTCAACCAACGCCAAGATCAACAGCAGGCATACTAACATTCTCAACCAGACTGATATCCACAATCGTTTACGAAAAACGACAAAGGTCATTGCAGGCACGATCAAAACGAGTAGCAATAGCCAAAAGTATCGGTATTGCGACGCGGCTTCAATTATCATGCATTTCTCCAAACCCTGCGAATTGATAACTCCATATCTACAATCGTACCAAACGAATCTGTAGCCCGCTAAGCTGGCATTCAAATTCTCGTGAAGATTCTTCACGTTCGAGGTGCAGGCCGCCCAGTGGCATCTGCGGTCTCCTCGACCGCGAAGTCCAGCTGGTTTCCAAGGGGATTGACGACGTCAGACAATTATTCCATTGCTCGGCTGCTTCGCCTATGTCGTAATTCCGTGGCCCACGTTGTATTGAACCCAATGAAAAAGACGAAAGAGAATTTACCCAGCAAAATTTGCCCCGTATGCCAACTTTCGTTCACATGGCGAAAAAAATGGGAAAAGTCGTGGACCGAGGTAAAGTACTGCAGCGAGCGTTGCAAACGGTCGCGTTCTAAAGCCGACACCAAAACCGCGTCGCCCCAGTGAGTCAACCATTGGAGATTCCCACAACAACAATGACGTCGCGTTCTCTCGAAATGCGACCAGCAGGTTTATTCTGTCCCCCAGGTGACTTTTATATTGACCCATGGCGTCCGGTACATCGTGCGGTCATCACTCATGCGCATAGCGACCACGCTCGCTGGGGTTCCAATCAATATTTGTCCGTCGACAGTTCTGTAAGGCTTCTCACAGATCGGCTTGGTCGAGATATCGCAGTGACCGGCTTAAAATATGGTGAATCGATTCAGATCGGGTCAGTTCGACTATCATTCCACCCAGCGGGTCACATTTTGGGTTCGAGTCAAATTCGGATAGAAAACGCAGGACACGTTTCCCTCATCACCGGTGACTACAAACGCGACTACGATCCAACCTGTTCCTCATTCGAACCACTCCCCGCTCATTGCTTGGTTACTGAATCAACCTTTGGCCTACCTGTGTTTCGATGGTCAGATCCAAAACAAACGGCTGAGGAGATCAACTCATGGTGGATTCATAATCAATCGGCCGGAGTTACGAGTATCCTGTATGGTTACGCTCTCGGTAAATCGCAACGTATATTGAACATGCTCGATTCCAATATCGGACCAATTTTCATTCATGGCGCTCTTCAAAAACCGATCGATGCTTATCGCGAGGCCGGAGTACAGCTGCCAAAGACAAAGCTAATCAGCCAAGCTACCAAAGATGTTGACTTTAGTCATGCGATGGTTCTGGCTGTTCCGAGTGTTCATGGCACATCCTGGATCAATAGATTTCGCAATCGCTCCACTGCAATGGTTTCTGGTTGGATGCAAATTAGGGGGAATCGAAGAAGACGCTCCACTGACCGTGGGTTTGTTCTTTCCGATCATGCTGATTGGGATGCTTTAATCAAAACCGTTCAGGAAGTCGCACCGGAAGAAGTTTGGGTGACTCACGTATTTGCTGATGTTTTCAGTCGGCATCTTCGTGACCTTGGCTGGAACGCATCACCTCTCAAAACGGAGTTTCTTGGGGAGAGTACAGAAGACCAAGAAACTGCCACAAACCCCGCTGGAGAATCTCTATGAAAGAATTCTCTGAGCTTTACCGATCGATCGACGAAACGACCAAGACGAGTGCGAAACTTGCAGCGATGCAAGCTTTTTTCCTCAAAGCATCTCATGAGGATGCGGCATGGGCTGTCTTCTTCTTATCTGGGGAACGCTTAAAACGATTAATCAACACTCGAATCTTACGAGAATGGGCTGTCCGATCGAGTGGAACGTCCGAGTGGCTCTTCGAGGAAAGTTATAGCTGGGTTGGCGATTTGGCGGAAACCATCGCATTACTTGTTCCATCTCAGGCTATAGACACGCACGGAGGGCTCGCCTTTTGGGTTAATCAGAAAATCGAATCCTTGAAAACGGCTTCTCCTGATAGAATTCATAACGAGTTGACGATCTGTTGGCAATCGATAGGCCCCGCAGAACGTTTTCTCTTTCTCAAATTGGTGACTGGTGGTTTGCGAGTGGGCGTGAGCAAACGATTAGTGACTCGCGCTATCGCAGACGCTTTCCAGTTGCCAACGGAACTAGTCGCGCATCGCTTGACTGGCACTTGGAATCCCACAGCAGTTTCGTTTCGATCACTGATTGCGAACGCGACTGATTTGATGCTTCCTTCGCAACCCTATCCTTTTTGTTTGGCAAACTCAATTGATGGCGATCCAAACTCGATCGGGCGAACTGATGAATTTCTTGCGGAATGGAAGTGGGATGGCATTCGATCTCAATTAATCAAGCGATCGAGTGAGCTATATATTTGGACGCGTGGTGAGGAGCGTGTCGAGGAACGATATCCGGATATTTGTTCTCTCGCTCAACATCTTCCTGACGGAACCGTGCTGGACGGCGAAATACTAGCGTGGCAAAATAATGCACCTCGGCCATTTTCTGAACTCCAAAAGAGGTTGGGACGCAAAACGATATCCCCGAAATTGCTACGTGAAATTCCTGTCGTTTTCATGGCCTACGACTTGCTCGAATACCGTGGTCGAGACGTTCGCTCTGAGCCACTATCTAAAAGACGCACTTGGCTTTCCGAAGTGCTGGAAAAGACTCAGATTCGTCTATCGGAACCAATTTCTAGATCCGAACTAACCGGTGAGCCAAACTGGTCGGAACTTGCTCTTATTCGAAAATCGAGCCGAAGCCAGGGCGCAGAAGGACTGATGTTGAAAAGATGGGACAGTCCTTATCAGGTTGGGCGTGTGCGAGGCGCATGGTGGAAGTGGAAGATTGAACCGCTCACCATTGATGCCGTTTTGGTCTATGCACAAAAGGGTCACGGTAAGCGATCAAGTTTGTTTACCGACTATACATTCGCTCTTTGGGATCAGGGGCGACTGGTCCCGTTCGCAAAGGCCTATTCCGGCCTATCCGATTCAGAAATTCGGGAGGTTGACGAGATTATAAGGGCTAACGTCAAGGAAAAGTTTGGCCCAGTTCGAGGGGTGACCCCTGTGCTCGTAATGGAATTGGCTTTCGAAAATATACAGTTGTCGAGTCGACACAAAAGTGGTTTTGCGGTTCGATTCCCACGAATTGAACGATGGAGGAGAGATAAGCTGGTTCGCGATGCGAATAGTCTCGATGATCTACGCGATTTAATTCGCACCCATGGAATGCAGGTTCAATCATGAATCGAATCAAGGGGCCCCGAATTAATCAGCGGTCCGATAATGCACAGATTGATTCGGCTTATCTTACAGGGCAAAAATCGTCGGAGGGGCTGTCCAAACTAGAGAAGTGGTTTGCGCAGCGTGAATGGAGCCCGTTCTCGTTTCAGCGTGAATGCTGGACCAGTTATCTTACTGGTTCGGATACATTACTTCATTCTAATACAGGGTCAGGAAAAACGCTTGCTGCATGGGGAGGGCCGATTATTGAGTTCCTCAATTCGCCTGATGAGCAATCTAATTGGACACGTAAACGAGGAGTGACTCCCGCTCCGCCACTTACGGTCCTCTGGATAACTCCACTTAGGTCGTTATCGGCAGATACCGAATCATCATTGGCGGAAACAATTGATGGCCTTAAGGTTCCTTGGACCCTTCAGCGAAGAACAGGGGACACATCTGCGTCTGTTAAAGCCAGTCAACGAAAACATCTGCCATCGGCATTGATCACTACTCCCGAAAGCTTGCTTCTATTGCTAAGTTATCCTGAATCCATCGCTAACTTTCAATTTCTCAAATCGATAGTCGTAGACGAATGGCACGAGCTGTTAGGCACCAAACGAGGTGTTCAGACTGAGTTGGCAATGGCTAGGCTCAATAAAATAGCTCCGCAAGCCACCCGATGTGGATTAAGTGCAACACTTGGTAACACTCAACAAGCGTTACAGGTTCTGTGCGGAGTAAGCAGAGATCGAACCAGTCGATGCATTCGTGGTGAAACAGACAAGAAGATCGAGGTTCGCTCGTGTATACCAGAACAAGTAGATCGATTTCCATGGGCTGGGCATTTGGGGCTCACTATGGTCTCTCACGTTATCGAAGCGGTCGAAAGGGCACGATCTACTTTAGTATTCACGAATACGAGAAATCAAACAGAGCAATGGTATCGGCATTTGCTTCATGCTCGACCTGATTGGTCCGGAATCATCGCTCTCCATCATGGTTCGCTTGATGGAGAGGTGCGTCGGTGGGTCGAAGACGCATTAAGTGGAGGTAAGCTTAAGTGTGTTGTTTGCACAAGTAGTCTAGACCTTGGGGTAGACTATTCGGCAGTCGATCAAGTAATCCAAGTCGGCAGTCCGAAAGGTGTCGCGCGACTATTGCAACGAGCAGGTCGGAGCGGACATAGCCCCGGCGAAGTGAGCAAACTGCTCTTCGTTCCCACACACGCTCTTGAGCTAATCGAATTGTCCGCCGCCCGTAACATTATGGCTAAGACATCCCTCGTCGTCGGTTCCACAGAAAGATTGGACGCAAGCAGATCCAGCCTCCCTGTCCGAGATTTAGTGAAAGAAGCCTCGGTTCTCGAATCTAAAGATCCAATTTTGAATCCGCTCGATTGTTTGACGCAGCACGCGATAACAATCGCCTTGGCGGGTTCTTACTCGCGACAAGAGATTCTGGATGAAGTCAAGCAAACATATGCTTATCAGGACTTAGGCGACGAGGATCTCGATTGGGCGTTGCGTTACATAGTGCACGGCGGTGATTCGTTGGCGGCTTATCCCGATTTTCATCGAGTCACTTTAGAAGATGGGCGGTATCAAGTGACCAATGCACGAGTCGCCAGAATGCACCGCATGGCCATGGGGACTATTGCCGGCGATATTGTCATGCAGGTTAAGTATGCAAGCGGCCGAACTCTGGGAACGGTAGAAGAGAGCTACATAACCCGATTAAAGCCAGGCGACTGTTTTCAATTCGCCGGAAAGACGCTCGAGTTAATGATGATTCACGAAGGGGCCGCAATTGTAAAAAAGACCAACAAACAGCCCAATACAACGCCACGTTGGGGCGGAGGCCGCATGCCATTGTCCTCTATGTTGGCTGCCGAGGTTCGTGAGCAACTCGATCTGGCCGGGAGTGGAATATTTCAAGGTGAAGAGATGGCGTGCTTGAAACCCATTTTTGACCTTCAAGAAAGGCGAAGCATGATCCCTCGCAAAGGCATTCTTCTTGTAGAGTCATTTCGGCTTAAGAAAGACTATTGTTTGTGTCTTTATCCCTTCGAGGGGAGACTCGTTCACGAGGGGCTAGGAGCCTTGGTCTCGTGGCGATTCGCTGAGTCACGAGGCGTCACTTTATCCATTGCTGCCAATGACTATGGATTTATGTTTCAGTCCAAAGAGGAGATGGTACTGACCAAACAAGAGATTGCCGATTTGTTCGAAGAAGATTTTTTGGTTGAGCATCTTTTAAAGAGCATGAATGCAACCGAGTTAGCCAAGCGTCAATTTCGCGAGATCGCTCGAATTGCTGGGTTAGTGCATCCTGGGATTCCCGGGCAAACGAAACCCGGTCGGCACTTGCAAGCCTCTGCGAACATGTTCTATGATGCGTTCCGGCAGTTTGATCCTTCAAACAAATTGCTTGCTCAAGCGGACCGGGAGTTGCTGGACAATCAATTTGAGGTCAGTCGAATGCGTCAAGCATTGGCGAGGATCGCTGAAAGCTCGATTGAGATGTTTAAGCCCTGCGGGCCGACACCGTTAGCGTTTCCATTAGTCGTGGAACAATTGCGGCAGCGGTTATCGAGCGAGTCACTGGAAGATCGTATTCGCAAATTGCAGACGCAATTAGAAGTTGAGAACAGGTAGGATCATGGCAACAACTGCGACTCAGTTGTTACGGTATGGAAGCATCGAATTAGAGTTGCATGCGGAGAAATCCGCTTGGCATGCTGAAACAGAGACGCTCTTTTGTTCGGATTTGCACTGGGGAAAAGAGGCTACTTTCCAGCGAGCGAGTCTACCTGTTCCCGTTCAATCGCTTGAATCGATTCTGAATCGTTTAGCTTCTTTGGTGGAACGATTACGTCCTAAGCGAGTTGTCGTATTGGGTGATATGGTCCACGGTACCAGTTCCTTTAGTGGCACGTTTCGCAAAACGATGAGTCAGTTCTGGGAACAGCGGGCAGGGGGATCGCAATGCAGTTGGATATTAGTCGAGGGGAATCATGATCGGCGAGCTAAGACGGAGTTAAAGCGTTGGCCGATTCGGATCGTAAGCCCACCGTGGCGATTCGAAGACTTCGTATGTGTCCATGATCCGATCGAGTTACCTGAGATGGCCGCGTCTCAAGTTGATTTCCTGTGTTTGGCGGGGCACTTACATCCAGCGTTTTGCATGCCTGACAATCGAGAGAAGTTAGCCTGTTTCGCGTTGCAAAGAAACATGTTAGTGTTCCCTGCCTTTAGTGATTTCACGGGCCGCAATCTGATTGACATGAAAGTCATGCAAACCGTGTTCATCATCCGCCAAGGCGAAATCGCCCGCTACTCGTTTGATAGCTAATGCAGCGAGTAGGGCCATTGCCATGAACAAGTGGTCTGAGTTCTGAATCGATACGAAGACTCTCCCCGTGACTTTCCGCCGATTAAGGGGATCCGATCGGACGCTTTCGCGTAGCGGTTCAGTCAAGCAACAACCCGACACGCACTGGAACTCACTAGAAAAACTAGTACCAAAAACTGATGACCAGACCAGGCATCAAATACTAGGTACTCAATTCTCTTCTTTCACTTCGATGGCGTTGATGACCTCGAAGTTTCGTGTTGCGGAGCGAATCGTTTCCTGAGCAATTTGTTTTATAAAGAACGATTCCACTTCACCGTGAAGTTCTAGATGTTCGTTAAGCAGCCGAACGTGGAGCGCTCGGACAGATGCAAAACTACTGTTCAAAAGTAATCTCTTCGCCAATCCAGCCACATCCTGAAATCCTGAATCAATCATTGGACCACTCCTTGGGCGTGTTAAACGCTTAACCCCGAATTCTCCTAGAGATATTCCTGAGCATAAAACTGCGAAGAAACCTGTCAAGAGTTTGCCAAGGGGAAATAAAACAAATGTGGTAAACACGCTAACCGAATCATTTGCCCTGTATGCTTGCTTAGCGGATTGGTTCCAACAACCTCCAAACTGGCGAAACGAACGTCGCTTAGAAAGCCTGCCACAACAAGAGGGGTTCTTCGGTATTACAATCGATATAATCCGACTCCTTGTGCTGAATCTGGCCAAATTACTTCCGTTCTCTAAGCCGCGCAAATGCTTTCTTTGTTTTGGATCCGAAACTACTTCGTGCGACGTCTGTGCTTCCCCCTTCGGTCCGATTCATGTCTTGGTCTCGATTCATTACGGTCGAAAATCTTTGTATCGCAGCAGAAGTTACTGCGGCGATGCTTTTGCTAGCGTTTGCGATTCCTGAAAGATGTGCCAAGGTCAAATCTACTTCAGATGATGAAAAAGCTCGCGCTCTTTTAGAGTTGGCTCGTCGTGCTTTCTTGGAGGAAAAGATTGCACAATGCTTATCACGTTTGGCATTGTTAGAGACTACTCGCCCGGATGTGGATTGCACGGAAAGACTTGGTTCCGAATTTAGCGATGCTGAGACACTTGGATGGCTTGATCGCGTAAGTGGAGCGTATAATAGGCCCTTTCTCGATCTATTCTTGAAAAGATGGTTGGCTCTTCCCAGCGAGAATCGGCTCGGATCTTATCTTTCGATGGTCTCCCTCACGGATTACACAGAATTAGTGCGGGAGATAGGTCCCGTACAAGTTGAGTTGAGGCTACGGGACTTGGGTAATCGACTAAAAAGCCAGTTTGCTGACCATGCGATCGTAGCGAGGCTACCACCGGATCGTTTTTTAATAATCACATTTGATGCGGATCCATCAGTTGGAGTCAAGTGCGTTGAATCGGCGAGTGTTGCTAGTTCAGATCCGGATGCTGCGCCCGAAACTCAACCAAAGCCGTTGGCTCTGGTCTCCAGCGTTGTTGAATTGTCCGATGAACTGCCATCGTTCGAACATGCGGTGAGTCAACTTGAAGCAGGCGCTGAGGCCGCTATCAAAGCAGGAGAGACGTGGTTTATCAAACAAGATAGCCAGTGGACAAGCGAGATCCCAAGCTCGACAGCCTTGTCTCGATCATCTTCAATGCGTACTAAAGCAAGGGCTTCGGCAAGCAATAAACCAAAATCTACTTCCACGGCTGAAACTGCCGTAGATGAACAGTCAGCCGCTTCCTCACCAAATACCACTGGTTCGGCGACAGCAAATGAAAACGACTCTAAATCCGAAGCAACAAGCAAATCGAATGGAGGCGAAGAACTAGACCCGCTCGGCTCAAATACACAAGATGCACCAGCACAAAGTAAATCGGCAGACGTATCAGCCGTCGCAAGTAACGAAGAAATTGCCGCCCTGTTTGCGCAGATCAAAAAGAACGAAAACCAGTCTGGAAAATCGCAAGATGCCGGGGTTGACGCAGCCAAAACGGACTCTAGCAATTCGACTCCAGGTGCATCGTCCGAC
>VYLF01000563.1_pt1 | contig 10654 bp, 9 predicted proteins | sample 5114371 | NCBI WGS metagenome assembly VYLF01 (sample SAMN12291773, study PRJNA351875) | freshwater metagenome | isolation source: freshwater lake | place: USA: Michigan, Kent Lake | collected 2013-08-15 | reverse complement strand
ATCGTCCCCTGGGCCGCGAGCGGACCGGCGACCGCCGAGGCGAGAAGACCGGCAAGGACGGAGACAAGGCAAAGTCGGCGCATCGGAAACCTTCAAGAAACGAAACAACTTGCGGTCATCGGCAAACCTGCAGCGCACAAGGACGGCTGCCCGTCGCGAAGCGGGCGCTGCCGGAAACCGATTCCCTGGTCACGTACAATTACGGTATGGGGCTGCGGAAGGCTGCGAATGAGGGTTCACACGCGCATTTTTTCATCAATTGTGGGCGCCTGCCTTTCGCGTTATGGACGCGGCCGGGGACAATTTCGTCAACAATTGCATGATCAAGCGGACCGCTTTTGCCAACGCCGCGCCGGCGCTCGCACGCCGCGATGTCCTTCGCCTGGCCGGAGCTGCCGCGGCGGGCTGGCTGGCGCTCGGCGCCACGCCGGAGCGGATGCGGATCGTCGCCTCGCTGACCAGCCTGCCGCTCGATGACGAACTGACCCGGCGTGCCATGTCGGACGCCGACAAGACCTCCCGCCTCGGCGGCCTGATCGCCGGCCTGAAGCAGCGCGGCTGGGTGGAAGGCGTCAATTACCGCCTCGAGATGCGCTCGGCGTTCGGGGGGCCGGACAAGCTGGCCGCCGCCGTGCGCGAACTCGTCGACCTCAAGCCCGACGTCGTCCTGACCGGCTCCACGATCGAGACCGCGGCCATGCTGGCGGCGACCAAGACGATTCCGATCATCTTTGCGACGGCCAACGACCCCGTCGGCAATGGCTTCGTCGAGAGCCTCGCCCGTCCCGGCGGCAACGTCACCGGCTTCACCAGCAGCACTGCCGAGATGGGCGGCAAATGGTTTCAGCTGATCCGCGAGGCCGTTCCGGATGTCGCCCGCGTCGGCGTGCTGTTCAATCCGGCGACGACGCCGCGCGCCGGGCGCTTCTTTCTCGATTCCATCGAGCAGGAGGCCGCGTCGACCGGCGTCGGCGTGATCCTGGCCCCGATCGGCAAGCCGGAGGACATCGACGCGGCGATCGGCCGCTTCTCGGGCTCGCCGAAGGCAGCGATGATCGCGCTGGTCGACAGCTTTCTGGTCATCAACCGCAAGGCGATCGTCGGCGCGGCGGAGACCCACCGCGTACCCATGATCTATCCGTTCCACTATTTCATGGATGCGGGCGGGCTGATGAGCTACGGGCCGACGCTGGAGGTGCGCTCGGCCGACTATGTCGATCTCATCCTGCGCGGCACCAAGGCCGGCGATCTGCCGGTGCAGTCGCCGCGCAAATACGATCTCCTGATCAACCGCACGGTCGCCCGCGCGCTCGGACTGAGCCTTCCCTTCACCCTGCTCGCGCGCGCCGACGAGATCCGCGAGTGAATGAGGCCGCCGACCAGGGCTCGTCGCGCGCCCCTGCCGGCCGGCTGTTCCGCAAATATCTCACCGCGATCGTCGCGCTCGCCTTCACCGCGCTCGCCATCAACACCGCCCTCGACGTCTGGTTCTCCTACCGCGAACAGAAGCAGCTTCTGGCGGCGATCCAGCGCGAGCAGGCGGCAAGCGCAGCGGTGCAGATCGGCCAGTTCATCGGCCAGATCGAGAACCAGATCAGGTGGCTCGCGCGCCTGCCGCCGGAGCTGTCGACCAACGAGGACGACCGGCTGAACGCCATCCGCCTGCTGCGCCTGTCGCCGGCCATCGCCGAGATTGCCGAACTCGATGCGCAGGGCCGCGAGCAGGTGCGCGTGTCGCGCCGCGTCGCCGACAGGATCGGCAGCCAGGCCGACCTGTCCGCCTCGCCCGCCTTCCGCGGCGCCAACGACGCCCGCGCCTATTACGGGCCGGTGTATTTCTTCGGCGACACCGAACCGTTCATGACGGTCGCGGTGCGCGGCGCCGGCCGCGATCCCAATGTGGTCGTCGCCGAGGTCAATCTGCGCTTCATCTGGGATCTGGTCGCCGGCATCAGGGTGGGCACCACCGGCAAGGCCTATGTCGTCGATCGCATGGGCATCCTGATCGCACATCCCGACCCGTGGCGGGCGCTGCGCCGCACCGATCTCTCCTCGCATTCTGACGTCCGTGCCGCGCTTGCGGGCGGAGCGCCGCCCTCGGGGGGGCAGGTCAAGGAGGACCTGTCGGAACAGCGCGTGCTGTCGACCCATGCCGCGGTCCCCGCGCTCGGCTGGCTCGTCTTCGTCGAGCTTCCGCTCAGCGAAGCCTATGCGCCGATCTACGCCTCGATCGGCCGGTCGGCCTTTCTGCTGATGGTTCTCCTCGCCTGCGCCGTGCTGGTCTCGCTCGCGCTCAGCCGCCGCATGACGGTGCCGATCCAGATGCTGATGCAGGGCGCGAAGCGGATCGGCAGCGGCGATCTCGGCCTGCGGCTCGCGATCAGAACGGGTGACGAGCTCGAGGCGCTCGGCGACCAGTTCAACCGCATGGCGGCGCATTTGCGCGACTCCTACGCCACGCTCGAACGCAAGGTCGTCGAACGCACCGCCGAGCTCGAAGGGGCCCGCGACGCGGCCGAGCATGCCCGCGGCGTCGCGGTCGAGGCCAGCGAGACGAAGTCGCGCTTCCTTGCGGTCGTCAGCCACGAGCTGCGCACGCCGCTCAACGGGGTGATGGGCGTGCTGCAACTGCTCGACGACGGCAATCTCGGCGAGGCGCAGCGCCGCCACCTCGCTACTGCCGCCGCCTCGGGCGAGACGCTGATCGCACTGGTCGATGCCATCCTGGACTATGCGCGGCTGGAGGCGGGCGCCGAAACGCTGGAGACGCGCGACTTCCGCCTCGACCAGTTGATCGAGAGCGCCGCCGACCTGATGCGCCCGGCAGCGCTCGCCAGGGGGCTCGCCTTCGACCTCGCCTGCGATGGCGCGACCAATACGACCGTTCACGGCGATCCGGTGCGCCTCAACCGCATCCTGCTCAACCTGATCGGCAACGCGATCAAGTTCACCCCGGAGGGTCGCATCGGCGTGACCGCCAGCGCCGACCGGCAGGACGCGCGCGTGCTTGTGCGCATTTCCGTCCGCGACACCGGCATCGGCATCGCGGCCGACATGCATGAGCGGATCTTCGAGGATTTCGTCCAGGCCGACGACAGCATCGCGCGCAGGTTCGGCGGCACCGGCCTTGGGCTCGCGATCGCGCGGCGCCTCGCCCGCCTGATGGGCGGCGAACTCACGGTCAAGAGCGCGCCGGGCGCAGGTAGCACGTTCACAATGCAAGTGCCGCTCGGCGTCGCGACGGGCGACACCGCGCAGGGCGTGCCGCCACCGCCCGCGCGGCGGTTGCGCGTGCTGCTGGTCGACGACGACCCCGTCAATTGCGAGGTCGGCGAAGCCATCCTGAACCGTCTCGGCCATCTCCCCACCATCGCGCGGGACGGCGCCTCGGCCATCGCGCGCGCCCGCGACCAGGCTTTCGACATCATCCTGATGGACCTGCACATGCCCGACATGGACGGCGTCGAGGCGGCGTCACGGATCGGCAAGCTCGGCCTGCCGAACATGCCGCGCATCATCGCCGTCACCGCCGACGTCTCGCGCGGCGCGCGCCAGCGGCTCGCTGGCGCCGGCATCGCCAGGATCGTCAGCAAGCCGATCCAGATCAACGCACTGCGCGAGGCGATCGAGGACGATCCGGCGGTTGCGCAGGCCACGGCCCCACTCGCCGCGGGCGCCTTGATCGACCGGCCTTTCCTCGACGACCAGACGGACCTGCTGGGCGCCGCGCAGATCGCAAAACTTCACCACATCCTGGAGGACACCAGCCGGACGCTGGTCGACGACATCGTCCGCGCCGCGAACGGCACCGATCACAGGCAGATGGCGCGCTCCGCTCACCGGCTCGGCAGCGCCGCCAGCGCGCTCGGTCTGGTCGGCCTGTTCGAGCGCTGCCGCGAAGTGGAAGATGCCGCAGCAACCATGTCTGCGCCCGAATGCCAGAACGTCGCGCGCGAGCTCGCCATCCTCCGAGATGCCTCGATGCGCGCGCTGGAGGACCTGCTCCCGCCCGCGGAGCCACGCAGGGTCAGATAGGGAGAGTTGTTGCCGAGGCACATGCGTTCGGATGTGTCCTTGGCGGGGCCGTCTGTTTCAGGCGCGGCTTCCGCTTCTCAACCGCACGCAGTGCGGCTGCCGATCCCGAACCTCAGCCAGGGATCAACGCCCGATCCCTCACCATTAAAAGGCGACAAAAACAGGAATAACACGCAAAACACCCTGAAAAATCCGTAATTAATGGCCTCATCCAAAAGAAATAATTCAGGAAATTTCGGCAATTAGATTTGACTCGGCTTTAATTGTGACCCTATCGTATTTAATCGTTCTAAGAATGACCCATTAAAGGGTCGCAACCCGATCAGTTTGAAAGAGTGGGTTAAATTGAGACATTTCAGAAACGCTGCCATTGTTGCGGCAGTTTCGCTCGCAGCCGCCGTGTCGACCATCCCCGCCCATGCAGCGATCATTTTCAGTGCATCCGGCGGCGGGACTGGCGACAATGTGACCTTTCAGAACGTGACTGGAGCGGGGACCAGCACTCTGACGACTTTCACCAACAAGGGCGATGGCGTCACGTTCACCAGCAGCACGGACACCTTGCTCGTGCCGTCGAATGGGCAGTCCCGGATCGTCGCCGGCGATGGTTCGCTCAATGAGCTGAAATGGTTCCTGACCGACCTGACAAAGGGCACCAAGCTCGATATTTTCAACATCAGCACGCCAGATCAGAGAAACGGCAACCCCGCGACCAGCGTGACGATCTACGCCGATGGTCAATCCCAGACGTTCTCGCTGGGCAGAGGCTCCAATTTCTTCTCCGTTTCTGCGACCGGAGCCGATGTCATCGACTCCGTTCGGATCGTGATGACGGGTGGCATCGTCGATGACGTCGAGCAGGTCCGGCTGGGAACGATCGCCAGCATCTCGGCAGTGCCCGAGCCCACGACATGGGCGATGATGTTGATTGGCTTCTGTGGTCTCGGCTTCATGGTGTATCGGAAAAAGAAACAGACACTGACCCTCGCCTGATCATCAAGGCATGGACTGCCATAGGCCGCTTTCGAGCGGCCTATGTATTTGGAGTGGTCAGTCGCTGTTTGGCTCACGCCTGCATCAGCGGCTCGGCCGATTGATGGGCCCGCGCCGAGCCTCCCTGCCTAAGAGCGCCCCTCCTCCCGCCCGAACCGCTCGACCAGAAAATCGATCAGCAGCCGCACCTTCACCGACAGATGCCGCGTCGGCGGATACACCGCGTAGGATGGGTTGAGCCCTTGCGAAACCCATCACTTGTCGCCGACGATGAGCATGATGGGTTTCGCTACGCTCTACCCATCCTACGAGATTGCTGATGGCGGCGCATTCGACCTCAACCATTTCGAGCGCCAGCAGGCAAAGCTGTGGTTCAACGTTAATTCTGACCCGGATGATGCGAAGGCTGACGCTGCGGGTCTTCCCTGCGAGCACGTGACGGCTCCGATCCGCACCGCAGAAGCTGAAGAGCAATGGGTTTACAGCCTGTACGAGCGTCTTTGGCCGCCGCGCAGCCGAGATTCTGATGATGACCAAGTTGACGACGCGTCCCGTCGTTGCTTTGATCCAACCCATCTCATTGAATGGTCAGTACAGTTCTCATGAATATTAGATCGATTGGCTTGGCTGCGTTACTCCTGAGTTCTTTCGGAATGGATGCCACGAAGGCCGCAACTCTGACGGGAGACGTCATTTCGGCGTCCTATTTGTCGTCCAACCCGTCCGCCGCGTTCTCGTTCCTGGAATCCTCGAACCCGTTCACCGTTGGCGTTGATCCAGACCCCCTGCTGGCCACGAATGACGGCAATATCGTCGGCATACATTTCGGTCCCACCTCTTTGACGCTCAAAATGGGTGCTGACTACTTCCCTCAAAGCGGTTCCTTTGCGGGGCTTCAATTTAATATCTTGTCGGGCACTCCCTTTGGCTCGATCTCGAGCACCCATTCTTCCAACCCAAACGCCTCGATCTTTGCCTTCTTGTTGGGCGACAAGCTGTTCGTTGATTTGGACAGCAACATCTTCGCACTTGGCGATACGGTCACAGTGAATTTCGCCTTGCCCGTCGCAGCTGTGCCGGAACCCTCGACATGGGCGATGATGGTCGTGGGCTTCTGCGGGCTTGGATGGCTCGCACGTCGGCGAAGCAAACCGTTGCAGCGCGCTGCCTAGCCGGATATCGCGATCCGGGATGGCCGTCTGGTTCCAGAGCCGCCGCGAGGCGGCTTCGTCTGCCAGAGCGCGGACCGAGGAATTGCGCTCATCGCGCACTACTGCCCGAACCGCTCGACCAGAAAATCGATCAACAGCCGCACCTTCACCGACAGATGCCGCGTCGGCGGATAGACCGCGTAGAGCGCGAGCGGCGGCGCGGCATAATCGTCCAGCACCGTGCGCAGCTCGCCCTTCTTCAGCGCATCCGCTGCGATGAAGTCCGGCAGCAGCGCGAGCCCCCGGCCCTTGATCGCGGCATCGCGCAGTACCTCGGCATTGTTGACGCAGAGCGACCAGTCCGGCTGGATCCAGTGGTCGCCGTCGCGTCCGGTGAGCTTCCACTGGTTGCCCGTGAGCAGAAAGCCATAGGTCAGCGCGGCATGCTCGCGCAGCTCCTGCGGATGTGTCGGCGTGCCGTGCCGCGCGAGATAGTCCGGTGCGGCGCAGATCATGCGCGCCACCGGCATGATCTTGCGCGCGATCAGGCTGGATGATTCCAGTTCGGCGATCCGCAGCGTCACGTCAAAACCGTCCTGGACCGGATCGAGCAGATCGTCGCTGAGCACCACCTGGAGCTGGAGCTCCGGATAACGCGTCATGAAATCGGCGAGCACCGGGCCGAGCCGGATCGTGCCGAACGACATCGGCGCATTGACGCGCAGCAATCCGCGCGGCGCCGACTGCGCCTGCGCCACCGCCAAATCTGCCGCCTCGATCTCCGAGAGGATCACGACGGCCCGCTCGAAATAGCGCTGGCCGTTCTCGGTCGGGCTGGCATGCCGCGTGGTCCGGTTCAAAAGCTGCGCGCCGAGGCTCTCCTCGAGGTCGGCGATGTATTTGCTGATGGCCGAGCGCGACAGGCGGAGCTGGCGGCCGGCCTCGGCGAAGCTGCCGCTTTCCACCACCTTCACGAAGGCCCTGAGGCTGGCGACCTTATCCAAGGGGCGGCTCCGGCGACTGTTTCCAAATCATAGACATAGACGTCATATTTGCATGGATTGTCACCAATCCAAACCGGAACGATATTTCCCGCCAGAGCAAGACCGCTCCCCGAAACTTGGAGGACGACACCATGTCTGGACTGCATCACGTGACCGCGATCGCCGGCGACCCGATCCGGAATTTCGGCTTTTACACCAGGGACTTGGGCCTGCGCTTCGTGAAGAAGACGGTGAATTTCGACGACCCCGGCACCTACCATTTCTATTATGGCGACGAGACCGGCCGCCCCGGCACCATCCTGACCTTCTTCCCCTGGGCCGGCGCCCCCTCGGGCCGCCGCGGCGTCGGCGAGACCCATCAGACCGCCTTCCGCGTGCCGCAGCGCTCGCTCGGCTACTGGACCCAGCGTTTCATCGAGAAGGGCATCGCCTATGAGGCGCTGGAGAAGCGCTTCGGCGAATCCGTGCTGCCCTTCACCGACCCCGATGGCATGGCGCTCGCTTTGGTCGGCGTCCCCGGCGCCGAGAACGAGCCGGGCTGGAGCAATGGCGACGTGCCGGCCGAGCATGCGATCCGCGGCTTCCACGGCGTGACCCTGCTGCTCGACAGCGCCGCGAAGACGGCGGCCGTGCTCACCGACGTGTTCGGCTTCAAGGAGACGGGCCGCGAAGGTTCGGTGATCCGCTTCAAGGCGCCGGGCGACGTCGAAGGCAGCGTCGTCGACATCTACGAGGCCAAGGGCTTTTTGCGCGGTCATCAGGGCGGCGGCTCGGTGCACCACATCGCCTTCCGCGCGGCCGACGATGCCGAGCAGGGCGTGATGGCGCAGAAGCTGGTAAGCAATCACGGCCTGCACCCGACCGAACAGCGCGATCGCAACTACTTCCGCTCGATCTATTTCCGCGAACCCGGCGGCGTGCTGTTCGAGATCGCGACCGACATCCCCGGCTTCGCCGTCGACGAACCCGTCGCAACGCTGGGCCGCGACCTGAAGCTGCCCGGCTTCCTCGAGCCGCATCGCAAGCAGATCGAGGGCGTGCTGCCGAGCCTGGAGGAGAGCGTGGCATGACCGAGAGTGCATTCATCCATCGTTTCGAGCCCGCAACCAGCGCGGGCTCTCCCCCGCTCCTGCTGCTGCACGGCACCGGCGGCGACGAGAACGATCTGCTCGGCCTCGGCCAGATGATCTCGCCAGGCTCCGCCCTGCTCTCGCCGCGCGGCCGCGTGCTCGAACACGGCATGCCGCGCTTTTTCCGCCGTCTGGCGGAAGGCGTCTTCGACGAGGCCGACGTGCGCCGCCGCGCGGCCGAGCTCGGCGACTTTGTCGCCGAGGCACGGAAGAAATACGGCCTCGCCGCACCTGTCGCCGTCGGCTTCTCCAACGGCGCCAACATCGCGGCTGCGTTGTTGCTGCTGCAGCCGGAGGTGCTGGCGGGCGCGGTGCTGCTGCGCGCGATGGTGCCGCTGTCGGAACCGCCGCAGGCGGCGCTCGGCGGCAAGCCGGTGCTGCTGCTCTCCGGCCAGGCTGATCCGATCGTGCCGGCGAGCAATTCGGCAAAGCTTGCGGCGTTGCTGTCGGACGCCGGCGCACGTGTCGACCACAAGGTGCTGCCGGCGGGGCATCAATTGTCGCAGGCCGACGTGACGCTGGCGCGCGGCTGGATCAGCGGTGTCAAGGCGGAAGCGGCTTGATTCAACGGGCGGCGCATCGTTTCCGACGGTGCGCCGCTTCGCTTCCTGAACACCGCATCTTGATAGGTCGGCCGAAAACAGACATCGACGTAGCACGGGCGGATACCCTCTAAATAACCGAGAGCCGAAAGTTTCCCTGATATATTCGTCTGGTCCGTTTGTAGAGCGGTGACGTCGCTGATTGAACCACACGCTGACCAAGGAGCGCCCATGAGCCGACGGGTACATTCTCCGACCGGACTCTTTGACACCCTGCACTATGGATTCGCGCAAGTGGTCGTTGTCCCGACGCCGTTCGGTGACACCGTGCACGTGTCCGGCCAAGTCGCTTGGGACGCCGATCGAAAAATCGTTGGCGCGGGAGACATAGCGCGCCAACTCCGAAAGAGCTTGGAGAACCTGACCGTCGCGCTTGCATCGGTAGGCGCAACACTTGATCAAGTCGGCGCACTGCGGCTCTATATAAAGCAAAGCCATATGCACGAGGGCGCGGCTATTGGCGGCGTACTCAGAGAAGTGTTCGATGACAATCCGCCCTGTGCAACATGGATTGGAGTGCCAAACCTCACGAACGAAGAGTTTCTTGTCGAGGTAGAACCATCAGTAGTCTATCTTGCAAAGGCAGCCCGCTCGTCCGCCAAGCAGACGTCCAACTGACATGCTCTGCCGGTCGTAGTTTCGCCGAAAGATTTACGCGGAACTGGACAGCGCTCAAACTCCGGCCAACCCCGGTGGCGGCTTGCGCATGTTCGACGCCTGCTCATAGGCGTAGGCCAGACGCAGCAGCTTGTGCTCGCTCCAGGCTCGGCCCGCGAAGGTGATGCCGAGCGGATAGTCCGGCGTGTCGTGATCGTCGACGCCGGAGATCAAGCCGCCCGGCACCATGACGCTGGGATAGCCCGCCTTCGCCGCGATCACGCAGCCGGCCGCGCCGGGAAACAGCACCGCATCGAGCCGGTGCTGGTTCATGTAGGCATCCATGCCGCGCGTCCTGGCGGAGAGCAGGTCCATGGCACGCGCCGATTTGTACTCGCGTTCGCCGAGATCGCCCCGCGTCATCTTGGCCGCGAGGAACAGGTCCTGCCCGAACCGGAGCGCCTTGTCCGCATGCGCGACGTTGAAGGCCACGATGTCGGCCATGGTCTTCATATCGGTGCCAACAGCCCATTCCTTGAGGTAGAGATTCAGATCGCGCTTCAGCTCGTAGAGGAAGACGATCGGCGGCGTCGCGACGTTGCCCCTGTTGCGGCTGAGCGGGTTGCGGTTCAGCACGTTCATGCTGGTGCCCGGCCCGCCGATCCAGCCCGCTGTCGGCATGTTGGCCCGCACGATGACGGCGCCGAGATCCTCCAGCACCTTGATCGCGTCGGTCATCACCTTCGCCGACCGGGGCGGCAGCTTGCCGTAATAGCGATCGTTGAGGGGATCGCTCGGATCGCTCGGCACGCCGATGCGCGCGCCCTTCATCGCATCCCTGGTGAGACCGTCGGTGTAGTCGGCCGGCCGCCGCTGCCGCAAGGTCGCGGGGTCGCGCGGGTCCGTCGCCGCCAGCACGTTGAGCAGCATCGCGGCGTCGCGCACGCTGCGCGTCATCGGCCCGACCGTATCCTGGCTGTGCGCGATCGGCACGACCCCGGCACAGCTGACCAGCCCGACGGTCGGCTTCACCGTGACGAGGCCGTTCTGGCTTGCGGGATAGAGCAGCGAGCCCGAGGTTTCGGTGCCGATCGCGGCCGCGCACAGGCCGGCCGCCACGGCGACCGCCGACCCCGCGCTCG
>VYLF01000561.1_pt1 | contig 10685 bp, 5 predicted proteins | sample 5114371 | NCBI WGS metagenome assembly VYLF01 (sample SAMN12291773, study PRJNA351875) | freshwater metagenome | isolation source: freshwater lake | place: USA: Michigan, Kent Lake | collected 2013-08-15 | reverse complement strand
TGTTGCCGAGGCACAGATGCCGGTTCTTAAGCACTACGATGGCAATTGCCATGTATATGTCGATGCGGCCGCGGATTTAAAAAAAGCTCTTCAGATCGTTGAGAATTCCAAGTGTCAACGAATGGGAGTTTGCAACGCTATGGAATCACTCGTGGTGCACCAATCGGTTGCCTCGCAATTTCTACCTCAATTGGAACAGCATTTAAGGCAGTATAACATCGAATATCGCGCGGATGATCGAGCGATGCCTTTGCTCGCCAATGGAATCGAGGCAATGGCAAGTGACTGGAGCAAAGAGTACTTGGGACCGATCATGAGCGTTAAAGTAGTCAATAGCCTTGATGAAGCTATTGAACACATTAACAGATATAGTTCCAAGCATACTGAAGCCATAGTGACACAGGATCCTGAAGCTGCTCGCAAGTTTCAACTGGAGATCGATTCTTCAGCAGTTGTACTTAACGCGTCAACGAGGTTTAATGACGGCGGGCAGCTAGGACTTGGGGCTGAGATTGGAATCAGCACAGACAAGTTTCATGCGCGTGGGCCTTGTGGATTGAAAGAGCTGACGACCTACAAGTATGTGGTCGTTGGTGATGGCCATATTCGGACGTAGATCAAAACCGAGATTAAGGGGAGGGATACCCGAATGTCAGACGATGTATTGAGCCGCAATGACGTCGAAGACCTATTAAAGGCGCTGGATACAACCGGCGGGACGCCTCAGCCAGCCGCAGAAAAGAAGAAGCCGGAGGTCAAAAAGCCCGCAGCGCCCAAGGTCCGGATACTCGCTTATGATTTTAAGCGACCGGAGCGGGTTGGTAAGGAACAAATGCGTGCTTTGCAGTCGCTGCATGATGGATTCTCACGCAACTTAGGTGCTTCGCTGTCGGCTGTTTTGAGAACGATGGTTGAGGTGCGATTGATCAGCGTCGATCAATTGACCTACAGCGAATTTGTCTACAGCTTGACAATTCCGACTTGCTTCAATCTTCTAAAGCCAATGCCCCTAGAGGGAAACTGGGTGCTAGACATTAGTCCAGGTCTTTTGTTTCCGATTATCGACAGGCTTTTAGGTGGTGGTGCGTCGAATGATTCCTCGTTAAAACGACCGCTGTCAGATATCGAACTTCGGCTTGCTAGCCGGATAACAAATGTTTTTTTGCGAGAGCTTCATTCTGCATGGGTCAACATAGTTGATCTCAAAATTGAGGTCGAGCGAGTGGAAAGCAACCCTCAATTGGTCCAGATCGTCCCACCAAACGAGGTGGTCGTCATGGTTAGCTTTGAATTATCGATTGGACAAGTGCGAGGAATGATCAATTTGTGCATTCCTTACAACACTATTGAGCGAGTCAATAGCAAGCTAACGAGCAACAGTTGGATAGGATATGCATCAGCACGTACATCCGATAACTCCATCCAGCAATTGACTGATAGTTTGGATGGTTCGAACGCCGAAGTAATTGTGACGCTAGCCAGATCAACCATAAAAACAGCCGATCTATTTGACCTGGAGATTGGCGACATTATTACAACCGAGAAGGACACTAACGAACCGTTAGAGGTCGAGATATCGAACCGCATCAAATTTCTGGCAACAGCGGGTGCATACAAAGGTCGAAAAGCAATTCAGATCCAAGCCGTCGTCGACAAGAAATAAGCCCCTCCAGCACATAGGTCCGGGCGAAGCAGTAGAGATCGGTAGATTGACATTGAATACGGCAAGTGCGGTAATTGGCAATTATGAGATGAGCTTCCTAGCTTTTTCCTCTTCTTCTGGTGGGGGCGATCCAATCAACGGATCTGCGCTTAGAGTCCCTACTTATACGATTTCCGCAGTACCTGAGCCAAGCTCCATCGCACTGGTGGGCTGTGTTGCTTTAGGTGGTTACCTTATCCGCCGTCGACGTCAAAATGCAAGCGAGTAAACGATTGTCAGTGTTGATGTCAGAAAGATAAAAAAACTCGCGAGGGTGTAACCTCGCGAGTTTTTCTGTTGATTACCAGATCAATAGCCAAACAATAAACGTAGCGTTAGTATTCGTTGCTCGCACTTTCGTCTTGTGCTGGCTGTGTCTCAGGAACCTTGCTTTCCGCGACGTGTCGAATGCGTCTCTCTTGGACTTCCGATTGCAAGAACGCTAATACCTCGGAAACGGGCTTAGTTCCTAACTCGCCAGCTAACCGATCACGTAATGCAATCGATCGAGTTTCCGCTTCGCGAGGTCCAACGACTGCCATATAAGGGATTAACTCCAATTGAGCGTCCCGGATCTTGGCCTGCACTTTTGCACCTCGTAAATCGGTCGTAACTCGGAAGCCTGCCTCAGTAAACTCTTTTTCGAGCTCTAGTGCATAGTCGTTCGATTTCTCACTCAGTGGACAAAGGCGAACTTGCTCCGGCGCGAGCCACATAGGGAAAGCGCCTGCGAAATGCTCTGTGAGCATACCAACAAACCGCTCCATAGAACCAAATGGAGCTCGGTGAATCATCACAGGTCGGTGGGTTTTGTTGTCCGCACCGACATACTCTAGTTGAAATCGCTCTGGCAAATTGTAATCCAGTTGAACTGTTCCCAATTGCCATTGTCGGCCGATGCAGTCTCGCACCATAAAGTCAGCCTTGGGCCCATAGAATGCAGCTTCACCCTCTGCCGCTGAAAAATTAAGACCTGATTCGGTAAGAACCCTTCTCAAGGCAGCCTCAGCCTTTTGCCAGTTCTCTTCGGATCCGACATACTTGTCACTCTTTGGATCACGTAAAGATAGTTGCACACGGTAGTCATTGAGACCTACAGATTCCAATACTAATCGAGTTAGTTCGATGGTGCTTCGGAACTCTTGTTCCACTTGCTCCTGCGTGCAAAAGATGTGAGCGTCATCTTGAGTTAGTCCTCGAACTCGCAACATGCCGTTCAACTCGCCAGTTTGCTCAAATCGATAAACAGTACCGAACTCGAACAGCCGAAGCGGAAGTTGTTTGTACGAACGCGGCATCGCCTTAAAGATTTGAGCATGGTGAGGGCAATTCATCGGCTTGACCAGATATCGTTCATGCCCCCTCTGCCAAGTTTGAAGTATTGCGATTCGCTCCGCTACAGGCAAAGTCGTACTATAGCCCTTAAGCTCGCATCCTAACACTTCAGCCGATTGCAGAAATGCCGTTTCCTGCAATGCAGAGAGCCCTTCGCCTTCTTGTAATCGCCGGATCCATGCATCGACTAAAGCCCCAGCGTCGTTGACGAACAAGGGCGGGAATTGACTGTCGCGATAGTAAGGAAAGTGTCCGCTGGTTTCGTAAAGTTCCACCCTGCCCAAGTGCGGACTATAAACGGGCTCGTAACCTCGTTTAAGCATTTCCTTACGGAGAAATTCCTCGAGAAGCCCACGCACGCGGGCTCCCTTGGGAAGCCACAAACACATTCCCTGGCCAACCTCGGCACTAATTTGGAAGAGACCAAGTTTCTTACCTATAACACGGTGATCTCGCTTTTTGGCTTCTTCCATTTGGTCCAAATAAGCCTGCTGATCTTTGGGGCTGAACCAGGCTGTGCCATAAACGCGTTGCAATTGCTTGCCTGAAGTGTCACCTTTCCAGTGAGAACCAGCGACGCTCATCACCTTAAAGGCTTTGATACGACCGGCATCCGGAATGTGAGGGCCTCGACAAAGATCTACAAACTCACCCTGGCGATAGAATCCGAGCGCCTCATGTGAGGCCAATCCAGTTTGAATATGCTCCACTTTGAGCGATTGCTTCATGTCGGAGCAAAGTTTGACTGCTCCATCACGATCTAATGAGAACTGCTCAAATGGCTCGGCTTTTTCAACAATTTTCGCCATTTCAGCCTCGATGGCCGCAAAATCCCCTTCGTTGAGCTTGTGAGGCAAATCGAAATCGTAATAAAACCCGTTGTTAATGGTTGGGCCAAAAGCTAGCGACACATCTGGGTAGAGCCTCATGATGGCCCGAGCCATCACGTGAGCACATGAGTGTCTCAACACTCCGAGGGATTCCGGATCCTTGTCTGTGAGCAATTTCAAAGGGATCGGCCCCTTGCCAGCAAACGCCTTTAAGGGGCGCATGGCGTCAACGATTTGATCACCAATTTTGGCGGCGATAACTGCCTTGGCGAGACGCGAGCCTATTTTTTCCGCCACGCTCAATGGGCTAGCATCATCGGAATGCTCAACAACAGTACCATCGGGAAGTTGGATTTCTAGCATATTTTAACCTTTCCTTACCCCAGCACGGTTGGGCGTAGCTGCGGGTGGACAACGAAACGTCGGACTGCCGAACAAATGACAGTCTCCTTCAGAAGATGTTCGCGTCACGTGCGACACTTTGCAATAGGGGTTTCGCTCGACGCCACGGGACGGGTAATCTTAGAATGTGTTATGCTAAGATTTACTCCTGCCGCTTAATTTCCGTCCTATTCTCTACGACTGCTGATTTAAATGAGTGTTCTAGTTTTTGGCCACCGCAATCCGGATACCGACGCGATTTGCTCTGCGATTGCTTACGCTGATCTACTTCAAAAAACAACTCGCCCCGATGCCATTGCGGCCTGCTGCGGTACCCCCAACAAACGAACCGAGTATGTCCTCAAACAAGCGAAATTAGCCGCTCCTCGAATGGTTATGGATGTTCGCCCCGAAGTGGACGATGTCTGCCAAAAGAATGTCGTTTCGGCTCGATATGGTGACGTGTTCTATAACGTTTATCAACATATGCATGCAAAGGAGCTACGGGCCATCCCAATCGTCGATGACAAGAACAAGGTGGTCGGCCTTCTATCATTGATCAAATTGATGGAAATCATCCTCAATTTTGACCAAGATCCCCAAGTAACTCGAACCGTATCGAGCAACCTGCAAAGAATTTGCGATGTTGTCGGGGGAGAGTTTCAGCACAGCATTGACCCATTACAAGAAGATGAACTCCTTGTGATGGTGGGCGCAATGAGCGCAGGCGGCTTTATTGAACGCATGCAGCGATTCCAAGCGGACAATTTGATTGTTGTAAGTGGAGATCGACCCACGATCCAGCTTCCTGCAATCGAACACGGTGTTCGCGCTCTCGTCGTCACCGGTGGATACGAACTTTCGTCTGGTCTTGTAGAACTCTCCAAGGCAAGAAAGGTCTCTGTTATAAAAAGCCCCTTCGATACGGCAACAACAACGATGCGGATCAAGTCGGCTCAGTTTGTTGATTCGGCTGTTGATACAACGTTTACCTCGTTGCCCGCCAAGATGCCGATCGAAGATGCCCGTGGAATCGTCGAAGCCTCATCGCAATCGATTTTTCCGGTTGTAAATGACAAAGCAGAATTGGTGGGAGTTCTATCCAAATCGGACTTGGTAAATCCTCCAAAACCCAAGTTGATCTTGGTTGACCACAATGAATTGGGGCAGGCGGTAACGGGAGCGGAAGAGGCCGATATTCTGGAGGTCCTCGATCACCACAGATTGGGTGGTGGACTCAAATCAACACAGCCAATTCGCTTTATTAACGAGCCTGTCGGCTCAACCTGCACGTTAGTTGCGAGGCAATTTCGAGCAGCAGGTTTAACACCCGAGCCCGGAATAGCGTTGTGTATGGCATCGGGAATCATTTCGGATACGTTGTACCTGCGTTCGCCAACCACCACTGATGTTGATCGAGAGGTTTTGAACTGGCTCTCGACTCTTGTCGAAGTTGACCTAAAACAATACGCCAACGATTTCTTCGCGATTGGCTCAGCTCTGCGAACATGCTGTGCCGACGAGGTTGTTACCGAAGATTGCAAAGAGTTTGTCGAACATGGCCAACGATTTTCCATTTCTCAAATCGAGGAAATTGGCTTTGATTTGTTCTGGGATCGACGGGATGATTTGCTAGCCGCATTAGAGAAAATGGCCCGCAAAAATCATCTGGAGTTCTCGGCCCTCCTTGTGACCGATGTCGTCAGCAACGGTTCTTTGTTATTGCTGTCTCATGTTTCCGAAGTTTGGGACGAAATCAATTATCCTCGCTTGGATCGAAATCTGTACCAGCTTGACAGTATTGTGAGCAGAAAGAAACAGCTATTGCCTCTCATTGCTCAATTGATCGAAACATCCTTGCAGGCCTAAGCGGTTGGAATTTCAGCTTAGGTTAAGGGTCTTCATGTCGACTGTTCTCGAAAATCGGTCTAGCTGTGAATGATCGTGGGTAACAACCAGAACTGATGCTTGGCAGTCCGCAGACTGCCGCAATAACAAGTTGAGGATTTCTGAAGAAGTTGATGGATCCAAACTGCCCGTCGGTTCGTCTGCGAGGATCACAGCAGGTGACGTGATCAAGGCTCTGCATATGGCGACTCTTTGTTTTTCGCCGGTTGAGAGTTGATTGGGGCGTCGTTCAAGTTTACTCGACAGTCCAACATTGCTGGCAAGGCCTAGGCATCTTTCCTCGATCGCCATTGAAAACTGAGCTGCTCGATTTATCAGGAAAGGAAGAAGAATGTTCTCTCGGACGGAGAGATGTTCGATAAGCTCAAGCTCTTGAAATACGAAACCAATATCACGGACGCGATAGCTGCGTTTTTCTGCCTCATTGAGTTTATCAACGCGCGTCCCGTTTACGACAATTTGTCCCTGCTGACATGGGATCGTTCCTGCGATGAGGTTTAGCAAAGTGCTTTTCCCCGAACCGCTAGGGCCAATCAGTGCGACCGATTCAGCTGGTTCGATGGCGAGCTCCGGTATTGCGAGAGAGAACCCTCCCTCTCGGTATTGGTGCTTCAAGTTATGAACGCTGATCATTGCCACGGATGCTCGTCTCAAATTTGATTTTCTTTTCATCTAGTAATTGAAACGCATTCAACTTCCAGAAGCCACTCTTTTGTATCAATGAAAGCTTAGCTCGAAACTCAGTTGTTTGCTTGTGGATATGCCCCCAATGCTCGGACACACTTACAACTTGCCATTTGATCTCAAAGTCAAAATTCTTTTTGCCGGTCTTTGTAAGCTCACTGATCGTAACGCTATTGGCGTGCGCCAACGTACCACCTTGCTCAGCCATGATTAACGAACGTTTCACCCGCAGATAGATATCCCGTAGAACTGGACCATCGACAACGCTATCTAGAGCTTCATACACATCCTCATCCTCGCGAAAGTCAAATGCTCGATAGATGTTGGCGAGAATAGCTTCGGTGATCTGTTTTGCTTCTTGCTCCGATGGCGAGGAGCTGATCACAGAGACCTTGTCATTGGTAGGGCCAAGCAAATTTCCTTGCCATTTCAAATCAGGTTCTAACGAGTGAAAAACATGTCGGGTCGGGGACTCGTTTCCGACCAAAACCACAGAGTTTAAAAACGGAGCAAACTCCGAATAAGCTTGCCAAGTTAACTTAACATCCTTAGGCGTTTTTTTAGACGGATACGTCCAAATGATTCCTACCCTGGCTTGGTGAACGCTTACTTTGCGAGGGTCTGCGTTTAACGCAAAATCAGCAATGTCCAATCCAAAGAAATTAAGCCGAGTCAAAGAACCTGCGTTGCTCTGCCCATCGATTTGAACGATGCATTTTTCTGCAAAGAATTGAGCGATGCTATCTTTCGCGGCGTTTTGCTCCTCAACCTCTAAAAAGTCAGGGTCCTTTCTAGGAACCTTTACCCATTGCTCCAAAGTAAGCAACGGCACTAGCAATTCATGCCTAACCTCAAATCGATTGATGTACACAAACGAATACAAACCGGTGTAACTCGCAACACCAAGTGAATCTTCGAATTGCTCTTTTCGCTTCTTTCGTAACTCAGCAAAGCTCGGTCGATTATTCTCATAAGCACGCTCCCAATCAAACCTAAACGATTGAGGCTTACCAAAGGCCAACTGCGAGGAATGCTCCTTTCTATCACGATGCCAAACACTCAAGTCCATGATCGCAGGCAGGGCTGAGTTTTTGCCTCCGAAGGTTTGCAGGAACGTGAGAAACTTGGGCTTGGTATTCTTTAACTGGTATTGAACGCGATAAGTGACCACCTTGCTCATCAATTCATTCTGAAGAGCTCCCTCATCAGTTATTTGTTCGAAGTTCTCTGCGACATCCGTTTCCTTTAAACGATTGCCATCGACGTCGAGAATAGAGAAATACTCGAGCAGAAAATCACGATGCTGTTTGGCCGCTTGACGGAGTTGCTCGGCGGAGTAACGCATCTCCCCGTCGGCCGCGAGAGACTGGTACATGACCAAATCTTCAAGCATGATTTCAAGATCAACAATCAACTCGTCTTCCCGTACCTCTACAATAGCACTGCTCAACGAAACCGGGTGAATCGCAATGCGGGCCTGCGCTGGCTGAATACTCAGCGGACCAATTAAAGCGATCAGAGCCAGGACGTATGTAAGTCCATTAAATTGGTAAAGAGGGGCGTTAGCGACCTTTTGAATCATATTCGCTCCGCAAAATGCAGGGGGAGACACTGTGATAACTATGTCCGTTGGTTTACGAATTTTCACCTAACCAGTTTGAGCCGTTCGCAATGTTTGGGCAAGCTTGAATCAATGAGGCCGAAGTAAGATCCCCAAGATATTCAACCATTCTGATGGATTTCCCGTTTAAACTCCCACCGGGGGAGCATGCTGCTTTGTCTTGACTTTAATGTTCAGATCTAGTTTGCGAACACAGGAATGAAACGCTAGATCGCGGTATTCACAGCATGGCTAAAGGGATACAGCAAAAAGATGAATGCGAAAAGTAAGTTATGTTCGATTGCGGAGTTCGCCACCTTTCCCATGACGGTGAAGATAGCTCAACTCTTGTACCTGGGTTTGGGTGTTCGTGGCCATTCGTATAGCAGGTCTTTCAGGAATGGTCGGACAAACGTTTTTGCAGCCCACTGTTAAGGGCATAGCCCTCCACTGGAGTTGCAACAGCCAGCGAGTAATCGCACCCCCAAGATATTGGTTTTCTTAACCAAGACGATCGATGAAGAGGTCATGGCCTGTATTACGCTTAGAACTCGTGGGCTTGTGCCGGGACCCATATCCTTAACGATTGGATATTGATTATGCTAAACGTGATTGGAGCGAGACTTATTCAGTCATGAATGCCCCACACGTTCTGATTAGATTCGAGTTACCACATCGGTGTGGTCCGGTAAAACGTTTTGTCGATACAAGTGACTGAGGAGCATTTGTGAATTTACTTGGTAATCCGGTCGCCGTAATGTTTCTCTCATTTCTCTTGGGGATGCTTGGAAATGCATCGCTTCGAAGATTGACCATCTATAAGAGTTTTGGCGATCGATTTCTCGGCAAATCGCAGTTTAGAGAAATTTGACGTGGTTCTAGGACATATGGTAGATGCAGAAGTAGCGCATTGGATCGGATTCGCTGGCATGCTGGTGTTCAGCATCGTTGCATTTTGGTACCGTGGAATCGAAAGGGCGTCAGCACATATGATCCTTAACCTTTTAGGAAATCTATATCCCTGCCTGTTGCAACAATACAACCGGCAACGTCTAAATCGGGTCATCACCTCCGTAAAGCACCGGAACAATAATTCAGCGTAGCTGATGATTTACTCGACAAATGATCTCTGACCCCACAATGGTTTGCTAGGGCTGCATTTGCGATAACACCTGAGTAATATGGGTCACGACCCATCGCTATAGAGAGTAATAAACGCAGAGTTCGTACACTGAAACGCGGCGGCCTGCATACAGCTCATAAAAGACTGGAAAAATTACCAAAGGGTGGAAGACGGGACTCGAACCCGCGACTTTCGGAACCACAATCCGACGCTCTAACCAACTGAGCTACATCCACCATCTATCTCGGAAATTTAACGGCTGACGGTCGGTCCGTCAACTGTTTCCAACGTTCCGATCCAACATTTCGTATCGGCTCTATGCAACCAACACACACACTTCCCACTATTGTGGTAGATTTGCCGTCAAAATCGGTAAATTCAGCGATTTGGGGCAGAGCACCGTCCACCCCGAACAACCATGTGGACACTCTAGCCCAACTCTGGAAATGCTTCCCGATTTGCCAGCCTACTGAGGAGCGTTTTGGTGCGAATCAGGAAGTCTGATTTGTAATTTGCGACTTGCTGTTCGGTCAATTGGAGCTTATCCGCAATGGCTTTGTTGCTTTCCCCCGCCACGAACAATAACTCAATACACATCAATTTGATAAAGTCGCTTTTGGACTTCCACTTATCGACTTGCTCACGCAATGCTTCCGCCAATGCTATTTCTTCTGCATCCCTTCTTTCACCGCTTCGCATAATGCTGCTTACGGCTCGAAAAGGGGCCGGGGCTTGCTGAGCTCCATCACTGGACTCGTCCGGTGATGAAAAGGCTTGTGTTTGGCGGCGGCCTTGCTTTCTCAAATGGTCAGTTAGTTTGTAAGCTGCGATCGAAAAAAGATAGCTCTCCAATGGGCGTTCGCAGTCAAAATTGGGAAGGCTATTCAAGAACCCAATAAACGTGTCTTGAACAATATCTTCGGCATGTGATCTGTCGACGAGTCGAGCGCCGACGAAAGCCATGAGTCGACCTTCGTATTTGTCGATCAGCATCTGCCAAGCATCCGCCTCTCCCGATCGTATTTGATCGACAAGAAGCTTTTCAGGATTCGGGGCTTTTTCGTTGCTGGCAAATTTCATGCTAGGCCTTTCGACTTTTCGCGTCGAGCCAATAGTCCTGAA
>VYLF01000557.1_pt1 | contig 10711 bp, 4 predicted proteins | sample 5114371 | NCBI WGS metagenome assembly VYLF01 (sample SAMN12291773, study PRJNA351875) | freshwater metagenome | isolation source: freshwater lake | place: USA: Michigan, Kent Lake | collected 2013-08-15 | reverse complement strand
TCACGACCGTCTTGCTCGATTGTCGCGTACCGCTCCAAGCGTACGTGGTTGTTTGATCCGTCGTGCCATTGTTCTGTTTATCGAGCAATTCACTTGTGATACGGTCATCCGCATTGTACAGATAGGTAATGACTTCATCCACATAGGCCGTGCTCGGCTTATCGGTCGTCCGTTTGCGACGATTACCAAACAAATCCATTACAAACGTATCGGTGCAAGTAGATGGCATTGTAGTTCGTCATCGATTTGACTGTGTTGCTAGATAGAAAAGGCTTTTGTTTTCGGCTGACAGTTTCTCAAACGCAAACTCCAGATCCTCTCTGATCTCTTCTAGAAAATCTTCATCGAAGTTGCCTGTCAAACGCCCCTTTACGGAAGCAGCATTGCCCATTCCAAGATCCATTAACAAGTCACCAAGTTCATCTTCCAGACTTTCAAGGTCTTCTTGTTTTGCCAAGCCACCTGGTTCAAACTGAAATGCTCTCAGATGCTCCTGAGGAATGAAACCCGCACGAGGGTATTGTTGGGACATCCTAGGGACCGGAAACGGCGGCTGGAAGCGATTTCCTGGACGTATTATTCCCACGTGCTCGGGAAATGACTCGTCACGATATTCCGTGAAGACCGGAAAAGTGATTTCTTCAAAATTACTCTGAGCTATGACCAACATCGCATCAAAGTACTTTGAATCACAGTCTTTTGGCAACCGATTTTCCAGGATATCGGATACCAGCCGCTTCATTTGTGACAACTCTTCTTCACAAACGGATGCAGGTGACAAGTCAATCCATGAGCTTGCCTTTTCATACATATCCGAAAGACTTAATTCGACTTGCGAGCTCGGAACGCCAAAGAAGAAAACGCTGTGAGACATTATCAATTCAAGGGTTAGGGAACGGGATTATCGATGGATTCACGTGTAAGAATGCTGCAAGCAAGGTTGATGGGTAATTCGGTCATGTGTTTGCCGCACCGTTTCGCGATTGCGTTGACGGCCGTGTATTCCAATGCGATCAGATCGAATTGTTTTTTGTCGTTGTCTTTGTAGGTTTTGTTGCGGCTTCGGAAATACTTCATTCCGGCCGTGAATGCTCTATCAAAATCCGATTGTGTTCCTTCGACGGCAGCCAGCAACGCTTCAACCAGTAAGACGACTTGCTTCTTTTTGCAATCCAGAAGCTCCTGACGCAAGCCGGCGTCCGGTTCCGGTGTAGATTTTAGGAAATTGCACATCAGCAAATAAGCGCGAGTATAGTTGCGTTCAAACCGCCCCGTGTAGCCAGGATCGAGTTTGAGATGATATGGGCTCACGAAGGTTTGAATTTGCTCCTCGGTACCGTAGAGAAGCAATAAAGGTAGTCCATAATGAGCAAGCTTAAACCAAACCCCTGAATTGGCTTCACGGAAACTGTCCGGGTCAGCCTCTCCATGGAGGGCTTTGATGACGTGTTCCGAAATACCTTGCATGTCAACCCTACCATATCCGAAGTGCTGTAAGGATGCGAGAAAGTTTCCAACAGTCGCCGTATAACGATCCAAATTTCGCATGTTCTGTAAACCGTTGTGTAGATCTTGTTCCACCTCTACTGGGTTCAAAATATAGTCGACCTGTTTTGCAAATTCATTCATTATGTACCTCGAGGCCAACTATCAAGCCATGTCGGAGCCATTGGGAAATGTAACTGTGCTGTTACAGTGATCTGGTAAGAGTTGCGTTCATTGTTGAAACGAGTTACCACAGCGGCCATGGGTATAATGGACCGCCTAACGGCACTTAAAGCAGGTTGGTCAGGGTGATTTGGATTCCGCTCAATCGTATCATCCAACCAATGATTGATCCAATAGCCGCTCATCTGCTGGACTTCTGATCCTCCGGGTCCGTACTTTGCTTTACCGAGCCCACTGGATCCACCTTTTGATTCAAAGACTCCCCAACTTCCAGTAATTGTGTGCTTTGCCAGTAAGTCGATTCCTTGTGGATGTTTGTCGTGATAGGTTCTAAGCGTCGTCTTTTGATATCCTAAAAGCTTTTCTGCAGCCCACGATGTTACGAACTCACCAATTATTTCTTGAGCGCGGTTTAATAGCCCCATGCTCTCTGCTTTATCGAGAATTTGTTGTACACGTCCCTGCTTGCGTTTTGGTATCCCAAGCTTGGACTGAAACGCTGCTCTAACTCCTGCAGACGAAGAGCCACCCGACCCAAGAGAGCTTGCCCCCATCGCAGCCAGTGAATTTCCGGTTTGCCCCGACCCGACTCCCCCGGTTAGGTAGCTGTTCAAGTGTTCAACTTCAGCCCGAATATCATTCAGGTCACTGACATCAAAATCAAGAAAGGCACTAAGCGTTTCATAAATTTCGTACAGCCCAACCGCTCGGTCATAGAGGCTATAAAGTTGCTGGAAGACACGGAATGCCCTGAATGTCCAACCAGCAACCCCCAATGTTCCAACATCTGCGGATCCTTTTTGTCCTTGTTGCGAAGTGCTAATGGAAATACCTGCTAACAACCCACCCACGCTAAAGAACATCCCGGTGGGATCTATCCCATGTATCGGATTCGCATGCACAAATCCGTACTTGTTGAAGCTCAGTGGATCGGATCCGTTTCCGAAGTACGGATCAAGTGTCGTAAACCTATGTCCGTCATACCATCTTGCTCGCAAATACAGTTGGCCAATACGGCTATCGAAAGCTTCGCCATTGTAGAGCAGACTCGTGAGAGCTTGCGATTGCAAGCCTTGAGCACCGATCGTCCCTACCGATTGAGCGATGCGGTTATGAATCGCGATTAACTCGCCATAGGCAGCATAAGTAAATACTTGCGCTATCGCTCCTGCCGCATCGGTAAGCATCCGAACGCTCGTATGAGCGTCGTGCGAGAAGGTCAGCGTGGTTCCTGCATTCCAACCCGCGCCACCTCCTGCCAGTGGTAGATAAGTCGTTTGCGAAATCTCGTCGCTGCCGTAGGTGTAAACAATTCGCTTGGTCGCGACGCCAGCCGCGTTCTTGGTCGTTTCGACAATCGTCTGCGCGTAACCCGTGTGGTTGGTGCTATCCACCAAGTACTCGACCGATCCCGTCCTTTCACTGGTTGCGAACGAGTTATTCAGATTGGCATCGTTCCAATCGACCGATAGGGAGCGAATGCCCGTGCTGGTGTAGTCATAATCCACGCGAGTTCGGCTTGTCACCACATTGCTGCCATTCTTGTTTTCGGTAACGACTCGGGAAAGCATGCCTGGCAGAGTGTAACTAAAGGTTTGGGTCACAGTCGATGTCGATGGAATCACGACCGTCTTGCTCGATTGTCGCGTACCGCTCCAAGCGTACGTTGTTGTTTGATCCGTCGTGCCATTGTTCTGTTTATCGAGCAATTCGCTCGTGATTCGGTCATCCGCATTGTACAGATAGGTAATGACTTCATCCACATAGGCCGTGCTCGGCTTATCGGTCGTCCGTTTGCGACGATTACCAAACAAATCCATCACAAACGTATCGGTCCGATCGGCGGCATCATCAAAACTATCGAGGACTTCGGAGAGCAATTTACCATTAGCGTCGTAAGTCCAGGTATAAGCATTCTGTTTGGGAACGTCGGGTGTATTGACATTATTGTCAGCATCCAACCAGAACTTTTCGATCATGCTTGTTCTACGGCCGGCAGCATCGAGCGAATACAGAAATTCACTGCGTTTTGGATTGTCGGCCAAGTCGTGTGGCGTATTGTCTGGTCCGAATTCTCGCATGCGAGTCACGGATCCGGATGAGTTCACCTCAGTGCGCTGAATCACGCCGTTTGGTTTGTCGATTCGCAATTGCTGGCCCTGCAAGTCGTAGCCGTACCTAGTTGACTCGGGTGTGGTCAACGTAACATCGTTTCGTTCGATGACTTTGACCTCCATGAGCCAACCAAGTTCATTGTAGCGGTACTCCGTCCGTTCGAGTACATCGGTAACGAGCAAGTCCGAGCTCTTGGCAACGGACATAGCCGTTTTCTGACCGGTGACTGGGTCGTATTCATAGCGAATGATACCTTCTGGCTTGGTTTCTTGAATCAATTGACCAAGGTCATTGTATTGCCATGATTCGGTACGATTGGCTGTCGTGGAATTGCCCGCAAATCGTTCCGCTTTCGTCTTACGACCATAGGAATCGTAATGAAATTTCCATCGTTCGGAGGGAGTGCCAGCTCCATTGTTGTAGGTGTTGGCAGTGAAGTAACGCTGTTCAATTAAACGTCCTGTTCCGACTTTGTAAGCCGCATTAGTGACGGGAACGCTTGTATTAGCGTTATCATAAATTGACTCGGTAACGATTCCCTCAAAGGACTGGTGGGTCTTTACTTGACCAAGGTTGGTATACGTGTATTGCTCCGTTAGGCCACTTGGGAGTTTTCGACTAAGCTGCCGACCGGATGAGTCGAACGTGAAATGGGTTCGTCGGCCGAGTGCGTCTTGGAGGAGCGTCTGGCTACCAGCCCAGTTAAAGCCATAGTCAAAACGAGGCGAGTCGCTCACCGTGTTAAGGTCATTATCACTGTCGAGTGGATCTGGGACCGCCGGCAATGTGACGGCAATCAAGCGGCCATTCGCATCATACGAATTTTGCTTGGTATTTCCGAGTGGATCCGTTTCGCCGATTACTTGTCCCCACGAATCATAGGTCACGCTCGTTTGCGTACCATCACTTCGTTCTGTGCGGATGACTCGACCGAGGTGGTCATAGATTTGCGTCGTTGATTGTGCGAATTGCCGATTGAGAACGATCTCGCCATTGACGTCCCGACCTCGAATATTGGTCCAAGACTTATAAGCTCGTCCTTGGCTGTCATATTCAGTTTCGGTGACCAGTCTGATTTTCTCAGTGCTGTCGACGGTAGAAATAGGATGACCTATTTGGCGGTATTGGCGTCCACGTGAGTCATACTGGTATAGAGTCTCGATACCAGGATGCGTTGCGGGATTGGAGCCGATATTTGAGACGCTTCGGATCAATTGCCCTTTTCCGTTATAAAAGGATAACGATCGACTGATCAGGTTTATCTCGTTGTTAGGATTGAGTCCTTCGTTATCGATTCGAATCTGGAAAGGTCCATCGTAAACGTTCGGTTCTCGAACCACAGCCCCAAACCGATCCAAAAGCGTGAGTTGGATACCTGATCGACGTTCGGTTTTGAACGTTCGTCCCATTTCATCGTAGAATGTTCGTGTCCCGTTTGCCAGCGCAGTTCCCTCTTGGACGGAATCGGCAGACACTATTGTTCTACCTAAGGAATCCACCGCACTTCGCGAGACCATCCAAACAGTGTTTCCGATCGAATCTCTGGATTGAGAGCGAGTTTGAATAACTTCGCCGGCGAAGCCATAGTATGTCTCTGTCCAAAGTCCATTGGAATCGCGAGAGCGGATAGCACGACCAGCGGAATCGTATTCCGTGGCAGTTGTGGAAAGAATGCTTCCAGCCTGAACGATCTCAGATTTAAGATCGTAGTTGTTGCCCGGAATGTTTGCCAAAGGTGTTTGTCCATTCAAGCGGACCGTCCGGACAATTGCATTTTGAACACGTTGTGTTGCCACGACTCTACCCGCGTTGTCATAGACGCTAACGTTTGCTGCTACCGATGGACTGGTCGATGCGGGTAGATTATTTGTGAGCGTTATCGGAATGGTGTCCGTCGATAGGACAACTCGCCCTTGATCGTCGTAAACGGTCCATTGGCTAGTGTAAACCGTTTCCGAAATGATCGAACCGGTTCCATTTGCGTTGGCGGTTCGTTGAATCTGAACCTGCCGAACGGTTTGAATGACGTTTCCTCTGCGATCATAGAAGGTATCGGTCCAGAGGCCTCTTTGATCCTTCTCGCGAATTACCTTGCCTGTTTTCGAATCGTAGATCGTTTCAGTCGACCATTGGACGGTATCAATCCATCCCCCTTGGCCATTAGAGACCCTGTGTACAAGTCTTGTCGAAACGACCCGATCAGAGGAGTCATAGACGGTTTCGTTGCGGACATAGAGTGGGCTACCATCAGCGTTCTTAAGTTCACCCACTCGAGCAGTTTGACGCCCATTGGAATCGTATTCCATTCGAGTAACGTGACCATCAACACTTGTGGTCTTGGCTAACATGCCCTGGGTATTGTACTCGTTTTTGACGAGCTCTAGCCCCTCTTGGTTCTTAACCGCCCCAACTTGTCCACGAGTCAAATACCCGAGCAATGTCGAGTCCCCATTAGGATTCGTTGCCTTGAGAAGATTGCCATTGGAGTCATAGTCATATCGCGTACTTAATCCATCAGGGGAATAAGTGTTCGTGACGACATGTAGTTTGTTATCATACGCATAATGCGAAGCATTGCCGCGAGCATCGGTTACCGTTACAGGCTGTCCGAACTCGTTGTACGAATAGGTCGTGACCAAATCATCTTTGACACCGCCTGAGTTGTCAGGAGTTCCAACCGCGATCCGCTGTTCGATGATATTGCCTAATTTGTCATATCGATTGAGCTGTTGGACGCCGGCTGCATCAACGGATTTAACAGGATTGCCTCGGCGATCCATAATGACCGATTGGTCGGTAGTACTATTTTGCCCCAAGTCAACGTTTTGCACCCTGCTTCGAATATCATAGGAATATCCGGTGGAGAAGTTTTCTACATCTTTTAGAGTCGTCAAACGTCTTTCACTATTGTAGGTTGCCGCTAATTGCTCTCGACCTGCTGGGTCGGTGATAGTTTTGAGCAAGTATTGTTTGCCATCTACATTAGGATCGGAATTATGATAGGCAAATAGAGTTTCAGCATTCGCCCTATCTTTAACCTTGATCAGATTTCCAATATTGTCGTACGTGTAGTAGATGTAGTTGTTTAACGCATCTTTAATCCAGGAAATCCGATTGTTGTTCCCCGAATCTCGCTGAATTGTAATGGTGCGCCCGGACCAGTGAGTAACGCCATTTGGCGTTATGGTCGTTCGGTTCTTGTTTCTATCCTCAATCCATGCGGTGTTGGGGGTACGAGCGTCAATGTGGATAGCAGTACCATCCTGCAAGAACAGTTGCCAAGAGCCGCCAAAAGCTCTCGATGCGGGATGAAACGATTCCGCACCTTGAAACGAGACGTATTCAAAAGAATCGCCACTTGCGACGCGGAACATCGGAATTTTATCCACTTGAAGAAACGTCGTATTTCCTTTGTCGGGAGCAAAATATGGTAGCCAGCTGATATTTATACCGATGGGATTCGGATGTTCTGGAATTCCGTAAAAGGTAAATCCTTCGGTGGAGCCGTCAGGTAAGACAACGTTTATGCGGGTTCCGTCTAGCAGTACAGGGTAACCGCTCGATCCCGTGGCAGCGGATTGAGAATAGGCTACTTCAATTTTTGGAATCCCGAAATCAAGAGCCCAGCCGCGACCAAAATCAAGTTCTTTGGTTGAACGAGCGCTCGAATAAGATCGTTGAACTTTGATCGGAACGTCAGGAGTGGCGAGATCCAGATCGGTAAAGGCTAGTGAAAGAGTGCCAGGTTTATAGTTTCCATCTAAGAATATCGGTGTGGTGTGATGCCTCACATTGTTGGCGTTGTCTTTAGCATAGACGTTGAGAATCCACTGTCCATTATCGAGCAATGTGGAATCGAGCGTAGCGATAACGCCATCCAGGATTTCTTTGTTGCCTATGACGCGTCGCAGTTCAATAGACTGACTAGGCTTGCCACTAGGGTGAACGGTTACCCAATACTCGGCTAGGTCATTTGATACCGGTGCATGGATCGTGCCATAGATTTCAATTGGTTCCAGAATTGATTGATTATAGGTCGGAGACTTGATTTGGACTTCGGGAGGGGTTGCATCTCCAAGAACTCGAAGTTCGACAAATCCACCAAATCCAGCGTAGCCAGTGTTGCCGGACAGGTCTTTCGCAGATGCTCATAGGTTGAGTATGTTTACTTCTTTCTAACCAGCACTGCACGCACAAATTTCTCAAAAGAACGGGGTGCAGAAGTTGAGTTCTGAACGACTTGGCGAACCGGGAGTGGAATTGGTGGAATCCTTTTGGACTTAGTAGCCTCAATCAATTTCTTTTCTTGAAGAGCATTTCTTCGCTTCTCACGTAGCTTTTTTTTCCGCCTCTTTCGTGCTTGTTTTAGACGAGCCTTAGCCTCCTTCGTTTTGCGTTTCTTTTTTTTAGAAACAAGAGGAGGCTTCATGAAAAGAATAGTCAAGGTACTGTAGAGAGGCTTGGACACGCCCTCGACTTTCCTAGCGAATGAATCTGCCCAGGTTCTCGAAGAACCACTAAGGTATCTGCGTGAAAGTTTGCTCCGACGTTTACTCATCTGTCTCAAGACCCAATCGGAATGTGCATAACGATTAGCACGATTTGCTAGATAACAAGCTGCCCGCCACAGCGTATTATAACAAACCTACTTAAAATAGTCTGTTTCTGAATTGGTTTCGCATCCTGCTGGCATATCGCTAATTGGCACCGCAAATTCCCAACTCAAAAGCCCAATCGAAAAACCCCTAATTCAGAAATCTGCTTCAGGAAGCCGCTTCCGGATTACTCCCGAAGAATGGGATATAGCTGTAGCAGACGGCGCACATCAGCCGAAAACGATCCTAAAACAGAGCAAGCGAATCTCTGTCGTGTCTGTTGTGGAAAGGATCATGCGGCGGATTTCTTCGTCCTTAATGTTTGATTAGCCTCGGCCTTGTGCGGGTCATATCACTCGACGAATAAATCACTTTGGAAACATCCGTTTCACCTAGTTAGATTTCTGCTCGTGTCTGCCAACAACCGTTGCCAGTGATCGTAACCGATTGGTCTCCATGGGCGATTTGCCGTGTTCTCAGTCTATTCACTATAAGATCTCTTTAGTTGTTTTTTGGATCACCTGCATCTTCGATCGGTGCTCAGGCGAGCTATTGAATAAGACTTCGAGCACATTGTTGCACCGAATACTATTGTGAGAGAGGCGATTTTTGTGTCAGCACAGACACTCCGCGCGATCACATACAGAATAAAACTGTCTTTGAGGATCGGGCATTGTTTCTTTCTAGGCAAAAACTGCTGCGCTGCAGCTAGGGCTAATTCCTTTCCAAATCCCAGTTGGGTGGGGCAATTCCTACTTGCTCGTAACCGGGTCATTTCTTATTGCTCGCTGACACCAGTGAGTCACATGGAATTTGGCACAGCAGGCAACGCAGATGTTGGCATTTTCTCAGCCCGTCAGAGCGATCAGGCCGCGGATCGGTATGACTTAAGGCGCCCACCCAACTCGGCGTGACAGACGACGCGTGGTGACTCTCTGATTTATGCCCTCAGGCCAGGCCACTTGCTACGTCGGAATTCCTCGATTCGCCGTTTCACGTCAAGCCGAAGTGCCTCTTCGGCTTCCCATCGCTCCTTGGCATCGGCGACGTTTTGTTCGCTTTCGTATTGGGCCAATGCCAGCGCGGATAGATTGCGTTGAAAGAGATCGTGCTGGGACTCGGCAATCGAAACACTCTTCTTCAGCAGCTTGATCGCCTTGATAGCCCTTCCTTCCGCCATGTGCAAGTGAGCCCGTTCTCGCAGCACGTGTGCTTTCTCGTGAGCAAACAATACGGACAGCCAACCAGCCGCGCGGCAAATGGACCAAGCGCGACGCATCTGTCGCCGTTTCTCTCGACCATCGGGCAAGGACATTGCGTAGGTTCGCTGAGCCGTGATGCACCAGGATGCTAACTCTGCAGTATAAGAATTTAAAAGGAAATTTTCCCGTGCCACTTTGCATGCCTGCCACAGCGTGGAGCTTGCTTCTTCCCATCGCTCGTGATGGAGATGCCACATGCCCTGACTCCAGCCCAACATTACCCGCGTGAAGTGGTCTCCTTCGTCCAAATCGATGTAGGATCTCAGTTCTGAAAATGGAATATTACCACAACTTGCAGCAGCCAAGGTCATCAAAACCAATCCCGCGGAGGCGTCTTCGCCCAATTGAATTGATCGTTCGAAGCAAAGCACCCCTGTTTCCATAGCTCGTTCAAGCTCCAGAAGTCGACGCCCACTAAGAGTAATGTGGCTTTCGGCAATAAAAAGAAGATAGGGATCGCCAGTCCGTTTCAAGATCTCAACGGCTCGATCCCCTTCTGCTATCGATTGTTTAAAGCGAGTCAAAGTGTAATTGGCCATACTTCGCATGGCGTAGGTATGACCTTCTATCATCAAGTCCGCATTGCGATTCGCAATTGTTAACGCGATGTCGCTGCGATGCAGCCCGCGCTTGCCCAGCCCCGCCACCGACATGGGTGCTGGGTGCAATCCGTATGCGTACGCAAGTCCGAGAGACTCTTGACGTATTTCCGCGAGATTGACACCTTTGATGTGAGTCCAGACCATTCGCAGGCCGTTGTAATAGTACGAGACGATGCTGTTTCGGTTTGCTAACTCCACTGCTAAAGATTCAGATGGGCTGGGCGGTCGATCTTTAGCGTACCATCGCTTAGGTAAGAACTCGTGCAAGACCTGAATCCATGATTCGCGGGCCAGTCCAAACAGCAAACCGAAGAACGATTCGGGAACCCAATAGCCGAGCTTTCGCAATGCTGCCGAATAGAGCGTCACGCCCTGTCGAATATTTCCTAGCTTGTGGTGAATCTCCGCACGCAGTCCTAAGATTTGCGCCTGTTGCACTGAATCAGGGGTCCATGCGTCCGCACCTTCC
>VYLF01000556.1_pt1 | contig 10720 bp, 7 predicted proteins | sample 5114371 | NCBI WGS metagenome assembly VYLF01 (sample SAMN12291773, study PRJNA351875) | freshwater metagenome | isolation source: freshwater lake | place: USA: Michigan, Kent Lake | collected 2013-08-15 | reverse complement strand
AAAGCGAGAACGACTCCCTTGCGAACGCTTTTCTCTGCTAGTCTAATTCGATTCACTTTGACAGGAATTGCGGTGGCTGCGATACCAATGATCGGCGCATGGTCCGCGAGCAAGTGGATGATTCCTTGGGCGGATCAGGTCGCGGGAAAGGAGAATTTTGGCTACAAGGCTATCACGCAGGGCTACTGGGCGTTAGGTGCCGTTGTCGGCAGCTTCGCGGGAGCTCAACTTGCTGCATGGTTGGGACGTCGCATAAGTTACATGTTGATCAGCTTGGGTGCAGTAATACTCACGTTGTCGATGTTTTTACTGACTGCACCAATGCGACCGGAATTTCATGCGATTGTCTTTGCCCAAGGGATCGTTTCAACATTATTCTTCGGTTGGCTCGCGTTATACTTGCCTGAGCTATTTCCGACACCAGTGAGAGCTACTGGAAGTGGGTTGGCATATAACTCCGGACGATTCGCGACCGCTGGCGGAGTGTTATTGGCAGGATTTCTTTTCTCCGCGTTGGGGGGGGACTATTCGCACGTTGGTGCTCTGTGTGCGATCGTCTATGCCTTGGGTTTAATCGTAATCTGGTTTGCCCCTGACACTCGTTCCGTAGAACTATAATGGAACTCGTTAGAAGTATCATAAGTCGTATACAAAAATCTCCAAATGAATTTGATTATCACTTCGGGACTTCTGGCTAAGTCCACTGTATAAAGATCCAATACTAAAGAATCATCCATGAACAAAACTCTTTCAAGTTTCAGATGTCTTCTGTTCTTAGGCTATCTCTTTGTGTCATCGTTGGCGTGGGGGCAATTCCAGGATAAGTCGGCGGATGTGCGAGCGCTACCTAAAGTGCCATCGGAGTTTAAAATCACCCTCTATGCTAGTGAGCCGCTGATTAGGCAACCATGCTCTATAGCATTTGACGAACGAGGTAGATTGTTCGTGGGAATGGGACCACAGTATCGCAATCCAACTCCCCAGACGCCTGGCGATAGCGTTGTGATCGTACAAGACACCGACAATGACGGTCGCGCAGATGCGGTGAAGGAGTTTGCGACAGGGTTCAATGCAATACAGGGGCTCGCGTGGCACGGACGTGATCTCTGGATTGCCAATGCGCCTGATCTGACTATGGTTCGAGATCTCGATGGAGATGACCAAGCAGACGAATACATAAAGGTCTACACCGATCTCGGAAACCTGGAGCATGGGTTGCATGGGCTTAATTGGGCTCCCGATGGCAAACTATATATGAGCAAGGGTAACTCGAAAGGACTCAATCAACCTGGACGGTATGCACCTAAAGCGTTTCGGGATCTTTGGGGAGTGACAGCACCAGCGGCGGTACCTGACATTCCCAGTCCTGAGACTTTCAGTAAAGATAGTTATCAACGGTCCTATCATGATCCTGCAGATGATTGGGGGCTGGATGGTGGCGTTCTGCGATGCGATGATGGCGGTAAGAATCTAGAGATTGTCGCTCGCGGTTTCCGCAATCCCTGGGATATCAATTTCGATAGCGGCTTTAATTGGATCGGAACCGACAACGATCAAACAACGGGTGATCGAGTCTTTATGCCGTTCTATGGCGCACACTTTGGCTGGAATCATCCTTGGAGCAGCTCATGGGGAGTTGAGCCTCATTCACCAACCGCACCGGTGAGTGGGCCTTTGTTTGAGGGTTCGGGGACTGGCGTCGTCTTCTGTCAATCGCCGCAGTTTCCACCCGAGTATCGAGGAATCTTTTTCGTTAACGATTGGTTGCTGAAGACAACATATGTTTGGCGGCCGCAATGGGACGGTGCTTTGCTACGCCCTGATGGAGGGAGTTTTTCCCCGTTTATCGAGGGAGGGGCGTCTTTGTTCCGACCCACGGATCTGGAATTCGGAGCCGATGGAGCGCTCTGGGTTCTCGGTTGGAGCAGTGGATACGGAGCCGAGTGGAAGGATGGGCAGCTAACCAATGAAGGTCGAATCTATCGGATTGCTTGGAAAGATGCTCCGCCGGCGCGACTGCCTCCTGCAACGAAACGACTTTCCGATTTTTCGGTCGATGAATTGATCAGTGATTTCGACTCTCCCTTACCTGTACGACGAATTAACGCTCAAGATGCTTTGGTGCGACGAGGTGCAGACAATAGAGACGTTCAAGCAAAACTCATAGAATTGCTGAAGCGCGGTAAGTTATCCGAGAATCAGGAGACGTGGTTGATTTGGGCTTTGGGCCGTATGCGCGACGTCGATACGCTTGCTAACTTATTAGAAAGCCATCTGCAACCGGAATCTGCGACCTCGCTGAACTTACAAGTCCAGTCGGTCCGAATCCTTGCTTATCGATCAACGCAATTTTCTCAATCAGATCGACTATCAGAAAGTTTACGAGTCGCATTAAAGCATTCGCAACCGCGTATGCGTTTCGCTGCGATTCAGGCGATTCATGAGACTCGACAGATAGAACAAATTTCTGATCTGCTTGATGCGATTCATGTTGAATCCGACTCGACCATTTTCTATGCAGCATGGAAGGCCTTAAGTGCATTGTCCTCCACGAAGGAATTACGAGAACGGTTAAGCGATTCGCGAGCGAACGTCCGTCGCGCCGCATTGCTAGGATTGCTTGAAGCGCATTCGATAGTGCCTGCGGATGTTCGCAATTTGGCTGGGAAGGAAGTCGATCCGGAAGTACGTCAAGTGGCGGAGTTGTGGTTATCGAAGAGTGGGCAAAACAAGCCTAGGATTGAAGGGCGTTCTCTACAAGCTGTATCAGCAGAAGCTACTACGAACAATGACAACAAATCCAGAACGCAAAGCACTAGCTCGGTAATAAGAAATATCAAGGTGAATAATGGTGCTATGTACAAAGCTATACCAGGAGGATGGCAACAAAACGCACAGGTATACACAGACCGTGATTATCGACTTTCCGGCGTACCAAAAGAGCTGGAAGGTGCCGACCTGCTTCAGACAGCAAACGAGGATGACAATTCTCAGGGGGCACAATGGCTAAGCGTTGAGGCGCTATTGCCCATACGTGTATGGGTTGGCATAGACGCACGCCAAGAGAAGGCTCCTGATTGGTTGCTGAACACATTTCAAAAGGAGTCGATTACAGCGGATATTGATGAAGGGGCTAAGTTTGTATTCTATTCAAGAACATTCGAGGCAGGCCGGATCGAATTGGGTGGCAATACCAATGATGGGCGAGGTGGTGGAAAGGGCAACTATGTCATTGCGGTTGCTCCGCTACCCCTCGCGAAACAACAGACCAAATTAACCATCGATTCGGCTCTCGCGCTAATCGACCAGGGAGATCGTGAGCGAGGTCAGTTGCTCTTTAAACATACGCAAGGTGCAAGCTGCGCGAAGTGTCACAGTACTGATCAATCGAGGAACGGATTTGGGCCCAACCTTAACGGTATTGGATCCCGTTCGAATGCTCGGCATATTGTGCAGTCGATTGTTGAGCCGAATGCTGTTATCACAGAAGGCTTCAATCAACTGACCATCATTACGGACGAAGGGCAAGTGTACTCGGGAGTGTTACTCGAAGAGAGCGGACTAAGCTTATCTCTCGGCCAATCCAATGGCGAGCGAATTGATATTCCCAAGGCATCGATCGACGAGCGGAAGAAGAGTTCCATTTCAGCCATGCCCGATATGTCGGAATTTCTCACTCCACAAGACGTGGCGGATTTAACAGCGTATTTGTTGTCGATCAAATCGCAAGCCGTAGCGTATCCCACGAAGTTCAGTGTTGATGAGAAGAAGGATCGTCTCCACATCTCACTCGATGGTAAACCGATCGTTGATTTCGTATTTCAAGATAAGCAAATTTTGCGTCCTTACTTCGCCAATGCAAGGTTGGTAAATGGCCTGCAGGTGACTCGCAATCATCCTCCGATCCAAGGAGTAGACGCCATGGATCACGACACGATGCATCCAGGTATCTGGTTGGGTTTCGGTGATATTAATGGACAAGACTTCTGGCGTAACAAAGCATTGATAGAGCACATCCGCTTCGTCGATTTGCCAAAACTCGAGGAGGGGCGATTGCAATTTGCTACCGAATGCCAAATGAAAACCGAGAGTGGGGAACCGATTTGCTTGTTAACCAACCAGATCGTGCTGATAGCCCGTCCGAATGGTTGGACGCTAAAGTGGACAGCAATCTTCCAAGCTGATCATGGTCCGATTGTGTTCGGGGATCAAGAAGAGATGGGTTTTGGAGCCCGTATGGCCACTCCCTTTACGGAAAAAAGCGGTGGAGCCCTTTTTAGTTCAACAGGCAGAAAGACCGCAAAGGAGACGTGGGGGCAGCCAGCCAAGTGGTGTGATTATTCAGGTAGCGGCCTGCAATCAGGTGGTATTATGTTGATGGCCAGCGACAATAACTTTCGCAAAAGCTGGTGGCATAATCGCGATTATGGGGTATTCGTCGCAAACCCCTTCGGTCGCGAAGCCATGAAACAAGGGGCCCGTAGCGCGCTGACCGTTGAGCAGGGAGAAACCCTAACGGTCACGTTCGGTGCGTACATCCACGACCAGCAACCTTTCGATCCCGAGGTCGAATTTTCTAAGCTTTTGAACGAACGTTAACCAGCGAGCCGTGCAGTATTCAAACGGAACATAAGTTGAAGCATTCTGTCAATTTACGCCACTCGATCTCGGGCGATACAATCTTGATTGCAGCAGGGGCAGAGCATCCAGATGGCACACAGGCTATGCATCAGTTTTGGCTCCTCAATTTGCGAGTTCGTCCGCTACAGTGGCAAGAGGTAACGCTGTGGCCTGGTGCAGAACGCATGTTAGCTGTGGCTGCTGTTTAGGATGGAGCGTTCTACCTTTATAGCGGAGTTTCTCTACAAAACTTCAGCGATAACGTTTTGGATGCTTACTTCGCTTGTCGGTGCTCTTTCGTTGTATGGTTTATCCCTTCGAAACCAATCGCGGCGGGAAAAATGTCGAACTAAATCACCTGGGGCAATTCGAATTACCCGAGGTTTTCGAGAATTCTAAGAAACTTTGGGTTTCTCAAGGGTTGAATGACGGATTGCTCAATAAGCTGTAAATTGTAGATCTCGATATCCTAGAATTTCCGGCAGGACTAGGGAGGTTAGCGTTTATTAGTTTGGCGATTGGGTTTGCGGATTTGCGAAATCGCTTTTCAGAATGATTTGAGACTACAATGCGGACTTGGAGTGTTGGAATTGTGGGAGGTGGTCCTGGTGGGCTCATGACCGCCTATGCCTTGCAAAAACTTGCAGACAAGCCTACTCAGTTAACGCTGTTCGAAGCCAGTCATCGGTTGGGTGGGAAAATTTTGACCCCTCAATTTCAAAAAGCAGCTGTGAAATTTGAGGCAGGTGCCGCTGAGTTCTACGACTACTCTCAACACGACGATGACCCTCTAAAGTTACTTATCGCCGAATTGGGATTGTCCATCAGTCGGATGGCTGGTTCGGCTGTGATCTCCAATGGTCAAGTGCTCTCGAATCTCAATGATATCCGTAACCATCTTGGGGAGAATGCTTACCAGTCGCTAGTCGAATTTGACCGCAAGGCCTTCGATTGCATGACTCCAGAAGAATTCCTTGAATCCGATTACCCCGATGGTTCCAACCAGCTGCCAGATTCGGTTCGTTTCGATTCCTTGTTGGCTGAAATTGGAGAGCCCACAGCACGTAAATACATTGAAGACTTGATTCACAGCGATCTTGCGACGGAGCCAAACCGAACCAGTATTGCGTATGGTTTGCAAAATTATCTGATGAATAATGGCAAGTACATGGATTTGTACAGCATCGAAGGAGGCAACGAACAACTGCCGCAAGCTCTCGAAGCTCGAATCAATGCCAACGTATTTCTCAATCATCTCGTATCAAGAATTGATAAATCGAAGGAGGGACCATGGAGCGTGCAGACCATCCACGAGGGTGAGATCCAAAATCACGAATTCGATTATGTCGTGGTCGCATTACCTCACAATCATTTGACATCCGTTGCGTTCGGCGGCGAAAGACTAACTGCAGCCGTTCAAAAGCACTTGGACTACTACCATTATCCGGCGCATTATCTCCGTGTTACGATTCTATTCGATCAACCTTTCTGGCGCAACAGTCTAACCGATTCTTTCTGGATGCTAGATCATTTTGGTGGTTGCTGTCTTTATGACGAGTCATCTCGTGAGCCAGAATCGAAACATGGCGTTCTGGGATGGTTGATGGCTGGATCCGCAGCAGAAGAGCTAAGCGTAATGAACGATGAGCAACTGATTGCCCTCGCACTCGATTCTCTGCCTGATTTCCTGCCAGACGGGCGTCAGCATTTTCTCGAAGGCCACGTTTATCGTTGGCTGAACGCTGTTAATGCAATGCCCAGCGGCATTGTTCCTCGACGCCACGACCAACGCCACCAACCCGAACCGATCGAGCATCCCGAGCTGTTTCTGGTCGGCGACTATCTGTTTGATTCAACCCTGAATGGAGTTCTGGATTCGGCCAATTATGTGGCTGCCTGGATCGCCACGAACATTTCCGAAAACCGTCAATAACAAAATTAACTTTACCGCTATGCCAGAACCGAGTTCTCAAGTGTCCCGTAATCTACCCAATGATTTACCAGCCGGCTCGGAGTTGCTTCCTGTAGTCTTCACAGAGGATCGAAACCAAGGGCAACAATTGCTACATGCTTTACCGACAGAGTTTCATACGTTTGCGGTAATAGCGCAGTCGGAGATGGTTGTCGAGGGCGATCGATCGAAAAATCCAACACGGCAAATCGAGTTCCTGACAATACCGACGGCCAATAATCAAGCGACGGAGATACAAGACTTGGCGGTCTCATGGGTCGACACGACGACAACCGCAAAGGCACCGAGGCAAGTGCTTACTTTGCAGGGAGCACAGATTTACTGGAATGACAAGCGTGTTGCGATTTTGGCATCCCCGGAGAGGCTTGAGACTCTGCGAGCTGCGTTGATCGAAACCTGTTGGTTCGATGCAGAATTGGCGGGCCTCGAGCATGAGTTAGCACACGCTTGGTCCGAAATGAATGAGGACATGCCTTTGGCATTTAACTTTGACGAAAAGTCGCTTCCGCGCCGTAAGGAACTTCAACGTCGATACGAACGAGTGATGTCGATCCGATCACGAATGCTTAGAATGTCACCGTATGTGCATTGCCCCTATATCTATCCACCTACGTTGGCCAGTCAGTTAGCCGAGCGATACCGCGAACGAACCCGTATGCTGCATCGACATGAGATTCTTGACGATCAACTGGAAGTCTTCGAAAGAGTCTACGAGACTTGCGGCCAACGCATCAGTGATTTTGTCCAGAGTCGAACGGGACATATCTTGGAATGGATCATTATCATCCTCTTAACTTTGCAGATGGTGATTTGGGGCGTCGAGATCCTGACTTCACTTGAAACGGCAACGGTCGTTCAATAGTCCATGCGATACTCTTCCATCGATTGCTTAAAGACGATCGCCATCGTGGTTATGGTGCTGGTTCATTTCGCAGAGAATCTTTCGGGAGTTCAGCTGCCGATCACAGGGCTTGGGGCGCCGCTGTTTACATTTTTATCAGGGCTTAGTTATCGATTGTGGGTTAATGGCCTCGAGGCAAAGGGTACTAGCGAAGAAGAAATTTCCAAACGCTCGATAAGACGTGGGCTCTTTGTTTTCGCAGTGGGATTCGCTTTCAATATCTTCGTTTGGTTGCCTGAGGACACGTTTAACTGGGATGTGCTGACCATGATCGGCTTTGCCGTGTTGGTGCTAAATGGCCTACGTCGATTACCCGTGGTGATTTCGATTTTTTTAGCATTCGGAATAATCTTCATTAGTCCAATGCTTCGAGGGATGGCAGATTATGAAGCTTACTGGGTAAACAACTATTTTGAAGTCGACCTCACGTTACCCGACGTATTGATCGGTTTCTTGGTCACCGGTTTTATTCCCATATTTCCTTGGATTTCTTACTCCATTGCTGGATTGGTCACGGGGACAATACTGTTCCGCGAACAGTCAGATGGTTCATCGAGCAAGTCTGTGGATGCCGATAGTGGCTGGGATGCATTTGTATCAAAATTGAATTCCAAAGGTTGGCTGCCGGTATTAACTGGGGGCGCATTGATTGGTTTCTCTGGCGCCTTGTTGGCAGTACGACCCTATCTTCCCAAGGTTCTGTCAACTCACTTTCTTGAGGGCTGGCACATGTTCCCACCGACAATTGAATACGTGATGGCCACGATTGGAATGGCATCTTTGCTGTTTGGCCTAACGCACATTTGGATTGATCGAAATCGCACTCGGTTTTTTACAGACGGGATGTTAGATATAACTAAAACGTTCAGTCAATATTCGTTCACCATTTATGTAGTGCATCATATGGTCCATCTTTGGCCTTTATGGATCTATGGGTACATCATGGAACATGAGAAGTACTATTGGCAAGAAGCCATGGGTCTGGGCTGGTCGTTGCCTTTGGCTGTTTTATTCTTGGTGGTTTGTTACTTTGTGTTACGAAGAATTGGTCCGGATCGGCGACTGGGAATCGAAGGCTGGATGAGGTGGCTGTGTGACTAGTTGTGATACCGTTATCTAACTGCGGTAAGGCAGTCTATCTCGACGGCACACTGAACGATCCATCGGACCAAGACAAAGGATGGACGATTGAAATCGCGATTCCTTGGACTGCATTCAGAAAATCACCCATAAACACTTACCCTCCCCAACAAGGGGATCGATGGCGAGTACGTGAAGAAACCTAACACCAAAGAGGATAACTGGGTTTGGTCACCACAAGGGATCATCGATATGCACCGTACTGAACGTTGGGGATTCGTGCAATTCGAAAAAGCAGAAACCGCTCCAGCGAACGGCCGTGCGACGATAAATACCTCGATTACGCCACTCGACACATTTCAGCGAGAGGGACGGATTGAAGATTGGCAAGTGATGATTGATTAAGTAGAAGATGAAGGCATTGACCGTATTCGCCGCGGCTGTCAATTCCATATCCTTCCGCGATGTTCGCAGTGAATACGCAGGTTAAAGTACTAGTTTCATGCCACGCAACCAGCTAAACTACAGTTCCCTCCTGCATCCTTCCCTGAATTCCCGCCTTTGGAGGCGACGATGGTCGCTGATTCCGTTGTCACCTTACAAAGTGTGACTTTACAAAGTATTACGTTACGCAGTGGCAACCTAAATGGTGGTAGGCGAGCTATTTTCGTTTGGGCGATTGCCGTTACGATGTTGCTGCTGCCATCGGCTGCCGATTGTGCTCAGTTGGCGGTCTTCCCTGGAAAGCTGGAGTTGACTGGGCAAGATCCGATTCATGGCGTGGTCGTCTCGCTGACCGATGACCAAGGAGAAGTCACCGATGTTTCCCATCGCGTCACTTTCGAAGTTGATAAACCGGAACTGGTTGCAGTCGATCATCGTGGTGTGATTGAAGCTCAGGCCGCGGGCGAAGCGGCACTGATTGTCAAACTGGATGAGATGTCGATCTCTGTGCCGATCACGGTGACAAACTTCGACACCAAACATCCGCCGTCGTTCAAGCAAGACGTCCTGCCGATACTAACGCGCAGCGGCTGCAACACGGGGGCTTGCCATGGCAAGCTGTCGGGCCAGAATGGCTTTCGACTATCGCTTCGCGGTTACGCGCCCGAATGGGATCACGATTGGATTTCGCAGGAAGTCAGCGGCCGCCGAGTCGATTTCGGTTTTCCGGAGGAAAGTCTACTGCTGACTAAACCGTCCGGCGGCGTTGCGCATGAAGGGGGCGTACGGTTTCGCCCTGAGTCTCGAATGTGGCGGACGTTGCGTGATTGGGTTGCGGCTCGCGCTCCCGCACCGCTCGCTGATGAACCCGATGTTGCACGTTTGGAAGTTCTGCCGGGCAACCGTTCCATGACGCTTGAGCAGACGCAACAATTGCTCGTTCGCGCTCACTATACCGATGGGCGTGTTCGCGATGTGACGTGGCTGGCTCAGTTCTTTTCTAACGATCCAAATAAGGTGTCAGTCAATGCAACTGGCCAGGTGAAAGCGTTGGGTCATGGCGAAGCGGGAGTACGAGTTCATTTTCAGGGGCAGGTAGAAGTGATCCGTTTCACGATTCCCTTTCCTTACAAGGTCGCTCCCGAGCTCTATGCTGCACAGCAGAATGTTGTCGACGGGCCTTTGTTTGCAAAGCTAAAACAACTTCAAGTGCCGCCGGTTGGCCCGTGCAGCGATGATACGTTTTTGCGTCGGGTTTACTTGGATGCTGCCGGCATCCTGCCAACTCCCGCAGAGGTTATTGCATTTCAATCCGACACGAGTCCTGATAAACGCAGTCGTGTGATCGACGCATTGCTCGATCGACCCGAGTTTACCGACTATTGGACCCTGCAATTGGCCGACTTGCTGCAGAACCGCAAGGAGCGTGATCATGATGTGCGCGGGCAAAAAGGAGTTAAAGCGTTTCATCAATGGCTGCGCGAACAAGTCGCTTCGAATCGACGGTGGAGCGATATTGCTCGAGACGTGTTGCTGGCCAGAGGCGATGTCGTCTCGCAACCGCAGGCGGGCTATTTCGTCACGGTTGTCGGCGAGTTTCAAAAAGTGGAAGAGAGCGAATTGCCCGACAGCGTCGCACAGTCTTTTCTCGGAACTCGCATTGGATGTGCCCGTTGCCACAACCATCCTTTGGAGCGTTACAC
>VYLF01000555.1_pt2 | contig 10735 bp, 6 predicted proteins | sample 5114371 | NCBI WGS metagenome assembly VYLF01 (sample SAMN12291773, study PRJNA351875) | freshwater metagenome | isolation source: freshwater lake | place: USA: Michigan, Kent Lake | collected 2013-08-15 | reverse complement strand
CATGTTTTTCCAGTAATTCTGCATGTTTGCTGAGAGGCCACCGGTGCCCCAACACTACGCCACCGGCGCGTCCAAACATGCTCCGCATAACGAGGCGAACATGCGACCAAAACGCGACCGTGCGCAAACGGTGGCCCCACGTTTCGAGATGCCAAACCATGGAGGAATGCGATGAGTGAAGGAAACAACCAGGTCGATCCAACGAGGCTATCGGTAGAGCAAGCGGCGAAACTACTTTCAGCCGCGTACCGCGAACGCATCGAGCCAGAGAAGATCCGCGTCGACATACAAGACGGTGCGCCGGTGAATGTTGATGGAACGATCAACCTAGTGCACTACAGCGCATGGCAAGCAAAGGAGGTGGGACATGGCGAGTGATCCAAGGAAACTAAAACCAAGTGAGCTATGCCGACTACTCAACTCGACGCCACTCGGCGAGGTGATCAGCGAACGGCAACTCTATCGGCATCGTCAACGCGTTGGCTCACGCATTGGCGACAACAAGACCGTTGACTTGCTTCGCTATTGCGCGTGGATGCATATCGTACGACACACACCTCGCACAACAAACGGTGTCGATCCATACGATGCGATGAAGGAACGAGCGCGTGCACGCAATGCAGCGCTCGCACTTGCCGGTCGTGATATCGGTGAACTACCAGAGGTCGATAACTCAGATCGCAAAGATCGCGCATCGCGTGACTTCCGAAACTTCTGTGAGGCTTATTTTCCACTAACGTTTAGTTTGCCATGGTCGGGTGATCATCTAAAAGTTATGCACAAGATAGAAAAGGCAGTTCTCGACGGGGGATTGTTTTCTATGGCCATGCCACGTGGTACCGGCAAAGCACTCGCATTAGACACGCCGATTCCAACACCCTTTGGCTGGACAACGATGGGAGAACTCAAGGTTGGCGACTTGATATATGACGAGGAGGGATGGGCTTGCCCGGTTGTTTACTGTTCACCGATCTTTCAGGATCGAAAATGCTATCGAGTCGAGTTTAGCGACGGTGAAAAAATTGTTTGTGACCGAGAGCATCTGTGGAGCGTTGAAGATCGAAGAGCGAGGAAAAATCCAAAGGTACTTTCGACAGAGACTATCGCGAACAACTTCATGCTTACTAACAAACGAGGTTGGAATGAGCATCGCTATCGAGTTGACGTCTGCCAACCGCTCAAGGGTATTGATTTTGAACCTCGCATCGATCCATACCTATTAGGCTACTGGCTCGGGGATGGGACATCAACCATTTCCAATATTACAGTACATAAGAACGATCTCGATTCATTGAAGAAACAGACTAGACGAGCGGGCGAATTGCTATCGGTTCGTAATCAAGCGAGAGACACACTGATTTGCCATATTGGGCGTGGGCATTCCGCAAGCAGAGATCAAGAACAAAAAGCGCGTCTTGCGATCTCGGCATTTGAATGCATGCTTCCCATTGAAACTGCGCAACAGATCTCAGGCATGACGCTGAAGGCTTTGAGCGGAATGAAGTACCTCAGCCGATGGGAATCGATTCGCCGAGGGCATCGTTCTTCGATGCAAACTCGACTCGGTCACTACGGGTTGCTCGGTAATAAGCACATACCTTTTGATTATCTGCGCGGCAACCTAGTTCAACGGCTTGCTCTACTGCAAGGGATTATGGACGCAGATGGATACATCACGAAGTCTGGAAAGGTTGAAATAACTCTAAAATCGAACCGACTAGCCGACGATTTTGGAGAACTTCTTTCCACGCTCGGAATCAAGTGGAATAGCAGTGAAAAGTGGGTAAATCTCAACGGAAAGCGCTGTGGCCCCTATCGAAGGTTTTTCTTTTCCGCGTACGGCGACCTGCCTTGTTTCAGACTACCGCGAAAGCACTGTTTGCTTCGCGATCGTCCTGCAATTAACCCAGCTCGGAAAAGATCGATCGTCTCTGTAAGCGAGGTTGCATCGGTTCCAGTACGGTGTATCCAAGTTGATTCGCCATCACATTTGTACTTGGCTGGTCGCAAGATGGTTCCGACTCACAATACAACCATTTCCGAGTGTGCTTGCATCTGGGCAGTGCTCTATGGGCATCGCGAGTTTGTTTGCTTGATAGGAAGCGATGAAGGTCATGCTTGCGATATGCTCGAATCGATCAAGACCGAACTCGACAGCAACGAGCTACTCTTGGCCGACTTCCCCGAGGTTTGTTTTCCGATTCAAGCCCTAGATGGAATCTCGAATCGGGCCAATGGCCAGCTCTACAAAGGCAAACGCACGCAGATCGGATGGACCGCAAAAGAAGTCGTCTTACCAACGATCGAGGGTAGCAGCGCCAGCGGAGCGATTATCAAGGTCGCCGGCCTAACCGGCCGCATCCGAGGTATGAAATTCAAGCGTCCCGATGGTAGAACAGTTCGTCCAAGTCTTGTGGTACTCGATGACCCGCAAACGGATGAAAGTGCTCGTTCGCTCTCGCAATGTGCGAATCGCGAAAGCATACTCGCCGGCGCAGTGCTTGGCTTAGCTGGTCCTGGCAAGAAGATCTCGGGCATCATGCCCTGCACGGTTATTCGTCCAGGTGATATGGCTGACAATATCCTCGATAGGAATAGGCATCCAGAATGGAATGGCGAACGAACCAAGATGGTTTATGCATTCCCTAAGAATGAATTGTTATGGGAACGCTATGCCGAGATCCGTGCAGAAGGGATGCGTGGCGGTGATGGTGGTGAATCTGCCACCGAGTTCTATCGCCAGAACCAATCTGCGATGGATGATGGAGCTGTAGTCGCTTGGCAGGAGCGATTCAACTACGACGAGCTATCTGCGATTCAGCATGCGATGAATCTCAAGTTACAGGACGAAGCAGCTTTCTTCGCCGAGTACCAGAATCAACCTCTGCCAGCGGAGACTGTTGTTGACGGAATGCTCAAACCCGAAGAGGTCGCCAGCAAGTTCAACCGCATGGATCGAGGACTGGTCTCCATCGGCGCAAACCATCTGACTGCCTTCATCGACGTCCAGCAGAAGCTACTCTTCTATGTGGTCGCTGCGTGGGAGGATGATTTCACGGGTTATGTGATCGACTATGGTTGCTACCCCGATCAGCAGCGTCCTTACTTCACGCTACGTGAGGCTCGCCAGACGCTGAGCTCCGAAGCGACTGGAACCGGACTCGAGGGATCGATCTATGCCGGCCTCGATTCGCTGACATCGAAGCTTCTCGATCGCGAGTGGCAACGGGATGATGGAGCAGCGATGCGGATTGGTCGTTGTTTGATCGACGCTAACTGGGGGCAATCGACAGATGTGGTCTACCAGTTCTGCCGACAGTCCAAGCACGCCGCTGTGATCATTCCCAGCCACGGTCGGTTCGTCGGCGCTTCGAGCTTGCCGTTTAGCGAGTATCGTCGCCGGCCAGGTGATCGCGTAGGACTCAACTGGCGTATCCCCAATGTCCATGGGAAGCGGGCGATCCGCCATGTGGTTTACGATACCAACTGGTGGAAGTCGTTTATCAATGCTCGGCTTCGTGTTTCGATGGGCGATCGCGGTTGCCTCTCGCTGTTCGGTACCAATGCCGAGACACACCGCATGCTCGCCGAACACTTAACATCCGAGTACTTCATCAAAACCGAAGCCCGCGGACGGAGCGTTGATGAGTGGAAGCAGCGTCCGGAGCAGCCCGATAACCACTGGTTTGATTGTTTGGTGGGGTCAGCGGTCGCAGCGTCAATGCAGGGAGCGTCACTGACTGCCAATGAATTTCCGGAGAGAAAGCCAAATACTCGCAAAAGCTTTCTGTCGATGCAGAAAGATAAGCGACGAGATGTGTCTCAACACGAATAGTTTGAAAAGCAATATGAATTCAGCTGCTCGATACTTGCAAGTTAACTCCTATGTCGTGGCAAAATCCCAGTCTTTCGCTTGATTCTTTCAATTTCAAGCTCAAGTTGCGTCAGAACGCCATCGCATAACGAGCTCGTGTATGGTCCGCCTTGTTTCGCAGCTATTCCCATTTCCTCCTGCTCACATGCTTGAATGTAGTCGACGAACTTACGAACACGATTAATCCTAATCAAGGTATATTCTTTAAGACTATAGTCTTCTTTGCGAAACTCGGATGCCTGTGCTAACTCCCTCGCTAGAGCCTCGTCACGAATCGGAGTATCAACAAGCACGAGGTCGTGGTAAGCAAATGACCGAACTAGGAAAGACCAATAGTATGAACCGGTTGCAGATATTTTCAGCGCTTCCGTGCTGTCAAGCTTGCTTGATCGCGGGGGCTCCGATTCGAGTAGTCCAGCCTTCATCAAACGCTCCGTTGCCTCTATGAAGTCCTCGCCACTCCCAAAGGACTGTCGATACTCGCGGACTAGAGTTGTTGTTGCAACGTAGCCTTCACCAAATGTCGAAGGAGCCCGTTGACTAGCCGCTAGTCTTGCGAGAATTCGATTCGCAGTCCAATGTGATGCGTTTGCCACTGTAGATGGAGCAAAAAGGTTAATGATTCTCGCTACATTCCCTCTGTAGTGCCTTCTAATCCCAAGAATCGCGGATTTAGCGAACTCATGAAAAGGCATCTGGTAGCCTACTCGCTTCCTGGTAATGCGACGGATTTTTGCTGTGTCTGTGTTTCCTGATGCCATAAAGTCGCGAAACATTCCGAGTGCTAGTCTCATGTCGCCCGCCGAAACACATGTCAAGAAGCGAATGATGTTTCCATTCTTGTGGGTTGTTGCGGTGATAAGCGCCTTAACAACCGATTCCGTTTCGTCTTGCTCTTCGATTGGAATCCCTTGCTGATCCGCTTGAATCCGGTACCGGGTAAGTCCGTACTCAAGCCGCTTTCGAATTACATAGATTAACTCTGGTGATCCAATGTGAAATTTCCGCGTTCCATAAGCGTCGAAAACGCCTTGACGATGAGCTGCAAAAAACTTCTCTTCTCGAAGTGCGACGATTGCCAGCGTGTTGTAACTGTCAGCTAAATGTTGAGAGAAAAGAAAAACACTCTTCTGGAACTGTTCACCCAGTTGGTCGGTGTTGTCAAGAACGAATACAACACACTTTCCAGTCTTGATAATACCTTGCAAGATCGCCATAACGAACACCTCGGTGTCTCTGGCTAGTTCGTCAACTCTCTTGTTTATCTGTGCTTGGTATTCTGGTTTACTTTCGTCGATCCCGAAAAGAAGCGTAATTTTTAATTGTTCAATTTCCTCTCGAAACAACTCTCGCATTTGTTCGCCGGTTTTGGGGACAAATGCGGAGTAATCTGTACTGAGTTTCTCAAGAATCTGGTCATAGGTGTATGTAGCAATCCTCTTACCCAACTCATCCCCAACATCCGCTCCAAACTCAAGAAAGTCAATATGAAGCCAAACGCAATAGTCGCGGATATATGTATGTTGATCAACGAAACCAAACCGTCTTAGAAACGTGGTCTTTCCAGACCCAACACCGCCTGTGAGTACATAAGTGCCAGGTTTATGCAGCTTGAGATCGTTCACTACTTTAGATCCAAAGGACGCAGTGCCGGAGCTACCGAGATCAATGTTTCTCACACCCGCATCTGTCAGGTATTTTGGCATCAAATCGCGGAGTAGCTTTGCAAGGTCGTTGCTAGATTCTCCAGCAAGCGGCGACGAGACGTAACAGTGCTTGATTATCTCCAATTGAAGACTGTCGTTTTCAGGCTGATCCACTAAGATCGGAGAAAAAGCCTTCGATATCTTGTTCCAGAATGGATTACGAACAAGCTCAGCTTCGGGGTTGTGAATGAATTGGAGAGGGGAGTAGTAGGCTGTTGTGACGGAGCTAACCTTATTGAAGCGTTCTGTAAGTAGGCCTCGTACAACGTTTGGTCTCGCTAATAATTCCCAAAACTCGGCAAAATTGTCGATGATGTCTTGGTGGTCGTGCCAAACGATAGCCTGCCCATCTGTCCATCTCCTGCCTCGAGTGATAGCTTGGAAGAGAATGAATTGTGTACCATTAGTCAAGATTGCATATTCTGTCCCAAGCCCAAAGGAATAACTCGCGGTTTGTTCAATTAGTGGTTTTAAATGCTTGTTGCCGAGTAGATGCGCTCCAGAGAGACTAAGTCTTCTCTTACGCGACGGAATGTGCAGTTTGAAGCGTGGTAGAGTCCTTTTCGCCTCTACATGAAACCACTTGAACTCTCCGCCAAATGTGTAGTCTGCATAGCCTTCAGCAACAGGGTCTTCGCGAGAGATTTCGGCTTCCGGCCAGCCAAGGCATTCACGAAAAATGGGATCGATGAATTTCGTTCGGGTGTCGGTCTCGCTCAGGACAGCCGAGTCTATACCAAGGCCAGCGCATTGTTCAATAAAGCGCAGAAACGCCTCTTTGGAATTGTCTGCAGTACTTGGATCATTCGTAGTCATTGTGATCTTCAATCTAATCGAGTGGATTCCTTTTCCAGCATTCTACAGCAAAGTGCCAGATGGGATAATCCTGTTGCCTTGCTTCAGATCGATTCTTGTCGCTTGAGGGGATTCATCCAGCAATCCCAAACTCTGGCCTGGCCTGGTCTCTTGCTCAGCCTCGGTCGAGCAATTAGTGCTCGAGTATGCCATTCAGCGAATTCGTCGCCGACCGGAATAGGGAGGGAACCAACCGACGTAACCCTGACGTCCAAGGTAAGCTTGCAATTCGCCAGGTAGTCTATAACACCATCTTTAAGCGACCCGAGCGGCCGGACAACACACCTGGTTCGACAGCCCTCGTGGGCTCTTCGGTAGCAGCTACGATGCAGGTTTGTATTATTCTGGGCACCAATTCGTACAAATGAATATACAAAGTTGATAGACGGAAGTTACACAAACATCTGGGCAGCAATTCAATCGTCCAATAAGAAGTCCTGAAAGCGTCAGCTCCGAAACCTATTTCCGGAAATATTTGACTTCCACTTCGTCCGACTGCTCATCTTGCGTGTAACCCTACAGATAGAGGACCACTTCTTCTGTCGTAGATGAGGCATGCTCATGTCAGACAACTTGCAAGAAACGATTCGCGAGAGTGCAAAAGCACCCGCTAAGGCATCAGGAGATGCCGGCAGCGTCGAGCAGCATAAGCTGACCGAGCAGATCGCTGCGGACAAGTATCTGGCATCCAAGGCAGCCGCCTCTCAACCGAAGCGTGGTCTTCGTTTTAACAAGCTCGTGCCACCAGGGGCGGACTAACTGGTTCGCAACTGATCGAGCTTGTTTCTATAGCCAGGGGTGTCGGGTTTAACAGTAAGGATTAAGTCACGGATGTTTAAGTTGTTGTCAGGGATTCTGAGCAAGGGAAGCGATCGTAAAGATCAAACGCTCTCCCGTGGACGCTCTGCCCGACACCCCTTTTCTATTCTTCGCCTACTTGGTCGCTACGATGCCGCAGTGACCACCGATGATAATCGCCGTCACTGGGCCGCAGCAGACGGACTTTCTGCAAACGCAGCCAATAGCCGCGAAGTTCGAAGAACGCTTCGCAATCGAGCCCGTTACGAAGTCGCTAATAATAGTTACGCCCGAGGGATCGTCCTAACGCTTGCGAATGACGTCATCGGAACAGGGCCTCGACTTCAAATCCTGTCACCAGACGGCAATGCCAATCGCGGCATCGAGCAAGCCTTTCAGCAGTGGGCTAAGGCAGTGGACCTTCCTGGTAAGCTGCGTACGATGCGAATGGCTCGCGCTACGGACGGCGAGTCGTTCGCCATTTTGACCAGTAATTCCAAGCTTACAACGACTGTACAGCTCGATTTGCGCTTAGTCGAAGCGGACCAAGTTTGCACACCGGATCTGGTACCTGGAACTGCCAATTCAGTCGATGGTGTCGTGTTTGATGCCGATGGAAACACCATCGAATACCATGTTCTACGCAAGCACCCGGGCGACGGAAATCTTTCACTGCAAGTGGAATACGATCGATTGCCGGCAGAATCGGTCTTGCACTGGTTTCGCATGGATCGACCTGGGCAAGCGCGCGGTATTCCCGACATCATGCCCGCCCTTCCTCTCTTCGCACAGTTGCGTCGCTTCACACTCGCAGTACTTGCTGCAGCCGAAACCGCAGCTGATTTTGCAGGCATTTTGTACACCGATGCACCTGCTGGTGGTGAGGCGGATGCCGCTGAGCCATTTGAAGCCATTGAGCTTGAAAAGCGTGCTTTGATCACCATGCCCGGTGGTTGGAAGATGGCCCAAATGCAGGCCGAACAACCTGCAACCACGTATGCCGAATTCAAACGCGAACTACTTAATGAAATAGCTCGCTGCTTGAATATGCCTTATAACGTCGCAGCCGCGAATTCCAGTGGCTATAACTATGCCAGTGGTCGGCTTGATTTTCAGACCTATTACAAGTCGATTCGTGTCGAACAATCCCACATCGAAACGGTCATCCTTGATCGACTTCTAGCGGCGTGGCTCGATGAAGCCGCTCTCGTTCCCGATCTTCTCCCATCTGGTTTAGGTCCGATTGCCACTTGGTCTCATCAGTGGTTCTGGGATGGTCACGAACACGTCGATCCGGCGAAAGAGGCCAATGCACAATCGATTCGCCTCGCGAGCAATACGACCACTCTGGCTTACGAATACGCTCGCCAGGGTCGCGATTGGGAAGAAGCACTCAGGCAACGAGCCAAGGAATTGCAGCTTATGCAATCACTTGGCATCCCAATCGCCAACATGGATGTAACAGTTTCGCCATCGAACATAGAGGAGCCAAGTCTTGACGACGCACCACCAGAATAAAGATCTCAACCTCGTCGCCGAAGTTGTCAGTTTTGAAGCGGCGAGCGGCGAGGAACAAGCACCCTCGCTACGACGATTCACGATGACTGCCTACACGGGCGGTCCTATGAATCTTAATGGTTGGCGATATCCAGTCGTTGTCGATCTGCAAGGAATGCAGATGGGCAAGCAACGCCGACCGATCTTGCTAGATCATACGCACGATGTCGACTTTGTGCTTGGTCAAACGGATTCTGTGGCTGTTCTCAACAATCAATTGATCGTGACTGGTCAAGTCATGGGAGATTCTCCAAAGGCTCGGCAAGTGATCGCGTTGAACGATCGCGGCTTTGCTTGGCAGGCTTCCATCGGGGCTCGCGCGGACCAAGTTGAGTTTGTGGCTGAAGGTAAATCGTCGATGGTAAACGGCCAGGAAGTTTCCGGGCCCGTGAACATCGCACGTCGTTCTACTCTTGGGGAGGTTAGTTTCGTGGTACTTGGTGCAGATGACAATACGAGCGCTCAAATCGCAGCGTCAGGTTCAAACTCAGAAAATGAGGCAGTAACCTTCGAAGATTGGCTTATTGAGCATGGATTTGATGAGGCTGAACTACAAGCTAGCCAGCGTACCATGCTGGAGCAACTATTCAAGGGTGCCGGATCGGCAACAATGACGGCCGCGGTAACCAGCACGGTAACTGAACCGGAAAAGCAAACGACTACGCAGGTCTCGAGCGAAGACCCCGTAATGGCTCTTCGTAAATCGATGACTTCCGAATTGAATCGGATCTCAGCGATTCGTAAAGCTTGTGGTGGTCGACATCCTGAAATCGAAGCTAAAGCCATCTCGGAAGGCTGGGAACCAATGCGGGCAGAACTCGAGGTATTGCGATTGGATCGGCCTAAGGCACCTGCTATCCATAGTGTCGATCGATCGATTACGACCAATGTGCTTGAAGCAGCGTGCATGATGTCGGCTCGTCATCCGGAGGTTGAGTCGCAATACGATGACAAGACCATTGAGACGGCGACTCGGCGATTTCGAGGCGGCATTGGTCTACAGGAACTGTTGCTGGAAGCCGCGTGGGCCAACGGTTACACGGGACGCACCTTCCGAGACAATCGCGAAGTGCTTCGTTTTGCGTTCCACACGCCAATCCAAGCCGGGTTGGCAACCGTGGAAGTGGCCGGCATTTTGTCGAATGTCGCCAACAAATTCCTACTTGATGGGTTCTTCAGCGTTGAACGCGTTTGGAGAAATATTTGTGCGGTTCGCAATGTAAGCGACTTCAAGACCGTCAGCAGCTATCGATTGGTCGGCAAGGATCAATACGAGCTTGTTGCGCCCGGAGGTGAACTTCAGCACGGAACACTTGGAGAAGAGAAGTACCAAAACAAAGCCGATACTTACGGCTTAATGCTGGCAATCGATCGACGTGACATCATCAACGATGATTTGGGAGCAATCACGACGGTACCTCGCAAACTAGGACGCGGCTCTGGTCTCAAGATCAACGATGTATTCTGGACGACATTTCTCGCCAATGCCGCTTTCTTCACGGCAGGTAATAAGAACTTCCTGGCCGGTGCAAACACCGTGCTTGGCATCGATAGCATGACGTTGGCTGAGACCTCGTTCATGGATCAAGTCGACAGTGACAGCAAGCCCATTGGTGTTATGCCGTTGATCGCCTTGGTTCCAACTGCTTTGTCAGCCCCAGCCACACAACTCTACAAGTCTCTAGAGATGCGTGATAACACCGCCAATGCGCGAACGCCAATCTCGAACCCTCACCAAGGCAAATACCGCGTTGAGGTGAGCCGTTATCTAGGCAATGCCGCATACGCAGGATCATCGACCAGGGCTTGGTACCTCATGGCCGATGCTGCCGACTTGCCTTTGATCGAAGTGGCATTTCTCAACGGACAAGAATCTCCCACGATCGAAACGGCCGAAGCAGATTTTAACGTTCTCGGTGTTCAAATGCGCGGTTTCCACGACTTT
>VYLF01000552.1_pt1 | contig 10787 bp, 5 predicted proteins | sample 5114371 | NCBI WGS metagenome assembly VYLF01 (sample SAMN12291773, study PRJNA351875) | freshwater metagenome | isolation source: freshwater lake | place: USA: Michigan, Kent Lake | collected 2013-08-15 | reverse complement strand
TGCGTGACCTGGCCGTCCTGGGGGTCGAAGTAGCGCGTGAGCACCGCCCCGATCGTCTGCTGCTGCTGCTCGACGTAGACCTTGAGCTGCCTGTCGATGTCGCCGAGGAGCGCGCTGCCGACGTCCTTCAGCTTCGACTCCTGGGCCGCCTGGTGAGCGTTGGCGAGGGCGCGCAGGCCGATGGACCACGCGTCGTGCGCGAGCTGATCGCGGGCCGGCTCGTCGAGGTCGCCGAAAAGGCCGATGGTGTCGGGCCGGCGGTCCCGCAGCTCGAGGGCCACCTCCTCGGCGGCGAAGAGGACGGAGACAGACAGAGGCTGGATGCGATGGTTGTTCGTCATGGTGCACGGTTGTCTTTGCAGCCGCCGGGCCAGGGCGGTGGCGACGTCGCTCGACGACCGGGGTCCCGACCGATCAACAAGACCTCTTGTTGTTCTGTAAGGGCGCTTGTATCGTGCGCCGATGCGCAAGGTCCTGGTCGCCTGGATCGGCAACACCGACCTCCGCGCGCCCGCCGAGAGTGAGGCGGTGGGCCAGGGCCCGATCGCGCAGGCGCTCACCAGCCGCGACTTCGACGAGGCCTTCCTCCTATCCGACTACGACGACAAACGCGTCCGGCCCTACCTCGGGTGGCTCGAGGGCCTCACCAAGGCGCGGGTCGAGGTCCTGGCGCGCAAGCTCTCGGGGCCCACCCACTTCGGTGAGATCTACGAGGCGGCCGTGGGCGGCGTGGAGCACGCGCTTGGCAAGGCCAAGGATGCGCAGCTGTCCTTTCACCTATCGCCCGGCACGCCAGCGATGGCGGCTGTGTGGATCATCCTGGGCAAGACCCGCTTCCCTGCCGAGCTGATCGAGTCGTCGCGAGACCACGGCGTCCGTACGGCCTCGGTGCCCTTCGACCTCTCGGCGGAGTTTCTGCCCGACCTCTTGCGAGAGCAGGACGCGCGTCTGAAGCACGGCGCCAGCGGGGCACCGCCCGAGGCGCCTGAGTTCGCCGACATCATCCACAAGAGCCGCGTGATGGGTCGGCTCGTCGAGCGCGCCCGCCGCGTCGCCATCCGCAACGTGCCGGTGCTCATCGAGGGCGAGTCGGGTACCGGCAAGGAGCTGCTCGCCCGAGCCATCCACCGGGCCAGCCCCCGCCGAGAAAGGAACTTCATTGCCGTCAACTGTGGCGCGATTCCCGCGGAGCTGGTCGAGTCGGAGCTGTTCGGCCACAAGAAGGGCTCCTTCACCGGCGCTCAGGCGGACCGGAAGGGCCACTTCAAGGAGGCTGACGGCGGCACGCTGTTCCTCGACGAGCTGGGCGAGCTGCCCGCGCCTGCGCAGGTGAAGATGCTGCGCGCCATCCAGGAGGGCGAGATCGTGCCTCTCGGGGAGAGCAAGCCGGTCAAGGTCGACGTGCGCATCGTCGCCGCCACCAACCGCACGCTGACCGAGGAGATCGCGTCGGGTCGCTTCCGCGAAGACCTCTTCTACCGGCTGGCCGTGGCCGTCCTGAAGCTGCCGCCGCTGCGCGAGCGCCAGGGGGATCTGGGCATGCTCATCGACCACCTGCTCGTCCAGGTGAACCGTGAAGCCCAGACGGAGCCCGGCTTCAAGGAGAAGCGGCTTTCCGCAGGCGCAAGGAACCTTCTTCTGTCGCACCCCTGGCCGGGCAACGTGCGCGAGCTGGGCAACACGCTGCGGCGCACCGCCATCTGGAGCGACGGTGCCGCCATCTCGTCGGAGGACGTGCGCGAAGCGCTGCTTCCCGTCGCCACCGGCGCGCGCCCAGAGGTGCTCGGGCGGCCCCTCGGAAGCGGCTTCGACCTGCGAGACCTGTTGAAGGAAGTCGCGCGCCACTACCTCCTGCGTGCGATGGACGAAGCGCAGGGCAACAAGACGAAGGCGGCGGATCTGGTTGGTCTTCCGAGTTACCAGACGTTCACGAACTGGCTGAAGCAGTACGAGGTGCAGGTCTGATGGCACGCTCATTGAATTGTAGGTCGGCATGGTCAGCAGTGCCGCGCGAGGAGAGCAGGTGCCGTTCATGCAGTCCGTGAACTTCGAGTTCCTCCGCCCGCGCCGGGCGGTGCTGGCCGATCTCGCGGGCTTCGCCGAGCGCTACGCCCATGAAGACCCGGCGAGCTCGCTCCTCAAGCAGCGCACCTTCGTGGAGCAGGCTGTCGCTGCCATCTACGAGGGCTATCGCCTACTCCCGCCGTACTCGGACAACCTGAACGACCTGATGAACGAGACCGCCTTCCGGCAGGCTGTTCCCGAGGTCGTGCAGAACAAGCTCCACGCCTTGCGCAAGGCGGGCAACCACGCCGCGCACCCGAAACGTCCGATCACGAGCCAGCTCTCGCTGGAGTGCCTGGCGCAGCTCTTCGACATCGCGCGCTGGTTCTTCGTGCAGGTCGAGGGCGGCCAGCTCGAGGCCATTCCCAAGTACAGCCCGCCGCCACCCGAGCCGGCGAGCGCAGCGAAGGCCAAGGACGCCCTCGAGAAGCTGCGCCTCGCGGAAGCTCAGTACGAGTCCGTCCTCAAACTTCTCGAGGCGGAGACCAAGAAGCGGCTCGAGGCCGAACACGCCGCGACCGAGGCGGCGCGCACCGCCGAGGAGAACGAGGGCGAGCTGACCAAGCTCCGCGAAGCGGGCCAGAAGGTCGCCTCGGCGCTCGAGTTCAACGAGGCCACGACGCGCCGTCGCCTGATCGACCAAACGTTGGTCGCGGCGGGCTGGAATGTGGGCGTCGACGGCAAGAGCACCGAGCAGGTGAAGCAGGAGCTGAAGCTCACGGGCCTCCCCACACCGAGCGGCGTGGGCTTCGCCGACTACGCGCTATACGGCGACGACGGCAAGCCGCTCGCGGTCATCGAGGCGAAGAAGACGGCGAAGGAAGCGCAGGCAGGGGGCGAGCAAGCGCGGCAGTACGCCGAGGCACTCGAGAAGGCGACTGGCGTGCGTCCGGTCGTCTTCTTCACGAACGGCATCGACGTGTTCCTGTGGGACGACGCTCAAGGCTACCCTTACCGCAAGGTCTACGGCTTCTACTCGAAGGACAGCCTCGAGTACCTGGTCCACCAGCGCACGGGAAAGAAGCCGCTTGCCCACGTCGAGCCGAACCTCGAGATCGCCGACCGCATGTACCAACTCGAAGCGGTCAAGCGCGTGTGCGAGCGCTTCGCGGGCAACTTCCGCAAGGCACTGGTGGTGCAGGCCACCGGCACGGGCAAGACGCGCGTCGCCATCTCGCTCTGCGACGTGTTGATGCGCGCGGGCTGGGTGAAACGGATTCTCTTCCTCTGCGACCGCAAGGAGCTGCGCCGCCAGGCCGACCGGGTCTTCAAGGAATTCATGCCGGGTGAGCCGCGCGTGATCGTGGGGGCCTCGACCGCCAACGACCGGGATAAGCGGATCTACCTCGCAACCTATCCGGCGATGATGAAGGCCTACGAGGATTTCGACGTCGGCTTCTTCGACCTCATCATCGCTGACGAGTCGCACCGCAGCATCTACAAGAAGTTCCGGTCGCTGTTTCAGTACTTCGACGCGCTAGAGGTGGGCCTCACCGCTACGCCGGTGAAGTTCATCGACCGCAACACATACGAGCTGTTCGGCTGCGAGAATGGCGACCCCACGTCGGCCTTCGACTTCCAGCAGGCCATCGATTCCAGGCCGGCCTACCTCGTGCCGTTTCGGGTGATGCAGGTCAGCACCAAGTTCTCTAGAGAAGGCTTCCGCTACTCAGAGATGACCGCCGCGCAGCGCGCACAGCTCGAGGACCAGAACCCACAAGCTCCGTCCGTGAACTACGACAGCGAAGACCTCAACCGACAGTTCTTCAACAAAGACACCACGCGCGCTGTCTGGCGCTCGCTCATGGATGGCGGCCTCCGCGAGGCGACGGGACAGCACGTCGGAAAGACCATCGTGTTCGCACGGAACCACCTGCACGCGGTGCACCTCGTCGACGTCTTCACCGAACTGTACCCACAGTACGGCTCGGCCTTCTGTCGCGTCATCGACAATCAGGAGCCGAAGGCGGACCAGCTCATCGACGACTTCAAGAACCCCGAGAGCGAGCTGACGATCGCCATCTCGGTCGACATGCTCGACACGGGCATCGACGTCCCCGAGGTGGTGAACCTGGTCTTCACCAAGCCGGTGCAGTCCTACGTGAAGTTCTGGCAGATGATCGGTCGCGGCACGCGGCTGCGCAAGAACCTGTTCGGTCCTGGCAGGGACAAGACCGAGTTCCTGATCTTCGACCACTGGAAGAACTTCTGGTTCTTCGACGAGGTGTACAAGGAGACTCAGCCGGCGCCGCAGAAGTCGCTGCTCCATCACCTGTTCGAGGCTCGCGTGGAGTTCCTCTCGGTGGCGATCGACAAGATGAACGAGACCGCGATCGCCATCGCCGAGCAGCAGGTGCTCGGCGATGTCCGCGCGGTGCGCGACACGGGTGCCATCGACGCCCGCGACAAGTGGAAGGAGCTGGAACTGCTTGCCGATGAGGACCGCATTCACCACTTCGCCGCCGCCACCAAGGCAGACCTCCTATCGATCGTCGCGCCGCTCCAGCACCTGCGCAGCATTCGCGGCGACGAGGACGCCTACCGCTTCGACCTGCTCGTGACGCGCTTGCAGATCGAGCTGCTCAGGGGCGGTCCGGGCGCGCCCAGGGTGCAGGACCTGAAGGGCCGAGTCGAAGAGGCGGTGGAGCTGCTCGGCAAGAATCTCCAGCCGGTCAAGGCGAAGGCCGAGTCCATCCATCGAGTGCGCGACAAGAACTTCTGGAGTGCCGTCGAGGTGCAGCACCTCGAAGGGCTGCGGAGCGAGCTGCGCTCGGTGATGAAGTACCAGCAGATCCCCCCGACCACGCGCGTGGGCCCGCGGGTCTTCGACGTGACCGACGATGGGCACCTGGCGCAAGCCTACGTGCCCAACCTCGCGGTCCTCGACCTCGTCGAGTACCGGACGCGCGTGGAGAAGGTGCTCACGGAGCACTTCGCCCACGACCCGGTCCTGCGGCGTATCCGCGCCGGGCAGGCGGTGCAGGAGGCCGAGGTGGAAGAGCTGGCGCGGCTCATCCTGCAGGTGGACGACAAGGCCAACGTCACGCAGCTCGCCGGGCACGATCCGGAGACCCGGCGGTCGCTGCTCTCGGTGTTTCGTGGGCTCGTAGGCCTCGACGCCGAGGCCGTCGAGAAGGCCTTCACCGGCTTCGTCCACAAGCACCCGCGGCTGTCGTCGCAGCAGCTTCGGTTCCTGCAGCTCGTCCAGAACCACATCGCCCAGAACGGCGGCATCGAGATCGAGCGCCTGTACGCGCCGCCGTTCACCACCCTCCACGCGGAGAGCATGGACGGCCTCTTCAACCAGCAGGACCAAGTCGAGGAGCTGCTGGCCATCTTGAGCGTCTTCGAACCGAAACGAGTGAGTGCATGAGTACCCTGACCACGCAGCAGAAGAGCGACATCGACAGGCTCTGGACCGAGTTCTGGACCGGCGGCATCACCAACCCGCTAACCGTCATCGAGCAGATCTCCTTCCTCATGTTCGCGCGGCTGCTCGACGTGATGGAGACGACCGGCGAGCGCAAGGCGGAGCGCACCAAGAAGGAGTTCCGGGCTCGCTTCAAGGGCCCGGCGGACCCGCGCCGCTGGAAGAACTTCAGGCACGAGAACGCGGCGGAGATGTTGCGCCTGGTGCGTGATGAGGTATTCCCGCATTTTCGAAAGCTGAACGGCGGAACAACGTTCGCGGAGTACATGCAGGATGCGCAGCTCATGATCCAGAAGCCGAGTTTGCTGGTCTCGGCGGTGAACATGATCGACAAGCTGCCGATCACAGAGGGCGACGCGAAGGGCGACCTCTATGAGTACCTGCTGTCGAAGCTGACCACGGCGGGCATCAACGGTCAGTTCCGGACGCCACGGCACATCATCCGCTTCATGGTGGAGCTGCTGGAGCCCAAACCCACCGAGACCATCGGCGACCCAGCCTGTGGCACGGCCGGCTTCCTCGTCGAGACGATGCAGTACCTCCTGAAGGAGCACACGTCGCCGCAGGGCCGCCTGAAGGGCGAGAACGGCGAGGTCATCTACACCGGCGACAAGCTCGAGCCCTTCCGCGCGCACATCCAGAGCGGCATGTTCCACGGCTTCGACTTCGACGCGACGATGCTCCGCATCGCGTCGATGAACCTGATGCTCCACGGGGTCGACAACCCCGGCATTCACTACCAGGACACGCTGTCGAGCGGCTTTCCTGACAACTTCAGCAAGCAGGCGACGGATGGCTTCGACGTCATCCTCGCCAATCCCCCGTTCAAGGGTAGCCTTGACGAGGGCGACGTTCACCCGACGCTGACGCAGGCGGTGAAGACCAAGAAAACCGAGCTGCTCTTCGTCGCGCTCATCCTGCGCATGCTCAAGAAGGGCGGTAGGAGCGCGACGATCGTCCCTGACGGTGTGCTGTTCGGGTCGAGCAAGGCGCACGTGGCGGCGCGAACGCTGCTGGTGAGAGATAACCAGCTCGAAGCGGTCATCTCATTGCCGAGCGGCGTGTTCAAGCCTTACGCGGGCGTGTCCACGGCCATCCTCGTGTTCGCCAAGGGAGGCAAGACCGATCATGTCTTCTTCTACGACGTGGGTGCCGACGGCTTTTCGCTCGACGACAAGCGCGATGTGGTGGCCGAGAACGACCTACCCGACGCGTTGGAGCGCTGGCGGAAGCGGAGCGCGAAGAAGGACACGGACAGGACGGCGAAGTGCTTCATGGTGCCGGTGGCTGACATCGCGGCCAAGGACTATGACCTCTCACTCAACCGATACAAGGAGGCGAAGCACGAAGCGGTTACCTACGAGCCGCCGCGAAGTATCATCGCCAAGCTGCGAAATCTCGAGGCGGCGATCGCGAAGGACCTTAGCGAGCTGGAGGCGATGCTGTGAGTATTCCGACGGAGCGCATTCGAGCGGGAGTTGTCCCCGTTGAGATCTGGGATCCAACGTCCGAAGAGGAAGACGTCTTCCGCTACGTCGACATCAGCTCGGTTGATCGCCACAGCAAATCGATCCTTGGTGCTACGGAGCTGGCCGTCGAGGAGGCGCCGAGCCGAGCTCGGCAGCTTTTGAAGGCGAATGACGTTCTCGTGTCGACCGTGCGTCCGAACCTGAACGCGGTTGCGATGGTGCCCGATAACTTCGATGGATCCGTCGGGAGCACGGGCTTTACTGTCCTGCGCGCGAATCCGAAGCGACTTTTGCCGGAGTACCTGTTCCATTGGGTACGCACGCCGGCGTTCGTCGCGGAGATGGTGAAGCACGCGACCGGAGCCAGTTATCCGGCTGTCAGTGACCGTATTGTGCTGGACTCGGAGATTCCGGCTCTTCCGCTCGCGGAGCAGCGCCGTATCGCCGACATCCTCGACAAGGCCGACGCCATCCGCCGCAAGCGCAAGGAGTCCATCGCCCTCACCGAGGACCTGCTGCGCTCGACGTTCCTGGAGATGTTCGGCGACCCGGTGACCAACCCGAAGGGCTGGCCAGCGAGGCCGTTTGAGGACGTCGTTCGAGATGCGACAAGCGGAAACCCGAAGCTGCCGCAAGCGAAGTACGAGAGTCAGGGCAGGTTCCCGGTCATCGATCAGGGTGCCGAATTCATCGGTGGCTGGACGAGTAGCGAGGATCTGGTCGCGCGTCTCGAGCTTCCGGCCGTTCTCTTTGGGGACCACACGAAGGCACTCAAGTGGGTAGAGCGCCCTTTCGTGCTCGGTGCGGATGGCGTCAAGATCCTGGTTCCTCGCGACGGTCTGTTGTCCGAGTACGTGTACATGGCCTGCAGCATGTTTCCGTTTCCAGATGTCGGCTATTCGCGCCACTTCAAGTTCCTGAAGTTGTGGAACGTTCCGGTTCCGCCGGTCGACCGGCAGCGGCGGTTCGCGATGATGTTTGGCCGCATCCGGGCGGGCCTTCCCCTACGCGCGACGGCAGCTAAGGAGGCGGAGGACCTCTTCAACTCCCTCGTCGCGCGGGCCTTCTCCAACTCGATGGGGCATTCACAGTGACGACGTCGCGCGGCAAGGGGCCAGCTGCGAAGAGTAAGGTCGCCACGGTACGGCGTCGCTCGAGCGCGCTCGCGAAGCGCGATGCGGCGTCCGCCTCGGAGCTGGTGCGCGACCTCTCGGAGATGATTGAGGCGGCTCAGAAGCAGGTCGCCACCGTCGCGAACGTGTCGCTCACCGCACTCCACTGGCAGATCGGCCACCACGTCCGCACGCACGTGCTCGAAGGCCGCCGCGCGAAGTACGGCGGTGAGATCGTTTCCACGGCGTCGAGACAGTTGGCCGAGCGCTACGGGCGTGGCTTCGACGAGAAGTCGCTGCGGCACATGGTCCAGTTCGCGACCGCCTTCCCCGACCGGGAGATTGTCTCCGCGGCGTGGAGACAATTGACCTGGAGCCACTTCAAGGTGCTCGCCTACCTGAAGGACCCGCTCGCCCGCGACTTCTACTTCGAGATGGTCCGCCTCGAGCGGTGGTCGGTGCGAGAGCTCGGGGAGCGCATCCAGAGCATGCTCTTCGAACGCACGGCCCTCTCGAAGAAGCCCAAGGCGCTCATCAAGAAGGAGCTGACCCGACTGCGCGAGACCGGCGAGCTGACGCCCGATCTGGTGATGCGCGACCCGTACATGTTGCCATTCCTGGGGCTCGCCGACACCTATAGCGAGAGTGACCTCGAAGCGGCCATCCTCCGCGAGATCGAACGCTTCCTGCTCGAGCTGGGCGCTGGCTTCACCTTTGTCGAGCGTCAGAAGCGCATGACGCTCGACGGCGACGACCACTACCTGGACCTCCTGTTCTTCCACCGCCGCCTGCGCCACCTCGTCGCCATCGAACTCAAGCTCGGTGACTTCAGAGCCCGGGACTCCGGGCAGATGGAGCTGTACCTGCGCTGGCTCGACAAGCATGAGCGCCATCCCAGCGAGGACCCGCCCCTCGGCATCATCCTCTGCGCGGGCAAGAAGCGAGAGACGGTCGAGATCCTCGACCTGGGCGCGCGTGGCATCCACGTCGCCGAGTACCTGACCGAGTTGCCGCCCCGGAAGCTGCTCGAGGAGCGCCTGCACAAGGCCATCGAGAGCGCTCGCCACCGGATCGTCGAGAGCCAGCTGGGAGGCCCGACGTGATGCAGCCCGCGACTGAGGTCGGACAGCGGCCGCGCGCGCGCATCGAAGAGTGTTTATTGTACGCGTCGGAGACCCAATGCTGACCTCCCTCGAGATCGAGAACTTCAAAGGGATCGGCGCTCGCCAGCGTATCGACTTCGCGCCGCTGACCCTGCTTTTCGGCGCGAACAGCGCGGGCAAGAGTAGCATCCTGCAGGCGCTCGTCTTCCTGCACGAGCTGATCGAGCGGGGCTCGGCCAACGTGGACCGCACCGAGCTGGGCGGCCACGTTCTCGAGCTCGGCGGCTTCGCGCGGCTGGTACACCAGCACGACACCACGCGGCCCATCGTGTTGCGTGCCGAGTTCGCAACGCCCGGTGGCCTGGAGCGCTTCGGGCGCGACCTCACCGACTTCCCGTTCCCCGACCTGGACGATGAGGTGGCCAGTGCCTGGCTAGAGCTGACGATCCGCACCCTCACGACCGCGAACTTTCGGGGGCCGATCGTCGAGCGGGTGCGCATCGGGGTGAACGGCGATTCAGAGGCGCTGGTATGGCTGGAGGTCGGCGCGACGATGCGCGAGGGCGAGCCGCTCCACGCCCGCGTGAACATGGGTCACCGCCTCCTCGCCGACGCGACCGGCGCTCGCCAGCCGACGCTGGTGCCGCACTGGGCCCACGCGGAGATCACCGAAACCTGGGAGAAGATCGCGATCCCGCAGGACCACACCCGGGACGGCGAAGGGGAGGGCCGCATCGGACCGGAGGAAAGTGCCGGCGACGCCAGCGGCTTCGATGACGGCCGTTCGTTGCCCGTGTTCGCCGTGGCGCGTACGCGCAACTCCGCGCTGCCTCATCCTGGAGAGCCGATGCGCGTGATCGCCGTGGGCGATGAGTCACCCGAGGCCGCGGCCATCGCCCAGCAAGTACGCACGTTCCTGGAGCTGATCGTGCTCGGCACGACGTCGCAGCTCGCGGCCTTCCTGCGCGACGCTCAGTACATCGGACCGCTGCGTGCGATCCCTCCGCGCGGGTTTCTCTACGAGCGCGCCGGCCGCATCACGAGCTGGGCCGACGGCCTCGCCGCGTGGGACCTGCTCCTCGCGGACCGTCTCACCCTTCTCGAGCGGACGAACGACTGGCTCCGCAAGCTCAACGTGGGCTGCAGAGTGGTCGTGCAGCAGCTCTTCGAAGGCAACGTCGACGCCGAGGAACTCGCGGCGGGGCACGTCGACAGGACGGTGCGACGCCTCTTGCTAGACACGGGCGCGGGCTCCCTCGTGCTGCCTTCGGAGGTGGGCGCCGGCATCTCTCAGCTCGTTCCCGTGGTGGTCGCGGCGATTGAAGGCCGGGGAGGTCTCTCGCTCGTCGAGCAGCCGGAGATCCATGTTCACCCCGCCGTGCAGGTGGGGCTGGGCGACCTGCTCCTCGAAGCCGCAAACCGCGAGGGGCAGCGCCGGATCATCTTCGTCGAGACCCACAGCGAGCATCTGCTCCTGCGGGTCATGCGACGCATGCGCGAGACCCACGAGTGTACTGTGCCGGAAGGTGCTCGCCCCGTGCGGCCAGACGACGTCTCCGTCGTGCTCGTGGAGAAGGACGGGTCGCGTACCATCAGCCGCAGGATGCCG
>VYLF01000609.1_pt1 | contig 10817 bp, 10 predicted proteins | sample 5114371 | NCBI WGS metagenome assembly VYLF01 (sample SAMN12291773, study PRJNA351875) | freshwater metagenome | isolation source: freshwater lake | place: USA: Michigan, Kent Lake | collected 2013-08-15 | reverse complement strand
CACTGCTGTGAATTTCTGGCTCAACGAGTCCACTTGAATTAGATTCCTGGCGAAATCCCACCCAGAGGTGGTTCTCTCCTCAGACTTTCGCTCCCTTACAGAAGCCTGTTTTCGTATGCCCTACGATACAGTTCAAAACCTCTAAAATAATTGGTTTCTCTGGTACTTGACGCTTAGAGCTTTTACCTATAGGAGCATTCCCCTATAGAACCCCATAACTCTAGTTTTCAAGGTGCGTTCATCCTGCGATGACTGGGTTTTTTAAGCGGTTGCTTACCCGGCCCGCTATTCTTAATATCATACATCACATAAAGTCGCCCTAAAAGGGCGAGGCTTTAAACCCAATTTTTCGGTAAAGAAAAAACCCCCTATTGCTCATGAGTCAAAATCCCAATTCTTCCTCGCGACCACTGCAGCCGCTGCCAGTTCCCTCCATGCCGATGCCTCCCTCAGAAATCACGGGAACCAGCACGGGGACAACTCAAGAAATGAGCCAACAGGTGGCGACACCGACCAAAAACGTGCCGAATATGCCGCAAAATGGTCAAATTTCCGCCCCACGTCCTCCCCAAAATCGCGCTCCCAGTCAGGCGGCTTCTCCCCAAACCCCACCCCAGCCTGGTCGCGCTCCCAATCAACCCACCTTAGAACATTTGATCCGGATGGCCTTTGATCGGGGTTATTCGGACGTTCACCTAGGAGTTGGAGAACAACCCCGGATGCGGGATCGTGGTGAAATGATTATTCTCAACTATCCTGAAATTGACATCAACACTTTTTATAGTTGGTTACGGGAAATCCTCGGTGAAGAAGAAATCCTTCGCTTTAAAAAAGACCTAGAATTTGACGGTGCAACTCAGTACGAATTCGCTAGGGTGCGGATTAATATCTTTGAAAGTCTGCGCGGTCCTGGGATGGTTTTGCGTCTAATTCCCATGAAAATCCTCACTATGAAACAATTGGGCTTACCGGCTGTGTTCCGGAATGTGTGCGATGTGCATAAGGGATTGATTTTAATCACCGGTCCGACGGGTTCAGGGAAATCCACCACCCTAGCAGCCATGATCGATTACATCAATAAAGAACACGCCAAACATATTATCACCATCGAAGACCCGATCGAATTTGTCCATCAAAGTCGTCGCAGTTTGATCAAACAAAGGGAAGTGGGAATGCACACCCATGAGTTCGATAATGCCCTAAAAGCCTCTTTGCGGGAAGACCCAGATATTATTCTGGTGGGGGAGATGCGGGACAAATCCACCGTTAATACTGCCCTGAAAGCTGCCCAAACCGGTCACTTAGTCATGGGAACCCTGCACACCAACAGCGCCGTTAAAACTCTGGAGCGGATTTTAACTCTTTATACCGCCGAGGAACGGGAATCGATGCGGGTGGCGATCGCAGAATCCTTGGTTTGTATTATTTCCCAGGGTTTATGTCGTACCAGCGATAGTAAACGGACTGCTTTTCACGATATTCTCGTCAACACAGAAACCGTCAAAGATTACATTCGCAGCGGCAAAAATGACGAAATTATCGAATTAATGAGAGATGGCGAATATGATGGCATGATTACCACTAATCAATCTCTGTTTAACCTCTATCAAGAGGGACGGATTAGCGATGAGGTCGCCCTGGAAATGTCCCCGGTTCCCAATGAAATGGCGATGATGCTGCGGGGTAGAATCTAGAAAAACCCTGAAGGAAATCCTTGAGGGGTCAAGAGTTTAGTAGTCTAGAAAAATAGAAGCTCCTATTGATTCCCTAGGGGAACCCCTCAAGTGACCACTTCCGCGATTGTGTTGCCCGATATTTTTAAAGGCATCGCCCTGTTTACCCCCGGGGGCGACCTGATTTACTGTATCGATCCTGATAAACAAACTCATTGGCATCTGAATCTCTGCGCTGCTCTCCAGTCCGCTTTAGGATTGCCAGAACCTCCCCATTTTTTAGTTCCGAGTTTTACCGCTACCATCGATCGCTGGCGAGATCCCTACAGTCACCGTATTCATACTAGAGCCGAAGTCTATCCCCTTGTCCGTCGCTATCAGCCTTTATTAAATGCTATTTTCGCCACGGACGAGCGAGCTTGGTTTACTGTACCTTGGCAGGAACAATCCTCTAATCCCACTATCTTAGAAACCTATCGTCAGCAGTTTCCCCAACTTTGGCAATCCCACGATCTGATTCTCCGTTATCAGGAGCGCCCCGCAACGACTTCGGGGATTAGTGCTGACTCTGACTATACTAACCCTAGTCCCAAGGGTTATGTTTTGCGGTTATTTGTCTCCGGTAATAATGCCAATACTAAACACACCCTAGAATCGATCCATCAGCTTCTAGAACGAGAATTACACCATCCCTATACCCTGAAAGTGATCGATATCTCTAAGCATCCAGAACAAGCGGAATCTAATCATGTCTCTGCTATTCCCACTTTAGTCCGGGTTTGGCCGCAACCGGTGAAACGCATCATCGGCGAATTTGAGGATTTACCGCGAGTATTACAGATTATCGCCACCGCTTAGGGTTTAAAGACTTCTGACTCGATTCCTCGCCACCATTCGCCCAATTTCATTAAGTCTTGCTGAATATCATCCAATTCTTGGATATATTCCTGTTGGGAAAGACTGGCACGACGTTCTTGCAGTTTTTTGAGACGCAATTGCACCAACAGCCAAGGCTTAGAAATACCGTTAGTTTCTTCGATATAGCGAGCGATATCTTGACTATCCATAGTTTTTTACTGTTATTATCCCATATTTTGTCAAATTAACGCGAGACTCCTTTTTTTTAGTTGCAGAAGATTATGTTTGATTTTAGCCACTATTACCCCTACGAAGAATTAGTTTCTTTCCTGAAAAACCTAGCCTCATCCTATCCTAATTTAATTAGCCTCACCTCGATCGGTAAAAGCTACGAAAATCGAGATATCTGGTTAACTACCCTAACAAATCAAGCCACAGGCCATTATTTAGAAAAACCTGCCTATTGGATTGATGCTAACACCCATGCGGGGGAAGTAACAGGTTCTGCCGTCGCTCTCTATACTATCTCTCATCTTTTGAGCCAATACGGTCATAATTCGCCAATTACCAGACTTCTTGACCATTACACTGTCTATATTTTGCCGCGATTAGCCGTGGATGGAGCAGAAAAATATCTCACCACTCCCTATATGTTACGATCGAGTATTCGCCCCTATCCCCACACGGACGAGAAACCGGGGCTATATCCTGAAGATATTAACGGCGATGGTTTAATCTTACAAATGCGCCAAAAAGATACCTGTGGCGCTTGGAAAATTTCTGAACAAGATCCTCGCATTATGGTGCGTCGCGAACCGGAGGAATTTGAAGGAACTTTTTACACTTTGCTCACCGAAGGTTTAATCCGCGATTACGATGGCTATAATTTTACCACTGCCCCCACCCTAGAGGGCTTGGATTTTAACCGCAATTATCCCGTTTATTGGGTTCCTGAAGGGGAACAACAGGGGGCGGGATATTTTCCCTTTTCAGAGCCAGAAACCCGTGCAGAAGCCGAATTTTGGGCAAATAACACCAATATTAATGGCTTCGTTACCTATCATACCTATTCAGCAGTAATGTTGCGTCCCTATAGCACCCATCCCGATGAATATTTCCCCGTGGAAGACTTAGAAATGTATACATATATTGCTGATAAGGGAAAAGCAATGACTGGTTATGAATGCGTTTCTGTCTATCACGGTTTTCGTGATCATCCCAAAGAAGTGATTAACGGTGCCATGGATGATTATGGTTACGATCATTTTGGTTGGTATGGTTTTACGGTGGAGTTATGGGATGCACCCACCCAAGCGGGAGTGAAAAAAGATGATTATATTCAATGGTTTCGCTGGCATCCTTTTGAAGATGAATTGAAGTTACAGCGTTGGAATGATGAGAATTTAGCGGGAAAGGGTTTTATTAATTGGCAAAGTTTTGATCATCCCCAATTGGGAGAGGTGGAAATTGGCGGTTGGGACTTTAAAAATGTCTGGCAAAATGCCCCAGAAAAGTATTTACCGGATTTATGTGAGAAACAATGTCAGTTTACTATTGCCCATGCTTTGATGTCACCTCTTTTAGCTATCTCTCGTCTTGATCTTAAGTCGGAGGGAAATGGTATTTATCATCTGGTTTTACAGTTGGAAAATCAGGGATTCTTACCCACTTATACCAGTAAAAAGGCACTGGAAAGAAAGATTGTTCGTCCCATTCAAGTCAAGTTAAATTTAGCCGATGAGGTGAGTTTAATAGTGGGAAAATTAGAGCAGGAAATCGGTCACTTAGAAGGGCGATCAAATAAAGTATATAGTAGTCTTGCTCACGGTTTAGATTATCGCCGTACGGTGGAATGGGTGATTAAGGGAGTTTCTGGTCAAGAAATCGAGATTATCGCTATAGCTGAAAGAGCAGGAACAGTCAGACAAAAAGTGATTTTATAGAGCTATTTTGTTCGATAAAATTGTTAAATAAGTCTCGTTGGATTCTGTGGGTAAAACCCGCAATTTTTGGCTGCGAAGATCTGGTTCTAATCCCAAAGCTTCTAAAGGAATTACTCCTAATAAATTGTTTTGACCTCCGGATAATTCCAAACATTCAAAAGTCCCTTCCCGTCCCGCGATAATCAAGGTGGCATCGCGAAAAATTCTCGCTTTTCCTATGCCTTTAGCCGTAGCCACATCTACTTCTTTTAAAAGCTGTAAACCCAAGCGGGAGACTACTTCTGGCACTAGACAAAGAGTAGTTGCCCCCGTATCCACTAAGACATTTTCTAGGGTAAGAGAGCGAATTTGATCGGGAGAAATCACCGCCGCCGCCGCTAAAATTTGATCCGCGCGATTGATAACTGTAATGGTGGTGTAGATTTTGCCCATATCTTCCGCAATAATTGCTGGCTCAACCATAATACTACCCTCAATTCTACCTTCAATTATACCGGAATAATTGGCAACAAAATCGTCTAGTAATTTTAATTATTAATCCGGCCATCGGGCATAATTGCACCGCAGAAGTTAACTCCCATCAGATTAGCACTCATTAACTCGGCACGAGTTAGATTAGTATTACTTAAATCGGCACCGGTGAGATTTGCTCTAGCAAAGAAAGCATCGACTAAATCCGCTTCGCTGAAATTAACTCCTGAAAGATTAGCCCTTCTTAAGTCAGCATGATTCATTCTTGCTGCTTGAAAATTAGCTTGACTAAGATTAGCTCGATCAAATTTTATTTGAGTCATAATTGCACTATGGAAATTTGCCCCCATTGCCTCCGTATCGCTCATTTTTGATCGCAGTAAATTGGCTCCCGCTAGATTTGCCCCCACTAAATGCGCCCCGATTAAATTAGCATCAGTAAGTAAAGCATCTTGGAGATTAGCATTAGTTAAATCCGCTTTTCTCAGGTCAACATTGCACAAATTAGCATCCTTTAAATTGGCTCCTACTAGATTAGCTCGCACCAGATCAACCCCTTTCATATTAGCCCCTTGCAGGTCGGCGCGGGAGAAATTAGCCCCTTGTAAAATAGTGTTATGATTTTTCTTTTCCTGACGCATATTTGTTCCTCGCAAACAAGCACCAGTGAGGTTAGCACCACTTAAATCAGCCCCCCGTAAATCCGCCCCGATTAAGTTAGCATCAAGTAAAGTAGCTAGGGTTATATCAGTATCACGAAGATTAGCCCCTTGTAGCATCGCTCCGTGTAAATTGGCACTGCGTAAATCTGCCCCATTTAAGTCAGCTTGGTTGAGACTAGCACCGCTTAAATTAGCTGCCACGAGATTAGCTTTAGCGAGATTAGCCCGGTTAAGATAGGTAAAGAGAAGATTGGCTCCGTGCAGATCTGCTTCATTTAAAACAATGCCAATTAAGTCAGCACCAACTAAATTAACTCCTGGTAATTTTAAGCCACTAAATTGAGTTTCTCCTGCGGCATAACGTTCAATTAATTCGGTGGGTTTCATAGGTAGAATATCCAGATAAATTTGGGTAAAAAATTAAAGAATTTTTTGTAAAGTTTGCACCAGAATACTGGCGGTTTGAACGTTAGCATCCGGATCCATTTGGGTTTGAGCAATATTGTATAGTTGAATTTCGATATCCTTGAGAGATTTCCCACTTTGGATGAGTTGTTGTAGTAAATCTTCTAGGGTATAACTTCGCAGAGTTGACCAATCTTGATCGCTCCGATCCCAAGGATGAAATAGGAGCGAGAAAATCAATATTTTGGCTCGTAAAGGATTAGCATACTGGAAAATTTCTAAACGAGTTTCAAAGGGGTCATAGGCAGTAATTTGTGGGAAATTACTGGTATTGTTATTTGAGGAAGCCGGCTCGGCCAAGGGCAATTCCATTCCTACTTGCGGTTCATTTAGATTGATAATCGAAGAGGCAAAATCCACAGGTTCACTTCTAGAGGGGGAGAAACATCTGGTTTTAGCCGCAGAATCAGAATCATTCTTTAGATGAACTATTTGATTGTTCAAGATTTGACTTTTTGACTCATTATCCTCTTCTTCGTCATCGTTATCATTATCGTAAAGAGGCTCTAGTTCGGTAAGAATAATATCGGCTAGGGCTAGGTAGAGAGCTTTTTTATTAATCTTTTCGGCAACTTGTTTGAAAGTTTGTCGCAAGCTTAGGAAATTGGGATTGTTTCGCTGAAGTTCTAAAACAATATTTTTTAAGCCATAATTATTAATCACCGCTTGATCGTTTTCCCAACGATTTTTACAAGCGGCAAACATTAATTTTTGAATTCTCGCTGTCTCTCGATGATTTTCTATTCCACTAACCACCTGTCTTAATAAATTATCTTCCTCGTTGTTGACATCATTATTAACGGTGGTGAAGCTAGGGTTAACTTCCGGTTCCACTGGTAATAATTGATTGTCGTAGGCGGCAGCAATATTACTATATAATTGACTGATTTGCTCGATAATAACCGTGGCTACTCCCAGATAAACTTTAGGACGATTGAGGGTTTTAACTAATTTATAAACAGAAAAAGTTAATTGTTCTTTATTGGTTTTGAGTTGCACTAACTCCTTCACCAAGTCTTCCATAGCCACACTGTTCAAAATATTAGGCTCATTTTCCCAATATTTTTTACAGATACAAAAGATTAATTTTTTGATCCGTAATTTTTCTTCGTGGCTGTCGAGATAGCGAACTACGTCATTAAAAACGTCGATGGATAATTGCATAGTAACCTCTGATCCGAGAAAGGAGCCAGCCCTCGCACGCCTCTACTATAGCGGTATGCTATTGGTCTCTCGCGAGTCAGCTTGCCAGAATATATAAGTTATTCCTCGCTTTTATTGCCTGAAAATATCCTAACCTAAAAGCGTGGCAGTATTGAGTTGGGGTTGCTGGATCTGGTCTATCTTCCCCAAGAGTACCCAGCCTAACTCCTAAAATTAGCAAACGATTATTTTTTCGCCTGGCTCGTTTTTAGTACAAATGTTCGGACAAAATCGGAGTAAAGTCTTTAAGTTTAGACGACCGATGCCCGATAGGGTTAGAGTAATCAGGGAGAAACTGATTTATCGAGAGGCCATATCATCCCATGCTAGAACTCTACCAATTTGAATTATCTGCCTATTGTGAGAAAGTCCGTCTCATCCTCGACTATAAAGGACTTGCCTATAAAAAAAGGGACGTGGTGCCGGGGGTGGGACAATTAGAATTATTCCGTCTTTCCGGACAGCGCCAGGTTCCCGTCCTCAAGGATGGTGATACTTACATTGCTGACTCGACGGAGATTGCTTTTTATCTCGATCGCAAGTATCCTGAAAAACCAATTATCCCCACAGATCCCCTACAACGGGGTCAATGTTTATTAATCGAAGAATGGGCCGATGAATCCCTGGGATTAAAAGGAAGAACCGCTTTTCTCGGCGCTTTTGCCCAAAATCAAAACTTTCGTACCGCTTTTTTACCCCAGGAAACTCCCGGTTTTATGCGCTTGTTGCTGGGTTCTATGCCAGGGGAATTAATTGATATTTTGGGGGCGGGTGTAGGTCTGGGAAAAGATGCTATCAATACAGCGAAAAAGGGGCTAGAACAGGATTTAGAGGCTTTGAACCTCATTTTAAACAATCGTCCCTATTTAGTCGGGGATCAGCCCACTTTAGCCGATTTAGCCGTGGCGGGATTAAGTGTACTGCTTCAGTTTCCCCAGGGTTCCTATCTCAACTTACCCAGGGAATTGCAAGGCAAGGGGATTCCGGGGTTAGCCGATAATAGCGCCTACGAGGGCTTTTTTGCTTGGCGCGACCGTCTTTATAGTCAATACCGTCAAACTATCACTCCAGGAAGTTCCACCCCTCCTATCGATTCCCCCAACTCCATCCAAATTGAATAGCAGCGCTTGACTAGGCTGGTGGGGTGTGGGGTGTAGGGTGTGGGGTGTAGGTTGTGGGGTCTGGGGTGTGGGGTGTAGGGTGTAGGGTGTGGGGTGTAGGGTGTAGGTTGTGGGGTGTGGGGTGTGGGGTGTAGGGTGTAGGGTGTAGGGAGATTAAATAAAAGCAATCTACTGATCACTGATTACTGATCACTGATTACTGATTACTGTTAAGATTCCCGTAAAACGTAGCCGACACCGCGCACGGTATGAATGAGGCGTTTTTGTCCACCAGCCTCCATCTTCAGGCGTAAATAGCGAATATATACCTCAATAACGTTTGATTCTCCTTGAAATTCGTCTCCCCAGACATTTTCGAGAATTTTCTCCCTCGATAATACTTCTTTGGGATGAATCATTAGGTAGCGCAGCAGTTCAAATTCCTTCATCGTCAACTCAATATTTTTGTTTTTATAGGAGAGACGACGACTGGCTAAATCTAATACTAAGTCACCGAAACGCAATTGTTCGGGGGTAATTTCCAGAGGTTGCAGGTAAAAACGGATTAATTTGAGAAAAGATTGCGAATTATAGGGTTTGAGAAAATAATCGTCGGCTCCCGCTTCCAAACAGGCGAGACGTTCTTCTAGGGTTTCTTGAGATACTAACAAAATAATATAAACGCGACTTCCCTGGGAACGTAAACGACGACAAAAATTCACACCGGCCTCCGCTGCGAGGAAGCGATCGAGTATAATCATCGCTGGCTGCCAACTTTTCACTTCTGGGAAAGCCATATCAATGCTAGGCACGATCAGGGGACGATAACCTGCTTCTTTCAAGTCCGCACTAGCTAGTTTAGCGATATTCTCCTCAATTCCCACCAAGAGAATTGAAGAACTCGGAACGGATGTACTCATAAATCAGCAGCGGTAAAGAAATAGGAAAGATAGGGAGGGGACTACCTAATTATAGTTAATTGATTCTTGCCTAACCGATTTAATAAAAAAGTTAACGCTGTGGTGCGTTGGACAAAATTACCATTGATAGACCAACCGGTCACTCGATCGGGGGACGACCAGAGGCTAAGATGATCTACAGGTGGATCTGCATAAAAATTTTCTTGACCGCTACCCAATAAACAGGAACTCCAATGGGTAAAATAATCGTGACTAAGGCGATAAATGGGAAAATTACCGATTAATGGCACTCCCCACCCGTCCAGAGCTATTAAAGCTGCAATTTTTGCCCCTTGAGCTTGCCAATAATGAGCTAAAGCGATCGCATTTACCACCCCCGCACTAAACCCAATCAAGGTTAGAGCTTCTCCCGGTGAAAAAGCTTCATTTAAGCAAGAAAAAGGCGAAATAATAATATAGGAACGTAATTTGACCGATTTGCTCCCCAGATGTCCTAAAAAATCCTCGGTCAGTCTAGAATCATGAAAACCCGTACAAATTACCAAAGACATACAATTAATTGACACTCCCCGAAGCGCTCATGGGAGGGATTCTCGAAGCTCATCACTGCGCCTTCTGGTTTCCCCTACTCACGTCTTACACGATTATGTCCCATCCGAACCTACTAGAATATCACTTGTTATCTAGGGTTTGCTGAAAAAGTTTTTCCTAGGGGCGAAAAAGTCCCTGAATTTTCCCCCTGATCACTCCCATGCCGGGTACTTTTTGATTGACAAAAAGTCTAAAAGTCTTACCCAACAAGGTTTTTAGATTTATTCAGCAAACCCTATCTAGTTGTCCACTTGTGGATAGCTCTGCAAGCGTTTTGGTCTTTCAACCAAGATTCGGGTATCAGTAGTCAGGAGACAGGAGACAGTAGACAGTAGATTATTTTATTTATTCTTCCCACTTCCCTACACCCCACACCCCACACCCTACACCCCACTTCCCTACACCCTACACCCCACTTCCCCACTTCCCACTCTGCCATAACTACTCCTACATACTTTGTGCTTTTTGTCAAAAAAACTTTTTCTTTGCAATAAAACTACACAAAAAAAAGATCATCGTTGTGGGTGAAATTGACTGATTTACCTGTCTTAATTGGGATTACCTTGTAGGTGTGGCAAAGGTTTCAACCATTGCTGTCCAAAAAAGCCAAGAATAACCCATTATGAAATTCAGTAAAATCGCTGTAACCATCATAACATCGTTGTTAAATAAAAATCTTTCTCAATTAATTCTTAAGAATTTGTAAATATTGCGGAATGTTAATTTAAATATTCTCAAGCTTTTGGAGTCAATAAATAATTTTTGCTTATCTTTGTCGAACATTGGGTGAGAAGTCAGTATTGAGGAGATAGGGTGATAAGCTTTTACGCATTTAAGTTACATTGACAGCATTACCCTTATTTTTAAGTTTTCTACTCCATTTAATAATCAATCCCCCTTCATTTAAAAGCTGATTGACTACTTTTTCCAG
>VYLF01000822.1_pt1 | contig 10902 bp, 9 predicted proteins | sample 5114371 | NCBI WGS metagenome assembly VYLF01 (sample SAMN12291773, study PRJNA351875) | freshwater metagenome | isolation source: freshwater lake | place: USA: Michigan, Kent Lake | collected 2013-08-15 | reverse complement strand
GAAGAACAACAGCTTCTCCTACAAAAAATTCAGCATCCAGCCTTATCTGATGTCGATTTCCATCAAGGTTTTCCCTTTGATGTTCAAATTCCTAATACAGAAACGCTCGCCGCCATTGAAGAAGTAGAAAAACATCCTGAGCGTCTTAAGCGTTATAGTAGCGTCGGGCAGATGTTCGAGGATTGGAACAAGGATACAGGGGAATGTTAACCCCACAGGAAAGCACCCGCTTTCGACGCGATTTGAGGCAGATGAAAAAACGGGGTAAAGACTTGGAAAAGTTAAAAACTGTAGTGGAACTCCTGGTGCAAGAACAAATACTACCAGAGCGATACCGAGATCATAATCTCGTTGGAGATTGGTCGGGTTATGGTGAGTGCCATATCGAGCCAGATTGGTTGTTACTCTACAAGATTGAGCGAGATGAGGAAAGCTTAACACTCGTTCGGACTGGTACTCATTCGGATCTGTTTAAATAGTCTTCTAGTAGAAAACGGGTTTCTCAAAGAAACCCGTTTTCTCTCAGGGTTTCTCAAAGAAACCCGTTTTCTCTCAAAGAAACCCGTTTTCTGGACTGTCAATCTCTTGTCTCGATTAATTCGGGGACAAGTTCGGGAATAAAACCGGGTTCAGCTAAAGAACCGGTAACATGATGTTCAAAGACTTCTGCGGGGGGAAAAGTTTTCTTGACTTCCTGAGATTGCGGATCCGTAGAAGGTAGCCATTTAATTAGGGGTAAAGGTAGGAGAGTGGAGAGATTAGTAATCACTACCAATAACCAAAGGTTATCAAAATTAGTTTCGGTGACTCCCAACCAATGGGTTAATAAAGCCCCGATTTCTTGGGAAACTAATCCTGACATATTCCAGATAGACATTAATAAAGCGAATAGAGATGCTTCAATGCCCACGGGACAAAGACGGGCCGATAAAATTAAGACGGGTAAAAAGGCAATTTGTCCCATGACGGTGAGGATGAGACTATCCCCCAAACTAAACCAATGATCGTCAATACCGAGCGCTCGATTAGTATGGGTAACTAAGATTAGGGTAGTCATCCCTAAAAGCGCAGAAATCACCGTACTCCAACCCAAAATTAAACGAAAGGAAATCGCTTTTAAAAACCGTTGATATACCCAGATGCCCAGGATCGAGGCTAAACTGGTGACTAAGCGCACTCGTCCTAAAAATTCCGGTTCAAATCCTAACTCGTTGGTGGTGAAGTAGAAAAAGGCAGAATCGGCGCTAGGAGTAGCCTGCCAGAGAAAAATAAAGGCAGTGGGTAATAAAATTGATTTTTGTCTAATTGCTGACCATAATTGCCCGATTTGCTCCTTGACTTTGGGCGTGGATTGTGATTCATCATTATTATTCTTGACTTTTTCCTCTGTAATTAAAAAGGCCATGGCTGAGGCAATCAGGGGAAAAATAGCCGTAAGAGCGAAGACAGGACGAGTGCCGAGGTGTGCCAGTAACCAACCACCGAGATAAGCCGTAATTAAGCCGCCTAGGGCCGATATTCCCCAAGTTAAGGACTGTAGAGAGCCGGATTGAGTGAAGGACTCTCTGCGGGCCCTTTCTACTACCAAAGAATCGACGATGACATCACTAATGGTGACAGAAAGGGAACCAAGCAGGATCGCCGCCGTAGCTTGCCAAGCATTCTCCACCACAGTGGCTAGGGCTAACCAAGCTAAAACCCCGAGAATTCCCGATAAAATGAGGTAGGGGCGACGACGATAGCCAAAAATAGGCAAACCATCCGAAAGAAAGCCAAAAGCTGGTTTAATCACCCAAGGAATCGCCGCCACTCCGATTAATGCCCCCATCTGGGAGGGACTCAAGGCCAAATCGTCTTTTAAAAAAAAGCTAACCGCTAATCGGGAGAGTCCGAGAATGCCCTGCACGAAATAAACCCCTAAAATGCCAATTAATTCGGGATTAGGGTCATTTCCGAACAAGATAGTCTCTTTAAGGAATTTTTTCCCGCGATCGATGCCAAGGCGATTAATAAGCATGAAGTTTCATAAATATTTGTTACTGTCTCTATAATAATGATTGATCGCTCGATCGGTGCGTTAGCTGTTAGGGTTTAGCTGTTGAGCTTTAGGTTTTGGTGTTTGGGTATTGGGTTTTAGGGTTTTAGTGGAATTTCCCTGCTCCCCACTTCCCCATCCCGAATCGGCATAACAGGCTTATTGTAACGTTATACGGAAATTTTCTGGCGATCGCTCTATTTGAGAGTAATATAGGGAAAGATTTTTGGCTCTTCGGTTTGTGTATTTTTGTCAATTGTTTTTGCTCTAGAGCGAACTAATCAATTAAATCTCTTGCCAGATAAGGATTCAGTCGATTTATGCCCCCATATCGAACCATACCAAGTCCCGAAGAGCCTAATATCCTCTGCCAGATTAGCACTTAATTGGGGATAGATCATCTACTTATTACATTAGTGCGATCGCTAATCAAGCTATCCATAAGTTAAACTCTCCGAATCCCTGCTCTTTTGTAATATTGACATCATTCAAAAATAATTTAGTTCCTCGGCTTAAACCTAACTCTCTCATTTCTTGATAAATTCCTTCTTTCGTCTTCACATTTGTACTTTGTTTTTGTCTTAAACAAAAGTATACACTCTTCTTCTGAAGCCACTTTTCTAGACTGACTGAACAAAATTCTCTATCTCCTAACACCACTATTTTATGACCTGATAGCACGGTCAATATTTTTTCTAATACTCGCTTTTGTTCTTCGAGATTACTGCTGCCTTTTTTATCTAATATCTCCCAATAAATTGGCATGGCTCTCTTGTCATAAATCAAACTCACCATCAAGATATTAATTGCTCCCAAACTCGTCCGGTCTATGGCAATATATACTAATCCTTTTATTGTGAATCTCTCCTGCTGTTTTAATATCTCTTTTAGGACCGGAAACCAGATTTTTTCAATATTCAGAATTTCGAGCTTTAAAAATCTTTTTAGTTTTTTTCTCCGACTCTCAAACAGGATTGGTATTGGTAGTGCTTCTGCTAATATCTTTAGTATTTGCAAGGTTCCAACTATCATTAACAACAGTAGATATCTGGCTCGCCCCAGTTCATTCTCTAAGACTTTCTGGTAAGTACCTAAGCAAAATTAATTACACATATCTAACCACCTCTTGCCTCTTGCCTCTTGCCTCTTGCCTATCTTCACTAGGAAATTAATTTTGCACGACTACTTATAATTCACTTATCATTTTCGTTATCTAGGTCATATTTACTATATATGACTTATCTTTTTTTGGAGTCTGTATCTGTATTCCATGCTACATAGGGCTTGCTGAAAAAGTTTTTCCTGGGGGCAGGGTGTGGGGTGTGGGGTGTGGGGTGTGGGGTTGGAAAAAGTACCTGAATTTTCCCCCCAATCACTCCAATGGTCGGCACTTTTTGAGGGAAAAAAAGTCTAAAAACCTTATCCAACAAGGTTTTTAGATTTATTCAGCAAACCCTACATAAGCTTGTCAGCTCTCTTGTCCCCCTGTCAGCCATCCATTACCTCATAAGTACCTAAGCAAAATTAATTACACATATCTAACCACCTCTTGCCTCTTGCCTCTTGCCTATCTTCACTAGGAAATTAATTTTGCACGACTACTTAGGAGTTATAGGAAGTTTCATAGAGAATCAGAGGAGGCACAGGAATATTCATCAAAAAAGATTCAATCAGTCTTGATTGTTTTTGTGCGTCCCAGCGATCCCGTCTCTGATAGAAAGGACGCTTTTTCACATAGTTAGGTTTATTTAAAGACTCAGCCAAACTAGGCAATTTTTCTCGATTCATTTCTAATAATATTCTTCGTTCACCTTGTTCATATTTTTCATTAATTTCATTATCTGATAATTTTTTAACATCCTCTCCGGAACGCTTTTGCCAAGGATTTGTTTTAGTTTGTGAGATTGTCATAATTTCCCACCAGAGGGGTACAAATTGATATGACTGGACTTCCCTCATTCATTTTTAAGCATAGACTGAGGATATATACGAGAATTAAGAGTTATTGGTAATCTTCCCAGATAACTCTCAAAAGTTAATTCTCTTCAATTGGCAACTGGTCACTGATAACTGGTAACTGATAACTGATTAGGATTTTTGGCTGAAATAGGCCTCTAGCGCCTCATTGATGATTTGATTCATCGGCCGTTTTTCCGTTTCCGAAGCTTCTTTGAGACGGACAAACATATCATCGGGGACGCTGACACGGTTTTGATTTTTACGCACGCGTTTGGGTTTTGATTCAGTAGTAGTAGTTTCGGTCATTTTAGGTGTGTAGGTGGCTGAAAATGCTTGTAAAGCAGGGAAATTGACTCGATGACAGAATTCTCCGAAGGTTTCGTTATTTTGTTGATCCTGTTGGAAGTAAACGAAAATCGGTTCTAAGACCTTTTCTAGATCATCGATCGCCATTTTATCCAAATAGGGGCGCGCTAGTCGAGTTTGATCGGCTGTTCCCCCTAACCAGAGTTGGTAGGAATTGGGAGCGCTACCCACAAATCCTAATTCTGCCATATAGGGGCGCGCGCAGCCATTGGGACATCCTGTCATGCGGATGACAAATTGCTCTTTGGATAATCCTAAGCGATTAAGCAGGGCGCGAATGCGTTCAATCACCTGGGGTAAGATTCTTTCCGACTCAGTAATCGCTAATCCACAGGTGGGCCAAGCGGGACAGGCCATGGCATAACGGGTTAAAGGGTCAATTTCGGCGGGATCGGTGATAATTCCGTGTTCTTTCAGGATCGCCTCGATCGCTTGTTGATCCTGGGGTTCGATTTCGTAGAGAATGATATTATGGTTAGCCGTCAAGCGCATGGGCAACTGAAAACGCTCGATAATCACTTTTAAGGCGGTTTTTAGCTGAAAACTGCCTTCATTTTTGACCCGGCCATTCTCCACAGAAAGACCAAAAAATAATTTTCCGTCTCCCTGTTCATTCCATCCCAAAAAGTCTTGATATTTCCAATCGGGGAGGGGTTGGTAGGGGGCGATTTTTTGGCCGAAATAACCTTCAACAGTGCTGCGGAATTTTTCTACTCCCCATTCTTCGAGGATATATTTCATTCTCGCATGACGACGATCGCCGCGATCACCGTAATCTCTTTGGGTTGCCACGATCGCTTTTACCAGATCGTACACATTTTCTTTGTCCACATAACCGATCGCATCGGCCATTCTGGGGAAAGTTTCCTCCTTATTGTGAGTCCTTCCCAGTCCACCCCCGGCAAGGATGTTAAAACCCTGTAATTCCCCGTTTGCGTCGGTAATCACCACCAAACCGAGGTCATTGGTGTAGATATCGATGGAGTTGTCTCCCGGCACGGCGACACCGATCTTGAACTTACGGGGCATATAATGTTGACCGTAGATCGGTTCGATGGGATCGTTTTTGTTAATCCCATTTGTATCTTTTTGTCTCGCGGTCTTGACTTCCGGCGCTTCTTCTGCACTAATAACTTTTTCGCCATCGAGCCAAATTTCGTAGTAAGCTCCAGTTTGGGGAGTGAGCAAATCGGCGATATTATTGGCATATTCCCAAGCATAGCCGTATTCGGGGCGATTTTTGTAGGGGGCTGGCGGTGCGGTGACATTGCGGTTAACATCACCACAGGCCGCTAAAGTGGATCCCATACTGCGGATAATTTCCCCGAGGGTGGCTTTGAGATTTTTCTTTAAAATGCCGTGCAATTGGAAGCCTTGGCGGGTTGTCACCCGTAAAGTGCCGTTACCGTAGCGATCGGACAAACTATCGAGGGTAAGATATAGTTGCGCGGGAATAAAACCCCCCGGACTGCGGGTACGCAACATCATTTGATAGTCTTTTTCTTGACCTTTGGCTCTATGGTCGCGATTATCCTGTTGATAGGAACCGTGAAACTTGAGGATCTGCACCGCCGCATCGGTAAAATGGGTTGTATCTTCGAGGAGTTCACTGGCCAAAGGTTCTCGTAGATAATTACTGCGTTCTTTGATACCTTCGACTTTAGAAACCTTGGCGGTAGGAGAAATAGGAGTTGTAACCATCGTCTAACAGCACGATAACCTGTGGATAGGTCTTAGGAATAGGAATTTAGACAAGCTCGATCGATCCTAAGAAGTTTTACTAACATGATCTCTAGAGTTCGTTCCAGACTCTGAGGTTAACAGTAGCGATCGAGACATTAATTCTATCTTAGCTTCTTACCGTCCCCTGCGAACGCCATCTACCGATCGACTTTTTATGACCAATTCTCCCAACATTAAAACGGTTATTAGTCAAGAACCCTACATTATTCTTAACAATCAGGGAGAATTTCTCCCTTCTATTAATCTGAGTCGTCCTAATTATAAATTGGGGCGGGATGGTCAACAGGTGGATTTAGTTGTTCCCCAACACTGGACGGTGGTGAGTCGAGTACAAGCTTGTTTTCGTCGTCAGGGAGATGATTACTATATCTACGATGGAGACGGGACTAATCCTAGTTCCAATCAACTTTTTATCAACAATCGCGTGATTACTCCCAAAGAGGGCTATCTTTTACGAAATGGGGATGAGATTAATATTGGTCAAGATGTCAAAAATTCGGTCAAGATCACCTATTATCATCCTAACCAACCAGTAAAAAGCCCACCTTTAGCTTTTAAATCGGTTTCCCTAGGCAATCGCAGTGTAGTTTTAGGACGAGATAATACCGCGACTGTGGTTTTAGACGCGCCGACAATTTCCCGACAACACGCAATTATCGACAGCGATAACCAGAATCGTTATATTCTCCACGACAAAAGCACCAATGGAGTCTTTATCGACGGACAAAAAGTATCGGGTAGTGCCATTTTAACTAATGGTTGTACGGTGAGAATCGGACCCTATAGTTTTCGTTTGCAGGGAGATGACTTAGTTTTATTAGATACGGGGGATAATATCCGTCTGGATGCCGAAAATATCGTCAGGATGGTGCGGGATAAAAAGAAACAACCCTTGATAATTCTCAATCATATCTCCTTACCGATCGAACCGAGTCAATTAGTGGCGATTGTCGGGGGAAGCGGTGCGGGAAAATCGACTTTATTAAAGACTTTATTGGGAATTGAACCCACCACCTCGGGAACTGTTTATCTGAATGGGGAAGACCTCCGCCAGAATTTTAATATCTATCGCACCCAAATCGGTTATGTTCCCCAATACGATATCGTCCACAGGGATTTAACTGTGGGAGAAGTGTTGTATTATGCTTCTAAATTAAGGCTACCTCCCGATCTTAATTGCCAAGAAGTGATCGAGAAAACCCTGGAGCAGGTGGAATTGTTAGCAAGAAGAAATACTTTAGTCAGAGACTTAAGCGGTGGTCAATTAAAAAGGGTGAGTATTGCGGTGGAATTATTAGCCAATCCCAAATTATTTTTTTTAGATGAACCCACCTCGGGATTAGACCCCGGTTTAGATAAAAAGATGATGGAATTGCTGGCAAAATTGGCCAAAGAAGGCAGAACAATTCTCCTAGTCACCCATGCTACTAATAATATCAATCTCTGCGATCGATTAGTTTTCCTCGGTCAAGGGGGCAATTTATGTTATTTTGGTTCTCCGGGGGAGGCCTTAAATTTTTTCTCTTTACCTCAGGGGGATTTTGCCGATATTTATATTCATCTGGAAACTAGCGAAAAAGTTGAGCAGGAATGCCAACGTTTCCAACAATCCGACTACTACAAAAATAATATTGAAGCAAGAATCGGTAAAATATTTCAGCAAAATAATAGTAAACCGCAACAGGTTCAACAATCTTTTTGGCAACAACTACAGGTTTTATGTCAACGCTATAGCCAATTAATTATCCGCGATCAGGTTAGTTTAATTTTATACCTATTAACCGCCCCGATCGGAATTTTATTAATGGCTATGGTTTTAGGGGGCAAAAATCCTTTATTTTTGGGGGATAATCCCAGTTTTGAGCAGGCTATCCAATCCGCACCTTTAGCCTTAAAAACTCTCTTTGTTTTTACCTGCGCGCAATTGTGGGTAGGTTTTGCCTGTTCCCTACAGGAAATTGTCAAAGAATCAGCAATTTATCAGCGAGAAAGATTAGTTAATCTGGGATTATTAGCCTATTTACTGTCAAAAATTCTGGTTTTAGCGGCCTTAGCTTTTCTGCAAACAATTGTAATTACCTGCGTGATATTTTGGGGATTTACTGACCCGCAACCAGAATTAATGACTTGGTTAATTGGCTGTTTTATTACCACATTTTTAACTATATTTGCGGCGATTAATCTCGGTTTATTAATTTCTGCTGGCGTTAGTAATATCACCCAAGCAAATAGTGCCTTACCTTTAATTTTAATTCCTCAGATTATCTTTGCAGGGGTATTATTTAGCTTAGAAAGTCTGGGAAAATATCTATCATGGTTGATGATTAGTCGCTGGTCGATTGCTGCCTACGGGGTATTAGTAGAGGTGGAAGATATGATTGCAGAAGCGCAAGAACAAAATACTTTTAATTTCCCTTTACCCTTTGAGGATGCCAATCAAGTTTATCAATTATCTATCAATAATTTGTTATTGAATTGGGGAGTATTAATTCTTCATTCCCTTATTTATTTTCTCCTTACCTATTGGTTGCAAAAAAGAAAAGATATTTTGTGATCTGAGCAGGGTAAGCTCATCTAATTTGACATAAGTGGAAGTAGCCCTGTGGTTGTTTGTCACGGTGGAGGGCTTAGAGCCGACGAATAACGCCGCCGAAAGAGCCATCCGTCCGGCGGTGCTGTGGCGGCGCCCCCTCCCCTGCTCTGTCACTCCTTCAGGGGGGATGAAAGGGGGGTGAGGCGGGTAGTGTTTTTGTGGGGCGGATGCTGACAGTAGTGACGAGTCTGCGTTCTCAGAACCGCAATGTCTTGGAATTTATGGACGAGGCGATCCGCGCCTCTAGGAAAGGCAGCGCTTCTCCTTCTCCGCTGCCCCAGGAGAGTCCTTCCACAGAGTCAATGCCACTGGCTGCTTTACACCCCCCTAAACGTTTACGAATTGTTAGATAACTTGACATAAGGTTGATGTCTAGCCTATTATAGTCCTTGAACACAACCACAAAAATAGTTACGAACAAGAAAAAATTAATGTTAGTATCTGAGCAGTATAAGTTCATATTTATCCATACTTCTAAGGTTGCTGGTACTAGCGTACTACACAAGTTACACCAGTCGATATGTAATTCCTGGGAATTAGCTAATAGAATAATTTTTGAGAAGAATTAACTCATACTTAATACCTTTGAGCAATCAGAAAGTTTGCCTTGCTAATCCTCTTGACAATGAAAAAAGCAATATTATTAAAAATCCCAAAAAGACCATGACAAGGCTTTAAAAGTCAAGGAAATGGTAGGTGAGTAAAAATGGGATGACTATTTTAAATTTGCCTTTGTCCGCAATCCTTGGGATTATGTGTTATCGATGTACTCTTACGGAAGGCGCAAGAAACAACCGACTACAAATCCCCTCTTAAAGCAAGCGAGAATTATGACTTTTGATGATTATATTAAGAGCCTTGTTGCCTCTGAAGCATTCATCCAGCAACAAAAAGATTGGATTACAGATGAATACGGTAAAATTATTGTAGATTATGTGGGAAAATTTGAAAGTTTAACGGAGGATTATTATCAAATCCTCGACCAGGTTGGTTTACCTCAAAAACCTCTACCTGGCATGAATATTGATACTGCAAAATCTGGGAAATCCTACAGAAGCTTTTATAATTATCAAACTCAAAAAATTATTGAACAAAAATATAAAGATGACATCAATTTGTTTGGGTATAAATTTTAACTTAGTGGCTATTATTAAAGATATTGAAAGTAATGCAAAAATCCTTAAATTATCTATAAGTAAAAATATGTCTTATCCATTAGTTAGCGTTATTACTCCTAGCTATAACAGAGATTGGATTATTCAACAATGTATTGACTCAATTAAGAGCCAATCCTATGGAAACCTAGAACATATAGTGGTAGATGGTGGTTCTCAGGATCGAACGGTTGAGTTACTTAAAAATGAAGAAAAACACTACCATCTTAGATGGTTATCGGAAAAAGATGCAGGTATTTATGATGCTGTTAATAAAGGTCTTAGCTTGGCTAAGGGTGACATAATTGCCTATCTTAATACAGATGATTTTTATTTCCCCTACACCGTAGAAACTGTTGTTGATGTCTTTAACAGCACTGATGCTGACATCGTTTACGGAGACTGGGTTAACTTATACTATCCGTCAGCAAATTTAGAGTTGCTACCTTGGCTGAAATTGAGCAAATACGATCTACTGTCTGATTATAACCTACCACAGCCTACCGTTTTTATCAGAAGAAATGTATTTGAAAAAATTGGTAACTTTAACTTAGATTATACGCTAGTTGCTGATAATGAATTTTTTACTAGAGCGGCTCTAGCAGGGTTTAAACTTGTTAAAATTGAGGAAGTTCTAGCTGGACAAACAAGGGAGCATCTCATTTATGCAAGTGAGTAATTATACTTGTCCCTAAAACTGTTTTCTAGCAAGGCTTTCAAAATAGCTTGACATAAAACCTGATTTAGGGGTTACAAAGGTGAGATGCTCCCGACAAACAATTCATCAAAACAATTTACTAGCGGGTAACTCGAGTTCTAGAGTTACTGCGCTAGAAGAAGGGATAAAATATAGGCAATACTACCAAAAGCTTTATAAAATTTCATCCCTTTATTTATTATTGCTTAGACTGAAAAATAGGTTACTTTTTAGAATAAATCGCCAATTCAAAAATGAAACGCATCAACCTCAAGAGTTGACAAAGAAAGGCTCATCAGGTACTGTCTGATCATTAACAAAAACAAATCAGACCCAAAAATGAGCCACCAACATC
>VYLF01000544.1_pt1 | contig 10921 bp, 5 predicted proteins | sample 5114371 | NCBI WGS metagenome assembly VYLF01 (sample SAMN12291773, study PRJNA351875) | freshwater metagenome | isolation source: freshwater lake | place: USA: Michigan, Kent Lake | collected 2013-08-15 | reverse complement strand
AAGCGATGCGTCTATCTGCGGTATCGTTTGGATCCAAGGGTGTGCCATCGAGCGGAGCGGGAGGCTGAGGGACACCTCGCAACGGTTGTATCAAATCACCCCGATCAGCGACCATAACGGTCCTCGCCGAATCACCGTTTCGCACTTCGCCACCCCATCCTTTGGCCCTCACACGTGCGAACATGTTGGCCATGGCATAGTACTGGTCGTTGGTCCATTTTTCGAGCGGGTGATTATGGCATTTGGCACAACCAATCGATAAACCTAGAAAAGCTTGGCATGCATTCTCGGTCATGCTTTCAGGATCTTGGTTAATGGCGTAAAAGTTGGTGGCGCCATTTTCTAAAGCCTCTCCGCGGGCGGTTATGATCTCGCGAACGAAGTCGTCCCATGGAGTATTGGCCTCCACTCGGCTTCGTATCCATTTGTAATAGGCTTTCATGCCATCTGTTCGAAGCAAATTGCTATTCAGGGTGAGTAGATCACTCCAGCGATAGGTCCAATAATCAACATAGCTCGGACCGCTCAGAAGCTGGTCGATCCATCTGTTTCGCTTATCTGGCGAAGTGTCCGCTAAAAACGCTCGGACCGCTTCCTCGGACGGGAGACAACCCGTAGCATCGAGCGAGGATCTGCGAACAAACTCGCTATCGCTGCATACGGCAGAGGGCTCTAGACCTAGGGAGGCCAAATGATCCGAGACGATTTGGTCGAGCTGGCTTTTGTTTCGATACCGATCTTGAGAACTGTCAGTACTAGCTATCTTTTGGGTATTTGCAAAGGGAACTCTGATCCGAGCGAGAGCGATTTTACTGGCAAACCAAACGGATATCGCACCTTCTCCAGCACCCAGCACCGTGACCTTTCCGTGTTCGTCGACAGAGGCTACGGATTCATCGGTCGATGTAAACTTGGCCCACTTCGTGACATCGGTAACCCGACCGGTGGAGTAGATCGCTTTCACCAAAATGTCTTGTTTATCGTTCGTCACTAAACTTATATCGTGAGGAAAGATTTCGATACGTTCAATTTTCGGATCGGTGAGACGAGGACCAACAGCGCCGGACGCAATCCATTTCTCTAGCAATCGATAATCGTCGCTCTCTTTTTGTAATCGAACTCCGCCTTTGTGTGGAACAGTGCCCGTAGCCTTCATCAGCAAAAGAGACTCTGCAGGATTCGATAAGTCGATGCGTCGACCGCGATCTTGACGAGTGATGTTAAAGTGATCGGTCGACGAATCATAACCGCGCAATGAAAGACGAAACCCTCCTTTGCCAGCCAATGCACCATGGCACGCTCCCATGTTGCAACCACTGCGAGACAATACAGACTGCACGTGATTCTCAAATTCCGTTTCCTCACGATCTGTTGGAAAAGCAATTTCCTGCGCCGAAGAAACATTTGCAACGAGCCAGAATGCGAAGAGGACTCTGAATAAGGGTCCGATTCGAAACAGGTCGTCAGAGTATTGTTGTGCGTTCATAAGATCGATCGGAAGGAGTTAATTATCGATACAAAATGGTGGAACTATTTGGAAAATTGTAATCGAAAAGCCGCTCGAATAGGTCGATGATCTGAAGCCATGGTTTCCTGGACTACCATTGTTTCCACAAATTCCCAACGATTTTTCGGACCTCCGAAGATAAAGTCGATTTCTATTGCCGGTTCATTTGAAGGAAAAGTGAAGCGGCTAGAGGTTGGCTTAAAGGCTTCGACGGCATTGCTGCTTAATAGTTCGAGCGTTCTGGAACCGGCTTGATCGTTGAAATCACCCAACAATAGATAAGGAGTTTGCAATCGATCGAGATGTTCTTTTAGCTTTTCAGCTTGTGCATAGCGGAACTTGTCGTCTTTAACCCAATCGAAATGAAGATTTACTAAGGTTATCTTTTCGCCATTCGGGATTTGTACGAGAGTAGTCAACGCAACACGTGGTTCGTTTCCCCGAGGCAGTTCGATGACCTCACTTTTTAGAATCGGATATTTGCTTAGAATCGCCAATCCATATTGCCCACCGTCATAGTCCATGAATTTGCCAAACGCGGGGTTCATCCCCAGCTTCTTTGCAAGAAATTCAGGTTGATCGACGGAATCGCTGCGACGAGCTTTGTTGTCTACTTCTTGCAAGCAGACAAAATCGGGCGATAGTTTTTTGAGGACATCAGCAGTGCGATCCAAATCCAGTTTGCCATCCATCCCTTGGCCATGGCGAATGTTGTAACTAACAACAGTGCCTTGCCAGGAGTCATCAGCCGCAAATGACGACGGAATCGAACATAAGACTAGGATGTATAAGCAGGCAAACGTGGATCGACATAAAGCGTTAACGCTTAGAGCTCGAAATGTCATGACTAAACCTCCGGCTGACCGAATTCTGTAAATCATGGATTCTAGTCAGTCGCAGGGGTATGCCTACTCAAGAACGCTTACTATCTCGACCGTTTTTTCCTTGCCAAGTGTTGGCTCAGACTTACATGCAGAGGCTACTTCTTTAAAAACTGCAATGTGAAGGCATCGTTAATGGTAACCTTTTTGGGATCGACGATTTTAAGTTCGCTCAGAGTCTTGTACAAATCCTCCCAACGTTCTGGGGTCATATCACCAATGATGGTCGCGTCTTTCGATGCTGGTATACACAGTGCCTTGAGAGCGGTAACGCCATAGTCTAACGCGGCTTTTTCTAAGCCTTGTTTGTTTTGACCGAGGATTATCTTGTTTGCTTCTTCAGGTGATTCCAGATACAACTGCCAACCCTCGATGCTCGCTTGTACCATTTTGCGACATACTGCTTCTTCTGTTTTAACATATTTGGACGTTGTGATTAACAAACTTGCGTAGGGGTTGTAACCGATGGTCGACATCATCAGTTCGTTGACGTCTACACCTTGTTGGCGAGCCATGAATGGTTCGCTAAAGTTGTATCCTTGGCACGCAAAATTTTTGTCTGCGACGACTTGTGCGACCGAACCGAAATAGGGTACGACCTCAACATTGTCACCAATCAGGCCCTTGCTCTTGAGGAACGGAACGTAGGGTCTTGAGGAGTCGATTTGTAGCTTTACATTTTTTAACTTCTCAAAGGAATCGATGTTCGAGTCTTTTCTGGTCAATATGCATCGGGGACCGTCTTGAATTGGGGCCATGAGAGCAACTAGATCGATATCTTGATTTCTAGCGATTAACACATCGTCAGCATTGCCCACGCCGAACTGAACTCGTCCCAGAACTAGTTCTTGGGGGACGACAGTAGATTTACCGCCAGGCACAATTTCTACGTCGAGTCCATATCTCTCATAGATGCCAGCTGCTTTGGCGGCATAGAACCCACCGTGTTCCGCTTCAGGATACCAGTTTAGTAGAAGCTTAACCTTCGAAAGACTCTTCGAACTGGCTCCCCCGAGAAGCTCTTTAGCTTTTTCTGTTTGGTCCGGGTTGAGGCTTTGAGAGGCTTGCTTTTTTCCGCCCCCAGCTGGCTGTGCAGGATTGCACCCGGGCAAAACGAAGAGTGGGGCAACGACAAAAGCTAGGAACTGGGAGCAGAACAAGCTCAGACAAAAAACAGGTTTCGACGAATATGGTCGCATGGAACAATCCTAATGTTGGTGCGAAAGATCTAGGCACTACATTCTAGCAATTGGATCAAGGATTGCGACTAAACGGCGGCTCTTACAGCAAACAACCCTCTTATTAAATCAGCCAGTTCTGACACACTAAAGGGTTTTTGAAGCAGTGCTTTCACGCCGTATTTGTCGGCGAGCCTATGAAGATCGAGCTCCATCCCTTTCGCCGTACACATAATAATAGGTACGTCGCTGAGGCATTCATTACGTAGTTGGTCGCAGACCTGCTCACCATTTAGAATGGGCATCTCGTAATCGGTCACTACGAGATCGTAACCACCCTGAGCAAATAGCTCGATGGCTTCTTTACCGTCCGCAGCCCATGTTACCTGAAAGCCCTCTTGCTCCAAGTTGAAGCGAAGTACCTCACCAAGCACAATACTGTCCTCGACCACTAGGATGTGGTGCCCTGCAATCGAGTTAGAGTCGTTTATTGAGTATGGATACATGTTGAGGATAAATACTTTGCCATTCGTGAGCGGGCAACTCTAAGTCTCACATATTGCAGAGGCAAATCTCTTTCGTGTATTTCTCATTACTTTTTCTTTAAATCAGTTTCTCATTGGCAATTCATGAGTTAGATACATGTGAAGTTATCGTGTTCGACAACCTAAATCGCATCGTCGTAAGAATCGCTATATATGGACTCCACCCGACAAATGACACTATCTAGCCGTGAACTAGCGACCGTTCGTCGCTGGGCTACCGGTTTGGAAAAGTCTGGGTCATTTGAGATAGCCGTCTTTCGTCGAATCGACGCCTATCGGATGAAGATATTCTGTCACGGTGAACGAAACCTAAGCCAGTTGGAATGCACCCTGGACACCATAGATTGGTTGCGGGCTGATGCAATACTAGATCGGATGGACGGACCGTTCCATCTGATTTCTGGAAACCAAATCGGTATAGAAAACGATTACATCTACCTAGGCGTATTCCCTACTGAACGCTGTTATTTCTTATGTAGCATAAATCCCGATACACCGTTCGAACCAAGCCTATTCACCCAGTTAGCATCCGTATCGTGGCAACACGAACTAAGTTCTGACGAACTGCTCCGACAAAAGACTCAACGCCAGGAATTTGTAAAGCAAGTAACAAAGGACTTTGAGGAACTCACATGGCTCCGATCGGTATCCCAGCATATTGGTAATGCAACATTTCGGCAGAGCATTGAGGAGCTGGTCTCGACTCAATTACCCAAGCTGCGACAAGTTATTGATGCAGAGTTTATCGGATTGGTGCCGATTGAGATCATGTCTGCTTCCGAGTCAGATGATTTGGCTACGATTTCGACGTCAGGCGCGCTGTCGCTACCCACCAAACGACTTGTTGAATTCGTCAACCGATGTGAATCTAATTCGAAAGGGGTAACGTCCGTTTTCAACACTCAGTCTTCATCCGCGGTATTCGACGGTTTTCCAGGCCTGCGGAACTGCATCTTTACGAGGCTTGAGAAGAACGGAAAAGTCTACGGTTACCTGTTAGCTCTTAATAAAGAAGTCGATTTATTCTGTCAATCTCCAGAACAGTTCCTGATGATTGATCCGAATGGATTTCAGTTTGGGACTTTCGAGGCCGGACTTCTGGCGAGTCTGGGTACAATCCTGTCTTCGCACGCCGCAAACTCGGAATTGTTCCGCGAACAAGAACAATTGGTTACAGGGGTCATTCGGGCAGTTATCAACGCGATCGATGCAAAGGACCAATACACTTGTGGTCATAGCGACCGCGTAGCCGAATTCTCCAAAGCAATCGCTACGCAAATGGGGTTGGACGAAGAAGAGTGTGAACGAATCTATTTAACTGGTTTGTTGCACGATGTTGGCAAGATTGGTGTTCCGGACTCGATTCTTAGCAAGCCGGATAAGCTAACCGACGAAGAATTCGAGATCATTAAGAAGCATCCAGAGGTTGGCTACAATATTCTTCAACATTTGAAACCGTTGGCCTACGTGTTGCCCGGCGTTATGCACCACCACGAGGCAGTTAACGGAAAAGGTTATCCGTACGGTCTAGTCGGCGAACAAATTCCACTTGCTGGGAGAATCATTGCAGTCGCGGATTCGTATGACGCAATGACAAGCGATCGACCTTATCGCAAGGGCATGCCGTCTGAGAAAGCCGAATCGATACTATGCAAGGAAGCAGGTGCGACGTGGGACGAGCTAGCCGTCTATGCCATCATGGAGTGTATCTCGAAAGGGATCGTGTCGCCTCAATCGACCAGTCTGCTAACTCAGACTTCTAACCTCACGCCCGACACGGCCAAAGTAGAACAATTGCCCTCAATTGTTAGAGCCCAAAGTAGAACAATTGCCCTCAATTGTTAGAGCCCAAAATAGAACAATTGCCCTCAATTGTTGGAGCATACCATTTGCCTTTTATGGGACTTGGTGACTACTTTTTAGATAGGCCATCAGATCGATCTTCGCTTGATCATCCAGGGTGTCGAGCAACCCTTCTGGCATCAAGGATTGAGTTGATCGCTTTCGCGATTCTATCTCCGATTTCTCAATCACGATTTTATCTCTAGTCGTCTGCACTGTCACAGTTGCTGAGTCTTCAATAATCGCAACTCCGGATACCAAAGTTCCATCAGCCATTTGAAAAAGGGTGACTCGGTAATTGTCCGCCACGCTCGCACTAGGGTCGATGATGTTCTCGCTGAGATAACGAAGATTCGATCGCTGTGCTCCGGTCAGCTCCGGAGCGGTCGTTCCTCCCTCTCCAAACAACTTGTGACAACTGGAACAATGCTGTCGGAACAGTTGCCGCCCATTGGCTAAATCGGGAGCTTTATCAGATTCATTAACGAGCTTTTCCAAGGCCTGAATCTTGGTGATTTTATCTTTACCAAACGAGCTGACCTGTGGCCAAATCGTTTCGACTCGCGACGTGATGGCCGGATCATCTAGCATCACAAATTGTCGCAGCATGATCGCGTCTACCAAATTCGAATCAATCCGTTTCGCCTCGACTGCTTCGATCAACAAGGAAATGGTTTCGCGACGACCAGCTAACCCACGTATCACTACATCGCGGGCTTCGCCTCGAATCGCAAATGGTTGCGTGAAAAGATCGATGATCTCTTGTGCATCAGCAACACTGCCTGACTTTAAGATGATCTCGATCGCAGCCGATTGTACAGCCAAATCTCGAACGTATTTCTTTGCAAGTGCAGACGTTCCATCTGATTTGGTTACATAAAGTGAAAGCAGAGCTTCACGGCGCGAACTACTTTCCTGTGAGGGGTCGTTCACCAACGCCTCTAGTTGTTCTCGTGCAAGCCCATCGCCGAATATGGTCCGCAGACGTTTAAGCTTGTCTTGTTCGCTAGGATCCACTAAAGCAGGGTGGAGCGATTCGGCCAACGTCTCGAAGTCAGATGGCGATTCAAGCCTACTTCGCCCTTTTGTTCCCTCGAACATTCCGAGCATTACATCTTTTTGCATCGATGAACCGACGCGATTCGCGACCTTAACTAAGGATTCCATTCCCAGCGGGTCTTGTTGCATTATTGTTGCCAATCGTCTTGCGGCAAAGTGCGCGACCCTGCGAAACGGCACCGATTCCGATGCATTGGAATTAGTCGCTTGATACAACTTGGCTAGAAATTCGGCACCTTGGGCAGGTTGTTGCACGAGCCGATCCTTGATGGCATACCACAACATGAGGGGATAATCGCGATCTTGATCCAGCGTCTTTGGTTTGATCATCGTGGCAGCGATGTTCCACCATCCATCCCCGTTCCAACGTGGCAAAGCACCCAGCCAATAGAGGCGGGCGAGATTGCTTGTTTCCTTATCGGCAGAGCTTAGTAATTTCGCAACCTCGACCTGCGAAGCCATGCTAGGTTCGGATAACGACCGAATCACAGAGCAACGAACGTGTTCATTAGGATGGGAAAGTAAATCATAAAGTGTCTCAAACTCTACGACGCCACATGCCTGTGCGGCCCAGAGCTCGCGAAGGCTCATTTTGTGACGATTCTCTGGTGCAACAAATTGCTTAAGAATTTCTTTGGTTTGTTGTTCCAAAAGATTGGTAACCTGCCGTTCTCGCAAAATAAGCAACGCTTGGCGAGAGTACCAAGCGTTATCGCTCTTGGCGTAAGTTAAAAGATCCGAGTCGCTTATTGCACGCAGGTCTGTGACCGGATGATGTTTTTTGTCTCCGTACGTTAGTCGATAGATGGTACCACTCTGGCGATGCACCCCATCGTTCTCGTGACATTCTCCGGTGTCGGACCAATCTAGAATAAAGACGCTACCGTCAGGTCCGGTCGAAAGATCAATGCCTCGGAACCATGGGTCAGCCATAAAGCAGAAATCTGCTTCATGACGCCCGATGAAACCAGCTTCACCACGATCCAATCGTTCAACGTTTAGCCGTCGACCATGAAAATTGATGGTGTAAAGCTTATCGCGGTACTCTTCTGGCCATTGATCCGCTTGGTAGATAAGCATGCCGCTATGAGCGTGGCCACCACCGGCCGCATCAGTAGCATCACTTACCCCTTTGCGAACTGCTGTCCAATCTTCTTTGCCTTGATCAAAATGAAAATGGTCAGCCACCATCTCCATCGATTCGTAGATATCAGGAGCAATATGTTCACCGTACATGCGGCGCAGATGCGCGTTGGGGAGAGCGTGCCAGAGATGCCCGATGACGGTATTGATAAAGAACAAATGCCCGTTCTTATCCCAATCCATACCCCATGAGTTGGTGGTTCCGTGGGTGACGATATCAACAATCTTATGTTGAGGATGGTATCGCCAAATCGCGCACGAAAAACTCTTTCGCTCAAGATCAGACGAGCCCGGTGGGCCAACTTTCGACACGGCTTGAATACCGTGCCGACCATACAGCCAGCCGTCTGGACCGAAACGCAGTCCGTTCGCCATGTTGTGATGGGTTGTCAAGGCATCGAATCCGTCTAAGACAACTTGAGGCTCACTATCTGGTACGTCATCGCGATCATGATCAGGAATAAAGAGGAGTTGAGGAGGCCCGAGTATCCAGACACCACCGAAACCGATTTCGATGCTGGTGACATGTTTCCCTTGGTCCCAAAAAACTTTACGCGTTTCCAGTGTGCCGTCGTTATCGCGATCTTCGAAGATTAGAATCCGATCGCTGAGGCGGTCGTCGAACTTCATTTTTTGTTCGGCATAGGTATAGTTCTCGACTATCCAAAGGCGGCCACGGCTATCCCAAGCCATCGCAATGGGTTGAGCGACATCAGGCTGCTGTGCGGCAACTTGTAAACGAAACCCTGCTGGAAGTTTAGCTGACGAGGCCGCCGTTTGAGCATCCATTCGCGGCGTATCGGTCGCTTGAGAGTCGTAGACTTCGATCGTAGCTTTACCGGTTTGCGGGGTGGTCCGTTTATCATCGGTGTCGTCGACAGCAGACGCAATGTTTATCAGTAATCCAAACGCAATCGAGACCACGCAAACGCGATAGATCGAGTTGACGTTATAGCGATTAAAGTATTGATAGAAGAATTGGTTTCGATGAAGCATATCAAACCGCGAGAGGTAGGTGTTGATGAGGAGTAGGTAGGTCACAAGGTAGGATTTCTGATGGCCATGCGGATCAGACCTGCTCATTATAAACCAAAAACGCCTCCGCAAAACACAATAGTCCAAAACCGCATGCAACTCAAAAGAACAGCATTTCGATTGCGGCGAGATCCATGCTTGTTACAGAATTAGTAGATAAGCGGTGTTGAAATCATGACCTTGACTCCAGGTGCATATTGCTGGCCACCATGCCGTCGCAGTTGGATGATACGATTCCCTCTTACAAAGAATGCATGGCAGCTTGACGCTGGGCGTGAAGTTATCTGACTTCAAGGCTGGATCGAGCATCGAGTTGCGGGAGCATGTACGCTCCCGCGATGACTCGGTGCGATCCTATTTGCTCGTAGATGTCTCTCCACCGGAACGCGTTGATATGGCCTTCCAGACTAGTGGATCAATGCTATTGGTGATAAAGACTACCGCGCCATCCCCTAACCCGACATGGAATCCCAAGCTATTATGAAGCGGGGTTTTACGAATGGCCTCCAGGTCCGTAGCATCTACCGGTTTGCTCCATGGAACCATCGGATTCGTTTCCACGACAAAAGCCGTGCTACTCAATCCATCAGTAACATCCTGAAATCGAGGAGCCTTGCCTTCTTTAGAGAGAGTCAAGCCTCCGTCTGAGCTTGCGATGGCAAGATAAGGAGTGTCGGTTCCTACTGTCCCTGGAAAGGCGAAAACGTTAGGCATCTTTTTGAGAACCTCTTGATTTGCAACGCTATCCCATGGCTCATCCTTGCGATAAAGATCGTAAAGATCCTGGCGGTCCATGTAGGGCAATAGTTCAACCCGCCAGCTACGCTCCATACCAGACTTGGGATCACGAACGACCGCTGGTGGTAGGTGTTTGTGTGCTGATTCATAATCGTGTAGAGCAATCATGATCTGCTTGAGGTTGTTAGCACTTTGTGTACGCAAAGCAGCCATTCGCACTGATTGAATTGCTGGTACTCCAAAAGCTGCTGCCGTCTCATCAAAAGAATCGATTTTCGCGGAGATCTGCACATCGTTGTCAGACGTCTTGATTGCAACCGACTGCATTAGCAATTTCCCTTGCTTGACCAAAACCTCGGAAATTGGGTCTTTAGTTGAATCGTTTTTTGTTCCTCGGCTGGCAGAAGCTTCCGCAGTTGCAAGCAGATTATCTCCAAGATTTTTTAAGGCCGACAGCGTTGCTGCTACTCGTTTGGCATCATTCGTATTCATCCTTGCATCGAGACGTAAATCTTTGTCCACGGATAATCCAATCGATACTTTGTCCACATTATTCCAAAGAGGCGCAAACGCCATCGTACTAGGATCGGCTTTCTTTTCAGGCGCATTCATCACTTGACGAATTCCCTTCATCTTGCCTGCAATCCGAACTGGCTCCCCGTCATGGCGTACGAGCAATGTCTTAAAGCTCTCATCTTCAGGAGAAGTACCTACTTTCGATCGCAAGTCTTCTGTTCCGCCGACAACAAACGTACGGTCGTCGATTCGCCGTGAATCTGGTATAGCCGGTTCTTTACTTTCGGTGAATCTTAGAATCAACAACGGTGTATCTTTACCACTTGATAGCTGCGGAACAAGAATTACAGCACGCTCTAAACTCTTAGGATCGAATGGGATCGATTTTACGATGTCAGGATAAGTGCTGATGAGCTTTTGGATCGCAGGCAACGCCAATATTTTGGAAACGTCGACATCTGCTACTCCTTCGATTGC
>VYLF01000543.1_pt1 | contig 10922 bp, 9 predicted proteins | sample 5114371 | NCBI WGS metagenome assembly VYLF01 (sample SAMN12291773, study PRJNA351875) | freshwater metagenome | isolation source: freshwater lake | place: USA: Michigan, Kent Lake | collected 2013-08-15 | reverse complement strand
ATTCTTAATGGAGACATTGAGAATCTAAGCTGTCTCGTTGAACAAGGAATTTCCGATAGTGATAGGTCAAGAATCCCCCGTCACAGCGTAGCTTGACGGTGGGAGTATGTCAATTGCTATAAAGTAGGTTTATTGAAGAAGTGGAGGGAATCATCATCCTATGGCGATAATGACAAAATCATTTAGACAAAGACTGGCAGAGATTTTCGGGTTTGACCTGCGATCGCTGGCTTTATTTCGCATTGCCTTGGCGTTAGTGGTTTTAGTAGATTTATCGGTTCGTTTTAGCCAAGTAACTGCCCATTACAGCGGATTGGGGGTTTTACCCCTAGGAAGCTTATCGAAAGTCTCTGCTAGTCCTTTTTACTGGTCTATTTTTGCTCTCAGTGACTCGGTGCTGGTGCAGAGTATCCTGTTTATTGTCGCTATAGCGATCGCATTATTGCTTTTAATTGGCTATCATACCCGTTTAGCCACGATCGCCACTTGGGCGCTAATCGTCTCTTTACATCATCGCAACCCCCTGTTACTATTTGCCGCCGATGACGTAATCCGGGCAGTATTATTCTGGGCGATGTTTTTACCCCTTGGTGCCTGTTATTCCGTGGAAAGTGCCTTAAACACCAATCCCAACCCCTTACCCAAGCGTGTGGTTTCGGCTGCCACGGTCGCTTTTATGATACAGGTGTGTTACATCTATATGTGGTCAGTGGTCTTTAAACTCAAAAGTGAGACTTGGTGGCCCGACGGTACAGCCGTTTATTACTCTCTTAGTTACGATCAATACGCTACCGCTTTGGGGAGTTTTTTACTGACTTTACCGCAGCAATTCCTCAAATTTCTAACAATTTCAGCCCTAGGCTTTGAATGGTTCGGTCCGCTATTGATGTTTGTTCCCTTTCGCAATAGTTTATTTAAAATAATCGCCGTAGTTTCCTTTATTTTCTTGCATACGGTTTTTGGACTGATTCTACATTTAGGGGTTTTCCCTATCTTGAGTGTTACCCATTGGTTGCCGATTATCCCTAGCTTAGTCTGGGATTGGGGACAAAAACGGATAATAAACCCAGAAAGAGAAGGTTTAAGGATTAATTATGATCGAGATTGTGGATTTTGCAAAAAAGTTGTTCATCTTCTCCGCACGTTTCTCATTTTACCCGGCACTCCCCTGTTAGTCGCTCAGGATAACCCCTCAATATACGAGGATATGGTGGCCCAAAATTCTTGGGTGGTGGAAGATTGGCAGGGAAAACGTCAGTTTAAATGGTCAGCAGTGGTTTATATTGTCAGTCTTTCGCCAATTTTCTGGTTTTTAGCGCCAATTTTGCGTTTACCGCCCCTTATGGCCGTGGGAACGAGAATTTATGAGTGGATTGCCTCCCATCGTCGTTTTATGGGCAATTTCACCAAACCTCTCAAGTTTCGTCCCCTGACGATTAAATCCTCTTTACCTTTAAATATTTTGGTAGTTTTCTTCTTATTGTTGACCAGTATCTGGAATTTACGCAGTTTTGTCCGGCAATCGGCCATTAGAGGCGATTTAAATACACCTTTAATTCAGTCCCTCGATCGCTTGCTCACCCGTCGTACTTTCAATACAATTGATATTCTGGCAAGAGTTACCCGTTTAGACCAGTATTGGACTATTTTCTCCCCTAGTCCGCCCCGAGATGATGCTTGGTTTGTGGCAGTCAGTCAATTAGCCGATGGTTCCACGGTAGATTTATTTAGAGAAGGACAGCCAGTAATTTGGGATAAACCCACCGAAAGCGATCGCAATCGTTTGTATAAAACCATGCAGTGGCGACAATATTTTATTAATCTTAATCGAGCTATCGGTCGGTCAGTTTATGGAGAGTTTGGTCAGTATCTCTGTCAAAACTGGAATCAGCAGCACGGTAGGGATCAACAAATTAAATCCCTGCAACTTTATATCATGCGGGAAAGGACTGTCCCCCCCGGAGAAAAACAGGGAATCGAAAAAGAACTACTCTGGCAGCAAAACTGTCTTTAATCAGTTATCAGTCATCAGTCATCAGTTATCAGTTATCAGTCAGATCAAAGTTATCTTGTCATGTTTGTCAGAAAAATGGCTAATTAATGAAACAACAAATAACTAAAATCTGATTGCCTCTTTTTCCCTTTCAAACTAACTACCGCTCAACTTTAAACATCGCTAGAACCGCTCTGGAGAGTAGCGAGGGATTTTTCAAAATTCATTCTCTGTTCAGCATTGCGGAGAAAGTAACCACTCATCATTGCTGAGGCCAATAACCGGCCCAGATGTTCGCGACTGGTACTGATAGTGACCCCGAAATGTTCCGAAGGAAGGTTGCCCAAAAGTCCGATAATGTTGCGTTCCATCACTTGGAAAACCTCTTGGGACTCCGGTTTCGAGAGTTGGGCGATTGTTTCGGGACTTAAGGTCTGGACATACTGCCACAAACTCTCGGAAAATTCACTATCGGTACCGAATAAATTGTGAGGGCGATCGTTTTCTCTATACACCTTTGATCTCCTTAACTCAATTTTTTGAAATTATCCTTTTGGTTCTTCCAATTTAACAGTTTTTTGAGATAGTGGGGGTCGGTAGAACCGAACCTGAAGGGAATGGTAATCCCAAGCAGAAAATCCATCTCTGGCAAAAATCAAAAACTTAACACTGATGATAACCGATCACTGTTCACCGATAACTTTTATTTACCCATACCTAACTGCTGGGCCTTTTGATAGACTTTACCCTCCGTCAGCAGCGAGGGGGCAATCACCACTTCCACCTGTTGCATTTCCTTTAAGTTCTTAGCACCCAAAGTTCCCATACTGGTTTTCAGCGCCCCCAAGAGGTTATGAGTACCATCATCTAATTTTGCTGGTCCAACGAGGATTTCGGCAATAGTTCCGGTACTGCCCACACTAATTCGGGTCCCCCGGGGTAGAACCGGGCTAGGTGTGGCCATACCCCAGTGAAAACCGCGGCCCGGTGCCTCCACGGACCGGGCAATGGGAGAACCAATCATCACCGCGTCGGCGCCACAGGCGATACATTTGCAGATATCACCGCCGGTAATAATGCCGCCATCGGCAATAACGGGGACGTATTTACCGGTTTCTTGGAAAAAATCGTCCCTAGCGGCGGCACAATCGGCCACAGCAGTGGCTTGGGGAACTCCCACTCCTAAAACGCCGCGAGAAGTACAGGCAGCCCCGGGACCGATACCGACCAAAACCCCGGCTGCCCCGGTTTTCATCAGGTTAAGGGCGACTTCGTAGGTGACGCAGTTACCCAAAACCACGGGAATGGGCATTTCTTGGCACAGTTGCACCAAATCGAGGGGGGTGATAGCTTCCGGGGATAAATGGGCAGTGGAAACAACCGTTGCTTGGACAAAGAGAATATCGGCCGCTGCTTGGGCAACGATAGCACCGTATTTGACGGCACCGGCAGGGGTGAGGCTAACTGCCGCAATACCGCCTTTTTCTTTAATTTCTTGAATACGAAGCTCGATTAGTTGCGGTTTAATCGGTTCTGCGTAGAGTTCCTGCATTAAACCGACGAATTCTGCTTTGCCGACCGCCGCAATGCGATCGAGAATCGGGTTAGGATCCTCGTAACGGGTTTGAATACCTTCGAGGTTTAGTACCCCTAGCGCCCCCAACTCGGAGAGAAGGACGGCCATTTTAGTATCCACCACCCCATCCATAGCGCTGGCGATAATCGGGATTTCCCGCTCGATATTGCCGAGAGACCAACGGGTATCGGCTAAACTAGGATCGAGGGTTCGCACTCCGGGTACAAGTGCGATTTCATCGATACCGTAAGCTCTACGGGCTGTTTTGCCCCGACCAATAATTGTATCCACGTTTCTATACTATTTCAGACCTATTTAGCCTAGACTAGCAAATTTCGCACCATCTCGAAAAGCTTTTCGGTATTATTGCCGACTAGGCCCCGGGAAAATAATCGCCGCAGTCGATCGCTTGTTCGGTGTTGGCGCTCCTGGGTTGTACACTACATTTGAGGCGATAATCGTTGGTAAAGTAGCGGCAGTGGGAGCAAGGGATGGAGTGCATCCGTCGGGCAACTTGCCAACTATCGCGCACGGCACTGGTTAAAGACCAGCAAACTAAAGCGATAATGGCAGCGGCGATTGAAAAACGTAAAATAATCCAGATTTCCATGGCGAGCAACTAAAATTACCTGATTTGAATAGGAATCAACTGAGGCAATCGGCAGAGGGTTAGATAGGGTTTGCGGCAAAAAGTTTGTTGGTGGGGGCAGGGTGTGGGGTGTGGGGTGTGGGGTGTAGGGTTTTACCGATTTTGAGGTAGTCAGTTACCTAATTTTCAGGGAAAAAGTACCTGAATTTTACCCCCGATCACTCCAATGGTCAGCACTTTTTGAGGGAAAAAAGTCTAAAAGCCTTATCCAACAAGGTTTTTAGATTTATTCAGCCAACCCTACTTACATCCAGACTAACCGTTAGCAATCACCAGACTTTTAAGAACATTTTCGGTCATGGCCGCTAGTTGATCCAATTGTTCCTGATGGCGTTTTGCCTGTTTTTTGGCTTCTACCTTGCGTTTCAGGGCTTCCCGGGCTAAATCATCGCGATTTCTGCTTAAAGCTTCGATCGCTACTCGATTCCATGTTTCTGCTTCTTGAATGGCTTTTTTGTACTGGGGGTGAATTTCATCCCAACTCACCTTAAGATTGCTTAAAGCCCCTGTTAACAGGGTTTGGGCATTGTTGGGGTCGGCTCCGATGAGGGATTTTTTCAGAGGTTCGTAGAGTCCCACCGCTTGTAAATGGGTAATAATCGGGATAAATTCTTCTATCTGTTGACTTTTGCTAATGCCGGTCTTACACCAAGTGGCAAAATGTTCGCAGTTGTTAAAAAGAAGATTATATTTCTGCTCCCCCAGACGACTTAGCGCCCTTTCTACCACCACATCGGGGATAAAGGAAAATCCCACCTCTACATGGCGCACCACATAGATTTTACCGCCCCTAGCAAAGGTTTCTAGGGAAGTTCGTTCGACAATCTCGCTCGGTTTTCGGTAATGAATGACGCTACCATCACCGCAATCGATGCCATGATGGGCATAAACACCCCGAAGATTGAGCAATTCCCGATAGGCGTATATTTGATCCCCTCTAGCCATATTTTTTTAGTGATAAAGTAAACAAGTAGATTGTCTATTGAGTCAGTTTTTCTAGTTATTAATCTTATATTTTAGAGATTATGGATGCTTTTAGTCCCTTTCCTCCTGACTGGACAGAGAATGCTGTTCACGCCTACAATTTTTGTTGTCCTTACTGTGGGGCAAAAGCTAAAGAAGCTCAGGCCGTTTGGATCAATCGCCGCGCTCCCGTTTTAGGAGAAGATTCTCGACGTAAATGGCAGGAATTCTATCATTGTCAATGCGATCGAGTTTGGTGGGCCTGGAGTAGTGATCGACCTGCCGAAAATAAGTAATTCTGAATCGGGAATGGAAAATATGGCCGATGTCTATGTTTCTTGGGATGAATACCATCGTCTGATCGAAAAATTAGCAGTAAAAATCGATCATTCTGGTTGGCAATTTGCTCAGATTGTCTGTTTAGCTAAGGGAGGATTGCGCGTCGGTGACATTCTCTGTCGTCTTTTTCGTCAACCCCTAGCCATTCTCTACGCTGCTTCCTACGGGGGGCAAAATCATCAAATTCGGGGAGAATTAACTATTTCCTCGAATTTAGCTATGATCGAAGCCAAATTAAAGAGTCCCTTGTTATTAGTGGATGATTTAGTCGATTCGGGAATCACTCTCCAAAAAACCTCGATTTTATTGCAGGAAAAATACGGGATTACCAATATCAAAACTGCGGTGATCTGGTACAAAGCGGCATCAAGAATCAAACCTGACTATTATGTGGAATATTACCCCGATAATCCTTGGATTCATCAACCCTTCGAGCGTTACGAGTTAATTACACCCAAAGACCTCCTAGAATAAATTCAGTTTAGCATCAGCTTAGAGAGTCCCCCTTTAAAAATCTCACCAAAGAAGATTGATATCTGAAATCGGCAACGTCATCTATTCTCCGTAGGATTCAGCAGTAATTTTACCCCGAAAAACGATGTAATTATAAACTGTATAAGCTAGTAAAATTGGGATTAAAAAACCCACAAAAGTCAGCATAAACACCAAAGAACTAGGGGCGGCCGCCGCTTGATAAATTGTCACTGACGGGGGAATAATATCGGGGAAAATCAACAATCCCAAACCGATAAAAGAGAGCATAAACAGCAATACTGTCCAGACCATGGGGGTGTTTTCTTCCTTTAGTTGCAAACTCCGCAGTAATAAACCCAGTAAGACCACAGCTAAAATCGGGATGAGGATAAAGATGTAAATTAGTCGAGGGTCAAATAAACGCTGACGGATATGGTCAGAAAGCAGCGGCGTACTGATGGTGATAAAGACAGCACCGATAAAAGTGGTAATAGCGGCAATTTTTGCCGTTTTATAGTGAACTTCCTGTAAATTCCCCGTAGTTTTCAGAATTAGGTAAGTGGAACCCACTAAAACATAAGCTTGGATTAAAGTTAGAGAAACTAGAATCGATCGCCATGTTAACCAATCAAAGGGGCCGCCGGCAAAATGACCCAATTCATCCACTTTAATGCCCTCAAAAACCGCACCGAGGGCGAATCCTTGCCCCAAAGCGGCCAAAAAACTGCCGAGTCCGAAGGCATAATTCCAGAACAACTTGCGACGAGAATGTTCACGAAACTCGAAGGAAACAGCCCGAAATAACAGCCCCACCACCATAATCACTGCCGGCAGGTATAAAGCGTTTAAAATTGTCCCGTAAGCTAGGGGAAACGCCCCAAACAGGGAACCACCCATCAAGACAATCCAAGTTTCGTTAGCATCCCAAACATTGCCCAAACTGGTCATTAAAATACTGCGACGCTTCTCGGAGGAGGAAGTCAGGGAAAGAATTCCCACCCCCAAGTCAAAACCATCGAGAAGGACGTAGAGAAACAGAAATAATCCCAGAATAAAAAACCAAATTTGCGGCAAAAAATACTGTAACGGTTCCATAGTTCCTCCTATTGTTGCGCTTCTAGGGAACGAGGATTTAGTTCTGGTGAGGTCACTTTTTCCTGTTGAGTCCCCGGCAGTGGTAAGTTAAGATTTGGTCCCTGACGGATAATAAGACTACCGAAATAGAGAGCAGAAACCAAGAAAACGACATAAATCGCCGTAATTCCGATTAAAGAGGTTAAAATCTCGCCTGCGGGCAGTTTAGAAGCAGCATCCACTGTCCGGATTTGATTGTAAACCGTCCAGGGTTGACGACCGACACAACGGACAATCCAACCGGTTTCAACCGCAAGATAACCCAGAGGGGCCGCAAAAACCCAAGCGCGTAGTAACCATTTTTGACTGTCGATTTTTTCGTTAGATAATTGACCGCGCAGCCATTGCCCGACAGTTACAGCCATTAAAGACGCGAGAAAAAGACCGATAGCGACCATAATCCGGAAGGAATAATAGATTAGCCCCACCATGTGCGGTCTGTCTTCGTATTTCCACGTTTTTAAGCCGAGAACAGGTTCCGATAACTTGGGTTTTAATTCCAAAAGATAACCCAAAGCATTAGGAATCTTCACTTCCCAGCTATTTGTCTCCGCTTTATCCTTGGGTAAAGCAACCAAACTCCAACCGGCAGTTTCTCCCGCAGGAATGGTTTCCCATTGCGCTTCCATGGCGGCTAATTTAGCCGGTTGATAGTGATACACTTGTTCGGCACTAAGATGACCGACAAAAATTTGCAAGGGGGCGATAACAATCGCTAGAGTAAGAACAATTTTGAGAGAACGACTAAAAAAGCTAATGTGACGTTTATTGAGCAAATACCAAGCACTAATACCACCAATGACGAAAAGAGAAGTTTCCAGAGTAGCGAAAAACATATGCAGGAAACTATTAACCATGAAGGGATTGAGAATCGCTTGTAGGTAATCCTGAACGATAAATTTACCATCCACGAAGATGCCACCGGCGGGGGTTTGCAGCCAAGAATTAGCGGTTAAAATCCAGAAAGTGGAAAGATTAGCCCCGAAAGCGACGAGAATTGTCGCTAGGAAGTGAATTAAAGGGGGAACTCGTCCCCAACCAAACAACATAATTCCTAGAAAACTAGCCTCTAGCATAAAGGCCATGGTTCCCTCGAAACCGAGGATAGTTCCGAAAAAGTCCCCCACTGCTTCCGAAAAAGGCGCCCAATTCATGCCAAACTGAAAAGCCATCGGTAAACCAGAAGCAACTCCAATGCCGAAATTGAGAATGTAGAGTTTTGACCAGAAGCGAGCGTGATGATAGTAGTCAGGATTGCGAGTTTTTAGCCATAATCCTTCGACAATGACTAGATAAATGCCCATACCAGTGGTTAACACCGGCCAAAGCATATGGAAAATAGCGGTGATGGCGAATTGTATCCGCGACAAAGCAACGGGATTGGCAAGTAAATCCATGATTATAATCTTTAAACGATCGTGAAGATATCATAAGCACCTATAATACTTAGCCAGTAATGCCCTGAAAAGGCAAGGTTAAATAGGAATTATATAGATTGTTTTTAGATTTATGCGATCGCTTTGGTGTTAGTCAATGACTTAGTTAGTATTCTTGTATTATATTGGGGGGAAAACTCAGAAAAATTGCTAGAATATTAACCTGATTAATTAATTTTCCCCTCGATCGAGTATGACTTTCTCCTCAGCCGCAGACTTTCAAGATGAATTTGATGTCATCGTCGTCGGGGCGGGCCATTCCGGCTGTGAAGCGGCCCTAGCTTGCGCCCGTCTCGGTTGTCGTACCCTTCTCCTCACCCTTAATCTCGATAAAATCGCCTGGCAACCCTGTAACCCCGCCGTCGGTGGTCCAGCTAAATCCCAATTAACCCACGAAGTGGACGCTTTAGGCGGCGAAATTGGCAAAATGGCCGACCGCACCTATCTGCAAAAACGGGTTCTTAATGCCTCTCGCGGGCCGGCAGTCTGGGCCCTACGGGCCCAAACCGATAAACGGGAATACGCGGCGGTGATGAAAGGTATCGTCGAAACCCAAGCCAATCTGGTTATTCGGGAAGGCATGGCCACAGACCTGATTTTAGGGGCAAATGAGCAAGTTTTAGGGGTAGAAACCTATTTCGGCACTTGTTTCGCCGCTAAAGCCGTCATTTTAACCACTGGCACTTTTTTAGGCGGCAAAATCTGGATCGGCGGCAAATCCATGGCCGCTGGACGCGCGGGCGAATTTGCGGCGGTGGGTTTAACAGAAACCCTAAATCGTCTCGGATTCGAGACCGATCGCCTAAAAACTGGCACTCCTGCCCGTGTGGATAAGCGTTCGGTGGATTACTCCCGTATGGAACCGCAACCGCCCGATGACGAGGTACGTTGGTTTAGTTTTGATCCCGATGTCTGGATCGAACGGGAACAAATGAACTGTCATCTCACCCGCACCACGGCGGCAACTCATCAATTAATCAGAGATAATTTACATTTATCCCCCATTTATGGCGGTTTTATTGACTCCAAAGGACCGCGTTATTGCCCCAGTATTGAGGATAAAATCGTCCGTTTTGCCGATAAAGAAAGTCATCAAATTTTTATCGAACCGGAAGGGCGCGATATTCCCGAACTTTATATCCAAGGCTTTTCAACGGGACTGCCGGAAAATGTTCAATTAGCAATGCTGCGGACTTTACCCGGTTTAGAAAACTGTGTGATGTTGCGTGCTGCCTATGCAGTGGAATACGATTATTTACCAGCAACTCAGTGTTATCCAACCCTGATGACGAAGAAGATTGAGGGGTTATTTTGTGCGGGACAAATTAACGGGACAACCGGTTATGAAGAAGCGGCAGCCCAGGGACTGGTGGCGGGGATTAATGCGGCGCGGTTTGCTTTAGGAAAAGAGTTAATTGTTTTTCCCCGGGAGGAAAGTTATCTAGGAACTTTGGTCGATGATTTGTGTACTAAGGATCTGCGGGAACCCTATCGAATGTTAACCAGTCGTTCCGAATATCGCTTAGTATTGCGATCGGATAATGCCGATCAAAGATTAACACCTTTAGGGCGAGAAATTGGCTTAATTGATGACCGGCGTTGGCAATTATTTCAAACTAAACAAGCTAATATTATCGCTGAAAAAGAACGCCTACACGAAACTAGAATTAAAGAACGCGATGCCGTGGCAATTCAAATCGTGCAGGATACGGAACAAAAAATTAAAGGTTCTCTCTCTTTAGCGGATTTACTGCGTCGTCCTAGCTTGCATTATCTCGATCTCTATCGCTATGGTTTAGGTAATCCCGATTTAAATTTAGCCGAAAGAGAAGGGGTAGAAATTGATATTAAATACTCCGGTTATTTGAAACGACAACAAAATCAAATCGACCAAATTAGTCGCCACAGTAACCGTCATTTATCCCCCGATATTGACTACATGAAAATTGAAACTTTGTCAATGGAATCCCGGGAAAAATTAACAAAAATTAAACCCGCCACCATCGGCCAAGCCTCGCGAATTGGCGGAGTTAATCCCGCAGATGTTAACGCTTTGCTGGTGTATCTAGAAATGCGGCAGATGTCGGGAGTTAAAAGTTAGGAAATAATCTCGATTTTAAGCGATCGAGAATTCTTATCGGCTGCTTAATTAAGTAGCTGGTTATAATTAAATTAAAAATGGATTTTAGGTTCGATCCCCCCTTAGTCCCCCCTTGATAAGGGGGGTGCCGATCCCCCCTTAGTCCCTAGGGCTGTTTCATTCTCCCATCAGAATATCAAAAGTAAAAGCGATCACTGTCAGGTAAAATGAGAAGTGAACGCGAACTTTTGAAAGATATGTTGAGCTTAATAGAAAAA
>VYLF01000721.1_pt1 | contig 10969 bp, 6 predicted proteins | sample 5114371 | NCBI WGS metagenome assembly VYLF01 (sample SAMN12291773, study PRJNA351875) | freshwater metagenome | isolation source: freshwater lake | place: USA: Michigan, Kent Lake | collected 2013-08-15 | reverse complement strand
CGAATCGTTATGCCAAGCGGTTCGCCAAACGGGATAAGCAGTGCCCGACTTCCCACCCTCTAGCTCGACCTCGAGTGCTCGCGATCCTTTCCATAAAGTATAGCGAATGACAAGCGGCAATCGTTCTCCTGCGCTGGTCTTCGAATAGCCCTTTACTTGGATCGAGCCCTTTACACTCGTGCTTTCCACGAGCTCCAATGTGATATCTTCCAATGGCAAGAAATCTTTCTCTTGCCATTTTCGGCCCACGCTCGGTGTTCCTTCAACAAGAGACGCCATGCCACTCATTCTGCTTCCGCGGAGGCCTGGGACAAACAAGGATCTGAGATGCCCACGCTTCGGGTCGATTTGTAGTTCCATGAACTCGTTGACCAGCGTCCAATTGCGATCCGCTATTTGTTGTCGACTACCAAAGATCTGTTTAAGAAAGCCTGTGGTCACTGTTGGCTTGGGTGGTGCTTTGTCAACTCGGTAATCGGACGCTCGGAGCTTTACGAACCCAAAGGGAGGAACGTCCACCACGCACTGAGAAAATCCATCATGCGTTGAAGCTCCAAAAATCCGCGTCGACGATGTGATATCAATGGTCGCCGGTAAATCCGTCAGGTAAACTCGCCTCGGGTGACTAGTGGGGTTCACGACTAGAAAGCCATTAACCGGCCGCGATGGGTCGGCCTCCAACTTAGAGAGCTTGGCAATCTCACTGAGCAATCGTTCCTTCACATGAAGCAAATTCGACAATGCATTTGATTGGGAATCGTTCGAGGCGGTCCACCCAATCTTAACCTTATCATCATGCAAAATAGCATCAAAACTATCTTTGTTTGCATCGCTCGCGACCTGACGCCAAAGTCCTGCCGTAGATCGAATGCGACTACCTAGCATACTTTCCTTTGCGTAACGACCTAAACGCCTTGCCAACTCATTTCGTTCGTTCTCGGAACCTGGAACAACGATCTTGAACTGATGATTCTTAAACGAGTCGGTGGAATAGGGTTGATTCGTTGTATCAAAGTATTTGGGAGCCGTTTCGAAAGTCCCGAGGGCAGGAGATCTCGCTATGATCCGCAATAGATCGCGCATGGAATTACCATACCGATTCGGCCAATGCGCCAACACCAAAGTCGGTACATGATGATAATCGAGTTGTTTGCTTAGATTGACGGAGAAATGCAGAAACGCTTCTTCTGACGCAGCATCGATGACGTACCCAAAGATCGCATCGATAGCCGCTCCCTCCGAATGGGATTGCCAACGAATCTTAGCACTGTCCTTGTCCGGTATAGCACCGCCGGACCAAGCGTTAATCAACGCGCCTCGATATCCGAATTCTGCAAGCAAATCGGGCGTCAAGAAACCGACGCCGGGCTCGAATTGTGCAAACACGTCAGGCTGCGGAATACCTAGCTTTTGAATCGTGAGGCGTCCCTCTTCAAAACAGCGAAACATATCTTCGTACGTTTCGTAGTTGCCATCGAGTGGTCGATCGAGCCCACCCAATATAGCAGCTTGCTTGGCTGTAATCTTCGCCGCCAGTTGCTCAAAACCAGCCGGATTTGCCTCCCGCAATTTACTGATCAGTCGGTTGTTCGCCAGAAAATTAACACTGTGCGAATAGTTCCACTGCTGGTCAAAACTATCTTGCAATGTCGACTCTGCCAACAACACAACATCGATGAGGTGAATCTGCTGCGAACAGTAGCGATCTCGTTCCTGGGAAACGGTATCAAAACAGATCTGTATCAATCGATCCGATTCTTGAACATCGTATTGCACCGACGCTTTGGCCGCCGCGAGAACTTGCTCGGTAAACGCAATCCAATCCAAATTCCACGAGTAACGAAGCTTCTTGGCCAGCATCTGGATCTGCAATACGGCATAACCTAACGCATAGAAGTCCTCGGCTAGGACGGGGCTCTCTTCACTCGCAGCATGATTGAGGCCCGCTTCATTGAGAATGCGAGCTACCAAACCGGCGCGATCTAATTGCTTAGCTTCTGTGTCGGAATCAATGGTGACGCATTGACCGACCATCAATCGCTCGCGTTGTGGCTGGTCGACCTTTTCCTTACAAACCGTTGGAACCAAAACCAATGCGCATTCGAGATCCAGCGAGGAACTGTCCGTTCTCTTCCATTCGGGAAGTGTATTAAGCCCCACAAGCAGTCGAGGATCCCAGAGGGCCGTCCACGACATAAGAAAATCGGAGGCCAGTTCCGACCCGAGTCCCGTTGGGATATCCTCGATCGCATAGCTTGGGATAACAACAACAGATCGTTGGATCAACGTCATTCGAATCAGTCGTCTATCTAAGAGAAAGAAACCGAGCGAGCACGTGTCGCTCGGCAAAACAAAATCGCTGAAAAATTGCGTACGCTGGATCAAGGAGCCAAGTTCATTCTCGATCATCTAATTCTGGTTTGTTGTATTCCAACACAACCTTGCCATCCATGATATGCCGAATGACTTCGTTACCCCGGACCTCCACCTCTGCGGTTACCCACTGATCGCCATGGTAGGTCTTTGACGTGGAATTGGTACAGTGTCGTAACACCAGTTCATTGTTCATTACGATGTTGGTGTATGGTGTACATAGATTGGCCGTGGTCCGAGTGTTCTTTCCATCCCCACCCAGCAGTTGATATTCGATCGAGGCTGGGAAGTCTTGGTCTTTGGTCATCTCCTCTGGTTTTTCCCCATGCAACATCAAGCCGCTGTTTCGAATCGCCCATCCTGGGCCACCTTTCACTTGATTCCCGACAAAGCGATATTCGACTCGCAGACGATAGTGGGAGAAGGACTCTTTGTAGAACAGGTGTCCAAACGTCTCGTTAAATTCCGAATAACCGGCATAACCCACTTTGAGGATTCCATCTTCGACTCGGAACGTGTTGGCATGATTCACCCCCACATCGTGGTACCGAATCTTGGGAGTCCAGCCCTCTAGATCCTTGCCGTTAAACAACTGGATCCATTTCTCTTCCGTCTTCGAAGCACCGCTCTCCTGAGAAAAGGCCGGGGAAACCGCAATCCCCAGCAGCAAAGCAACCGCGAGAAACGAACGATTCAACAGTTTCGATAGCATTATTGACTCTACCTACAATGGGAGGAAATTCGTGGGCCAAGGGAGCACCATCAAGCTCTGCCGGAGGTGCCGCGTGTGACAAATCACCAAACAAACCACTAGTATACAAGGAAAGCTGGTTACTTCACGCGGTATTGGCATCCGGCCGCCGCGAATGATCAAGGTTTGGATTAGATAAAAGACTACTTGCCTACTAAACTAGGGACTATGAGCACTCAACCGACCTTTACTACCGTTTCCGCCGAAACTGCTACCGAAACTCCCGCGATCAAGCCCTCCATTCTGGAGCAGACTTTGGAGTCCATGGGTGAATGGCTGGCGGAGCGTTCGCTCCCCAAATACCGGGCCAAACAAATCTTGTCGTGGCTATATCAACGGCGAGCTACCTCGTTTGATGCGATGACCGATTTGCCGCAATCGCTGCGAACAGAATTGGCCAAGAGCTTTGATTTTTTCCGCTCGCAAACCGTTGCGACTCAATCCGCCGACGACGGGACGCAAAAGCTTTTGTTGCAGTTGGCCGATGGTGGCCGAATTGAATGTGTCCTTTTGAGAGACGGCCCGCGTCGGTCGATTTGCGTCAGTAGCCAAGTGGGCTGCGCGATGGGTTGTGTGTTTTGTGCTAGCGGCTTGGATGGCGTGGATCGCAATCTGTCGCGAGGTGAGATTCTGGAGCAAATGCTCAAACTGCAACATTTACTACCTGCCGAAGAACGGTTAAGCCATATCGTCATGATGGGTATGGGTGAACCTCTCGCGAATTTGCCTCGGGTGCTGGATGCTTTGTCCGTTGCCAAGGACAGCGACATAGGACTCGGTATCAGTCCGCGACGAATCACGATCAGCACAGTTGGCATACCCCAGTCGATCGACAAACTAGCAGAAGAGCGATCTCCGTATCACCTGGCGATCAGTTTGCATGCCCCTAATGATGAACTTCGCAATCGACTAGTACCAGTCAACAAATCGATCGGCATCGACAAAATATTGGATGCAGCGGAAGGTTACTTCGAATCAACAGGTCGGCGGCTAACTTTCGAGTATGTTCTACTGAAAGACATCAATGACTCCGAGGAACATGCCCGCGAGCTAGTCTCGCTATTGCGTCATAAAACAGCCATGCTGAATGTGATCCCATACAATCCGGTTCCGGGATTGCCTTACGAAACTCCGTCGCCTGATACAATCTACCAATTTCGAAAAACTCTGATGGACGGCGGAATCAATGTCATGTTCCGTCAACGTAAAGGTGATGAAATCCAAGCCGCTTGCGGTCAACTGAGACGTCTGCGAGAAAAAGAACCGCAGATTGTCCAACTCCAACATTGATGTTGCCCCCGCTTCCAACATCGTTATCGGCGACTCTTTGAATGAACCACACTGCTTCGACTGGTTATTTGCTCGAGATTGCTAAAGATGCGATGGCATGCCGCTTTGAGGTTTTGCTTCATCCTGGTGTGCCTGAGAACGGACCGGAAGCTGCCTGCCAAGCTTTAGATCTGATTGCACACTTGGAACAGCTTTGGAGTACCTATCTGCCCAATAGCGAAGTCTGCTTGATCAACGCCAGAGCCCATGAAACGGCCGTCAACGTTTCTTCGTCGACAATCCATCTTTTGAATTTGGCCAAAGAGGTTTGGTCTGCTACCGATGGCGGTTTTGATATCACTTCGCACAAACTCAGTAAGACTTGGGGTTTCTACCGACGACAAGGACGTATGCCCACAACGGAAGAAATCGAATTAGCACTTCATTCGATCGGGACGCAAAATATCACCTGGGATGAACACGAATCGACCGTGCGGCTAACGAACGGAGTTGAGCTTAATACAGGCGGCATTGGAAAGGGGTTAGCCTTGGATATGGCCTGCGAGTTGCTTGAAGATTCCGGAGTCGAAAACTATGCCATTCATGGAGGCAAGAGCAGCATACGTTGTCGAGGTTCCGAAAGATTGCGTACGCGGCCCCTGCCAACTGATCGCGACAACTCCGATCAGGATGAATGTGGCGGCTGGCAAATCATGGTAAGACATCCTGAGCAGTCCGAACGAATTCTGGGACATCTTCGATTGAGAAATCAATCGATGGGAACGAGTGGCCCAGCCAATCAGTTCTTCTATTTTTCCGGGCGGCGATACGGGCACATCATTAGCCCTAAAACAGGTTGGCCTGTCGACGGCATGTTGAGTTTAACGGTTTTGCATCCCAGTGCAGGTTGGGCTGATGCGCTCGCGACCGGCCTGTTCGTGGCAGGGCTCGATGCAACGATTCGCTACTGTGAAACAAATCCGGAAACATCGATCTTAGCGTTGCTGCCTGGCGAGCGGCAGGGGCAAATTGAGATCGTGACGTGTAACATGAAACCGGATCAATGGATTGTAGCGTAAACCACGCTGAGACCATTTGGCACATGACCCCACACAACTATTCTGTCAAAAATGTTGCGGCGAAGCTCGTTTAGGGTGTAGGATTAGGGGCATCTTATTCCTCTTCATCCACCGCTAGGGAGTATCACCGTGATTCGCTACTGTTGTGATCGTTGCAAACGAGATATCGATACCCGGTTCGAGCTTAGGTACACACTCACGATTGAAATCGAAGCTGCCATCGAGGATGCCACGACTGAAATCGTTGACGATGCTGATCATCTCGATGAGCTTCAACAAATGCTCGAATCTGCTGATGACCTTTGCGCATCCCCGTTTTCGGATGATTTCTATCAACGAAAACAATTCGATCTTTGCAAAGAGTGCTTCAGCCAATACATCAAAAACCCTCTCTCCAAAGAACCGGCAAATTCTGTTGGCTTTAGCAAAAACTAGAAGTGTGAGTCCGATGATTTTCATCGCCCCTAAGTAATGGCTAGGATTACGTGTCGAACTCACATGATCCACTGACCAACGACGCTTTAGCCATTTGGCACGCAGGGCTTCGAGCCGTCCAAGGAGATAATCTCGTACGGCAGAATCTTCGATTCGATTCGGGGCATCTAGTTGTTAATGACTCCGAGGAGTTCTCTCTTCGGCGTATTAAACGCGTTATCGTGCTAGGGGCTGGCAAAGCCGCAGCCTCGATGGCGGACGGCGTCGAGAATTTCTGGCGAGAGTCCGCACTCAAACGTGTGGAGCTTGCGGGTTGGGTAAATATTCCTGCCGAAAGCGAATCCACGACCACTTCACCACTCATCCATCGGCACGTCGCTCGCCCATTCGGAATCAACGAGCCGACGCTACAAGGTTGCCTGGGTGCAAACGAAATCCTCCGAATGGCTCGCGAGGCAACCGCTGAGGATCTCGTCATCTGTTTGATATCGGGAGGTGCCAGTGCTTTGATGCCCTGCCCCATCGACGGAATCTCACTCCAAGACAAACTCGCAGTCACCAGAATGCTCAGTCGCGGTGGAGCTAACATCGAAGAGCTCAACTCCGTTCGAGCTTGTTTGAGCAGCATCAAAGCCGGGGGGCTTGCCAAGGCGGCGGCTCGTGCGTCAAGTATCGTGACGTTGATCATATCAGATATTCTCGGAGATCCAACTCATCTGATTGGGGGCGGACCAACCGTTTTGAATCATCCCCCGGATTTCGATTTGGCAGCTCGTTCGATTGAGCGATTCGATCCCAACCGGGAGTTACCTACGTCGGTCTATCGGATCTTAGAAAAGGGACAGGCGAACAGCGACCATGTTCCTACGCGAGTCGACCAGTCTAAAAATCACAGCTTTGTGATTGGCAACAATGCGACCGCTGTGGATGCTGCGGGGGTAGAAGCGGTCAAGCGAGGCTATGCTTATCTGATGGAATCAAGTCCCCGAAGTGAGGGAGATGTAACGCATGTTGCCAAACGGCTTGCGCATCAATGGAAGCTAGCTACGCGACCGGGTAATCCTAATTGCATCATCAGTGGTGGCGAACCGACAGTGAAGATAACGAATCAGGCGAACATGGGACTTGGGGGGCGAAATCAACATCTGGCTCTTGAAGTCCTTTCGCTTATGCGACGTGACACCGATCCTGAAATCCAGCGATGTGTCAACATGGCATTGGTAAGTGGAGGAACGGATGGCGAAGATGGACCGACCCAAGCGGCCGGTGCGATCTTGAACGAGTCGATAGTCACGCGTGCGGGAGGCAGTAAGCTAGATGAACAAGATTATTTGCAACGTTTCGATTCGTATAATTTCTTTGAGCAGACGGGTGGTTTATTGGTAACAGGTCCCACAGGCACCAACGTCTGCGACTTGCGAGTCGCGTTAGCGAAACCTCTGTAGTTGACCATAGTAGAACAATTGCCCTCAATTGTTCGTGAACGTCGGGTAGCCTTGCCAATCAAAACCTTAACAAACGGCCGGGGCTAGATCCTATAAAAATCGAGCTTTATAAGCCTAACTGGCGTGCTAAACAATTGAGGGCAATTGTTCTACTTTGTTCATGGAACGAAGAATTCTAAACCCGGTACACGGTCTGGAGATTTGAATGACGGCCTCGATTAGTCGTTTCTCAGATGATCCTCGATGTTCCCTCATAGGGAAGCTTCAGGTGGAGGTTACTTGACTTGTCGGTTTAGCCATGTATGAGAAAGAGGGGTGCCGTAACTGCGCAAAAGCCTTGTTACGGCCTACAAGAGCGAGTTGATGGTTTGCTGGGCGGCGGATGGACCCGTTGGAAGAGGGAACACCTCGGCGGAGACGTATCCTTTGTAAGACATTTCTCTCAGCAACTTCAAAATCGATGCATAATCCGTGTGCCCCATGCCCATCGCACTTCGATTGGAATCGGCCCAGTGTATGTGCCCGACTCGCTCCCAATTGTCCCGAAGCGCACCGACCAACGACACTTCTTCAATATTCATGTGAAAGAGATCCGCCAAGATCTGGACGTTAACAAGCCCCTCGGCCTCTAACCACAATCGCGTATCTCCGACTCGATTGAAAAGATTTGTCTCGTAACGATTCAAAGGCTCGTACAGCAATCGTGTCCCCCAAGCCTGACTTGCGTACTCGCTGAGTTCTCGCAGCCCCTCGCTCAATCGCTCTAGTGCAACAACTCGTTCGCCAGGCTCGTGCCTCCCCTGCATGGATCCGATAATGGCGGGTGCACCAAACGCGCCCCCTAAATCAATGAGCGACTGTATGAATTGAACCGCTTCTTTTCGCACTTCGGTGCTACCAGATGTTAGCGAATACTGATGAATAAGCCAACCGGCACCAGTTCCCACCGCTGCTAGTCGCAAACCATACTCTTCCAACAGTCCCTTTACCTGTGCGACAGATAAGCACTGTGCATTGGGCAGAAACAACTCCACCGCGTCAAAACCAGAATCCTTGGCTATCTGAAACGATTGCTCCACCTCGCCGTGCAACACAAAGGGACCCTGTGCTGCTTGTTTGACCAAACAGACCGTAACCGCGGTGGAAAAAGGATTGCTCATGGATTTATGCTAACAGAGAAACCCAAGTATCTTTCGCAATCTGCAACGCTTCGGGAAGCTTGTCCGGAATCTTACCACCGGCCTGAGCCAAGTCTGCTTTTCCGCCACCACCACCACCTACCGTTTTGGCAACCGGCGTAATCCAGACTCCTGCACTGAGCCCTCGCTCGACGAGCGAGTTGCTGATACCAGCGATGAGTGTCACCTTGTCCGCTTCGCGATTGGCCAATAACACGGCAACCGGCTCGTCCGATTTGCGTCGCAATTGGTCGATCCATTGTCGCATCATGCCAGAATTGGCGTTAGGTGTCTCCGCAACAATAAGCTTCGTTCCAGAAACCTCTACTGCCATTCCAAACAGATCGTCGATGGAAAGCGTTCCGCCAGTAGCTAACTGCTTGATTTGCTCATGCAGTTGCTTCTGCTCAGCGATCAAGGTCGCTATCCGACTCGGTACTTCATCGAACGAAACGTTGAGCAACCGAGCGGTCTGCCGAAACGCACTTCGCAATTGCGAGTAGGGCACATTCGATTCGCCTGCAACAGCACCACCACCAATCATCGCTGGCGCTTCTTCGTTTCCAGCACCTGTCGCCATCTTCTTGAGTTTGCGAACGGCACCGACTAAGTCTTGAGCGACGACACCGATCTTATCGATGTTGCATCCCAAAAGCTTTGCCGTTTCTTTTGCCAAGGATTTGAGTTTCTCGCGATGCTCGTCCGCTTTGACTCCAGTCAGAGCAACGATACGGCGAGTTCCAGACGAAACGCTCTCTTCGGTAAGAATCTCTAGAGTTGCAATGGAATCGGTCTTCGTGACGTGTGTTCCGCCACACAATTCTTTGGAGAACTCACCCATGCTCACCATGCGAACTGGATCGGGATACTTTTCACCAAAGAGCATCATGGCTCCCGCTTCGCGTGCTGTCGCTAGTGGAACTAGCTGCCACGAAACAGGTGATTTTTCTACAATTCGTTCATTGGAAAGGTCTTCGATTTTTTGAAGCACATCATCGGTAACCGATTCTTGATTGCTAAAGTCGAATCGCAACCAATCGGCATCGACTTTGCTGCCCTGCTGTTGAGCATGTCTGCCCAAATGCGTTTGCAACGCATGATGCAAAATGTGGGTCGCGGAGTGGGCTCGCTTGATCGCATCTCGTCGTGTGGTATCGACTCGAGCTACGACGGCATCTCCCTCTTTGATCTCTCCAGATGTTACTTTGCCGTAATGAATGATCAAATCGCCACTGCGCTGCGTATCCGTAACTTCGAATACACCAGCAGGAGCCGTGATGGTTCCTGAATCTCCGACTTGTCCGCCACTTTCACCATAAAACGGGGAACGATCCAGCACAATACGAACGAGATCAGTGTTCTGAGCATTCACCGTTGATTGCAATTTGTCAGCCTTGGGCTTACCAACAATGATGCCCTTCACCTGTGCTTTTTCTTCGGTGCTTTCATAGCCCATGAACTCACAATGTTGTAAAGCTTCCTTGAGGGTTTCGATCGGTCCTGTTTCGAAGACTTCGACCTGTTCGCCACCGCTGATCAAGCCGTGTTGCTCCATGGCTTTGCGATAACCATCCCAGTCGAACGTGTAGTTGTGCTCGGCTGCGATTTGCTGGAACATTTCAGGCGGTACGCCATAGGTTTGGTAAAGGCTGGCTGCCTCGGAACCATCCACCATGACTTTGCCGCTCGACTTCATATCGTTGAACGTGCGTTGAATGCGGTCCAAGCCAGAATCAATGGTTGCGAAGAAGTCGGCTTCTTCGCGTTTCATGACTTGTGCGACTCGCTCGGTCGTCGTGCCAAGCTCTGGATACACGGCTTTCATCATGTCTGCCACAACCGGTACCAAGTGATACAAGAACGGCTCTTTCATGCCCATTTGGTGACCATCCAAAACAGCTCGTCGAAGAAGCCGTTTGATCACATAACGAGCTTTCTTCGGCCCCGGATAAACGTTCTCGTGAATCGCGAATGTACAAGCTCGTACGTGGTCGGTGATCCGGCGCAATCGTCGTCCATCATCGTCCTCGTATTTGTATTGACGGCCAACGACTTCAGCCGCAGCTTGTACGATTGGGAACAAAATATCGATGTGGAAATTGGTCGGTACGTTTTGGAGAACGCTCGCGGTTCGCTCCATTCCCATACCGGTATCAATGTTCTTGCTCGGCAAAGGTCGCAGATTATCTGGTGGATCGCCGACGCGATTAAATTGCGTGAACACCAAATTCCAAATCTCAACCGACTTGCCCGATTCGAGTTGATAATAGATTTCGCTACATGGACCACACACACCATCGGGACCTTGGCTCGGTGCAGAAGCCGGCCAGAAGTTTTCGTCTTCTTCGAGTCGGCTGATGCGGCTGGTTGGGATACCGATCTTCTCATTCCAAATCTTGGCCGCTTCGTCGTCGTCTTTGTAAACGGTGACCGAAAGAC
>VYLF01000538.1_pt1 | contig 10983 bp, 10 predicted proteins | sample 5114371 | NCBI WGS metagenome assembly VYLF01 (sample SAMN12291773, study PRJNA351875) | freshwater metagenome | isolation source: freshwater lake | place: USA: Michigan, Kent Lake | collected 2013-08-15 | reverse complement strand
ACGGATGGTTAGTGTTACGAACGGACAATCCGGGCACCAGTCGATCCCTCAAAAAGATCTTATCGCGATCCGAAAAGCAGAGGCAGCCGAAGCAGGCAGGATCATCGGGGCGTCTTATGTCACAGGTGATTTTCCTGACGGATCGCTACAACCGAGCTTGGAACTGAGACATTGGATCATCAAAGAGATTCGGGAGTTTGCTCCTGATCTAGTTTTGACGCACCGACCATTTGACTATCATCCTGACCACCGAGCGGTCGGCCAGGCTGTTCAAGATGCCTCGTACATGGTTATGGTTCCCAAGGTGGTGCCTGATGTCCAGCGGCCATCTGAAGAGCCGATTGTGGCCTATATGGTGGATTTGTTTACTCGACCATGTCCGTTTCGTGCGGATGTTGTGCTCGATGTTTCGTCAGAACTCGAAACCGTGCTTGATATGCTTTCGTGCCATCGATCGCAAGTCTTCGACTGGCTTCCATGGATTGAGGGTATCAGAGATCAAGTGCCCAGTAGCGGACCTGAGCAAAGGGAATGGCTCAAGCAGTGGTTTATGGCCAAAGCGAATTCGAGGATTCACGCGTTCTGGAGGGGCTCACCCTTGTGCCCGGAATTGGTCGAAGCCTATGAGATCTCGGAGTATGCAGGCAAGCCAACCCAAGAGACCTTGAATCGCCTCTTTGGCCTCGACGTCGATCATAACCCGACGAGTAAGCAAGGGAATTCCCAGTAAGCCTGCTTCTTGCTCACTCCGCGGGTTACGATTTCTTAGTCTCCCCAATCAACGCTGTCTCCAAGTTGCGGCATTACGGATTCTTCGCCGCCATTTTGGCCTGGGTAAGAATTTGCTTACCGTTTACGACAGTCTTATCATCAGCTTCCCGGTATCCAGGAACCAATCCTCGTGAAGCTCGTCGAGGAGTCACGTCGTGAGACAGAACGAGTGACTTGCCAACAAAGTAAGTGTGTTGGTCTTGAACCTCGAGATTGTAAGTTTGCCGAACATCAGATTCTGACACTGACGTCACGAGCGATGGCTCTTTTGCACCATGTATCCAATCGCCAGATTTGATCTCGCTTGCTTTCTTCCATCCATCTCCGGACACCCAAAACAGGTGGCCGCTTGTACAAGATAGCTTCTCTTTCCCGATCTGAATGGTACGAGTTACCGTAGGAGGCTGAGTTGTGGTAGCCACGACGGCCTGCCAACAGATTCTGCCCGACTCAACGTCCCTGCTAAGCACTAAATCGCCGACGGCTATAAGTTCAATCGGCTTGGGACCGAGTTGTGTTGAGACGAGCGTACCACGAACGAAACATTCGTGGCTTACTACGGGAACTGGAGTGATGTATTCAGGAATTCGCTCAACAAGTGACACATAATTGTATCGTTGAGGCTTGTAGTACTGGTAGTTCGTTTCGTTATAGGAATCCCACCAGTTCCAAACTGCTTTAGAGTCGAAACCAAACTGCTGTTCCGTAACGGCAGACAACAGTGTTGATATGGCCTCGTTTCGACTTCTGATCTGCTCGTTTTCTCGCGCAACGTTTTGCTGGGTGGCCTGCAATTCCCTGGTCACTGCGGCTAAACGCATTTGATTCATGATCCGGTTGTAGTACGCATCGATCGCCATCTCGGTATTTCGCAATAACCTATTGGACCACGAACTTCGAGCGGCTTGTCGACCTAGGTATAACTCATTGGTGGTACTCTCGACGCGTTGCATGGCAACCCTCTGAAAGTCGCGATCTGCCAGAGACAGTTGCACTTCGTTCATGCCCTCTTTCGCAAACGCTTGTCGATACCCAATCAAGTTTCCTTGCGAGTCAAAAAAGGGCTGAGCCGAAAACTGCATTGGTCCCGAGAGCATTACGAGTAACTCGGGCACAAAATCATAAAGCGGCTTCTCCTTTAGCCTCTGTGTTGCATCTCGTCGGATTAAATCATTTGGGAAGAACAATGCGAACCTCACCAGCGCTTGCGATGCGTCGGGATCGTCGATCGCGCTCAAGCTTTCGAGAATCGTCTCGACCGATTTTTGAGGTTGTCCAACGGAGCGGAACTCCAAAGTTGCGACAACCAGCGAATCCTTTATGGACAATAGCTCTTGTCTCGCCTTTTCGGAGATTTTTTGAGAACCTGTTGCCATCTTACTCAGAAGTGTCGACACTCTTTCGCCGTACTTCAGGAACGATTCACGCGTACGCCAAGCCCTATCTTCGAGTTCTCTCTGTTCATCGATCGTCATCCAACGACCAGCAAACACCAGATGCCCAAGTGCTGTTCTCGCTCCTACATGGTTCGAATCTTGTTGGACGACCTGATGTAAATGAGCCGCACATTGTTGTCCCAGTCGATTTTCCGCGCACCATAATGCAAGCTTCCAGTGGTCAGCCACAGAATTGGTAAGCTGACTCCTGTGGTGCTCGTATTTTTCCAGCAATCGCTTTTCGCGATGAATACTGACGCTGGCCTCAACATCTCGCCATGTATTGTCCAAATCTAATACCTGCCCGAGATGCCAGCGGGCGGGTGCGTATTTTTCCGACAAAGTGATTGCATCGGATAGCAGTTTTTTTCTCTCTGCAACGCTCCCGTTAGCTTCCGCTTCCAATGCTTTGTAGACAAGCTCTCTGGCTTTCTCGGCATCCTCCGTGGGATCGCCAGCGTACAGAGCAGCTGGCATCCAAAGCATTCCATAGGCAACAAACACTCCTAAGGCAAACCTTCGCAATCGCATCGTATCATCCTCAACTGTTAGAAAAGAAACCAGGCATGGCTCCTGCAGCACAAGTTATGTTCGCAGAGACATATTGAAGAACCAGGACGGGAGCAAAGGATCACAAACAAGAACTTGTCAACAACACCATCAATGACACTTGGAAGTAAACCCGACCGCCTAAGTCTCCAATTCTAAAAGAGCAAAATCTACAATGCAACTAGTAGCCGAGCCCCCTCGAATGGTTGTTATGTCCATAGAACTGCTGAACAGCCAGAGAATTACCCTTGGCATTACTTGTAAAGAAGCTCCAGATCCCCAACATCATTGCGCAATGCTTTAGTCCATTCTCCATACGATGGGTTGGGTAATATGATCCATTCGATACCGAACTTGCTACTAAGTTCGTCTACAATTCGATTGCGCCCTTCGGTGCCACTAGCGGCGTTGAATTTGAATCGCTCATCGAAGTCGCGAAGATTGTCCCCCAAATAGAGCACCACATTAAACGTTTGCTCCACTCGGGCGCGGCGACTCGTTTTATCACTGCCTGTTTGGTCATCAGCGAGCAGAATCTGGTTTTCGGGAACGCTGATTTCAAAACGTTTTAACGTCTCCATCGTTTGCTTCAAGGCTTTGTTATTTCGATTGGATATAAACACTGGTGCAACACCGAGCTCACGAAGCTTTTTGATAAATGCAACAGCACCAGGAATGACGCGAACTTTCTCGGCCCCTTGCTCCTCCCATGCAGACCAACGTTTCATGTCAAAGGCAACTTGATCTCGAATTTGTTGGGATTGAAACCAACCGTTATCCAAAATCGTTTCATCCAAATCCATTACAACTGCCAAGGGTTTCGCATGGGCTGAGTCGGTTTCGGCTCGATGCAACTGTTGCTTGAGTTGCACAACCATTTCCGCCCATCGAAAGCACTGATGGCATGCGGCACGATATTCAGCGGACGTTAGCATGTAGAGGCTTGCATCGAGTCCTCGAAACGGGACCTTTTCGGTCGGTCCAGGGGGCAATTCCCAATCCGATTTTGAAACGGTATCTGCTGGTTTGGTCGCCTGCTCTTGCCCGAACAACATAGGTTGCATGCTGCAGCAAACCATTGCTGAACAAAGAAGCACAATGACAACGCTTAGTGAAGTGCGTGATGATCGAGCGAGAGGAAGGTGAAAATCTTTGCGATTCATTGTCGTTTCTTTGGTCAAAAGGGGCAGCGTCGTAGTGGAGTGTTCTACAGGAATCATCTCAAAATGGCATACCTAAAGTCTGGGGTAACTTTACAACCATTAGAATAGACAACCGGATAAACAAGATAAACAGGGAGAGCCAAATGAATGAATATTTTGAAGAGGCCATTAAGGAAGCAGAACTTGGTTTGCAAGAAGGAGGAATCCCGATTGGATCGGTGCTCGAACTCGATGGAAAGATCATAGGACGAGGGCATAACCGACGCATACAGAAAGGGAGTTCTATACTTCACGCTGAAATGGATTGCTTGGAATCGGCTGGTAGATTGACTGCCTCTCAATATCAGCGAGCAACACTTTACTCTACGCTATCCCCGTGCGACATGTGCAGCGGAGCATCGCTCTTGTATAAAATTCCAAGGATCGTTATCGGGGAGAACATCACCTTTCGCGGCCCCGAGGATTACGTACGAAGCCGTGGTACAGAATTGGTGCTTCTCAATGACGAGCGCTGTATCGATTTGATGGCCCAATTCATAAAATCGAATCCCAGTCTTTGGAACGAAGATATCGGAGAGCCATAACTTGCTTTTTGTACCAAAGTCCGCAACGGTCACGTTTTGCAAAGTGCAATAGTCAGCGTGCAGGAGATTTTCTACGGATAAAAAAGAGTAGTCGTTACCATCCGTCGATGTTGGTATAATCCTTAGCAACGAATTGAAGCTGCCAAACGTCGATCAGCAACGATGCAAACACCCTCTAGAACTAGATTAGATAGGCCAAAATGTCCAAGGACGAGACGCTCAGCAGCGACCCCAATCAATGCGCGACCTACCTCAAGGCACTCGGCGATCCAATTCGTTTGAAAATTGTTCGTGCATTGCAAGCTGGTCCGCTGAGCGTTTCCGACCTATCCGAGCTACTCGAACTCGAGATGGCAAACGTATCGCATCACCTGCGAGTTCTTTTTCACGCAGACATCGTCACGACAGAGCGCGACGGGAAGTTCATTTACTACGCATTGAATCCAGAGTTTCTGAACTCCCGAGCCGCGGGACGATCACTCGATTTTGGCTGCTGCAAAATCGATTTACGCGGTTAGAATGGCTCTAACATTCAAACGAGTATTTCCGCGTGTTAAAACTAACGTTCTCGAAAGCAAAGACCCATGAGTGACTCCCCAAGATTCATTATGATTGGCGGCTTCTTAGGAGCTGGCAAAACCACAACGCTCGGTCGCTTAGCAGCTGTCTATCGAGCAAAAGGGAACAATATCGCGATTGTAACCAACGATCAAGCGACCGATTTGGTCGACACCCTGCTGCTTCGTTCACAAGGCTTCCAAGTTGGGGAAGTGGCAGGCTCATGTTTTTGCTGCAACTTTGATGGCTTAACGGGCGCCGTTGAAAAACTGAGCGCACAAGAACGTCCCGATATCGTCTTCGCCGAACCAGTTGGAAGCTGCACCGATTTGGTCGCAACCGTCATTCGGCCGCTCGAACAAGTCTACGAAAAGTCATTTGATATCGCACCTTACGGTGTCATTATTAAACCAAGTCACGGCATCAAAATTCTCGGTGGCGAGGGGCAACGAGGGTTTTCACCCAAAGCAGAGTACATTTTTCGTAAGCAGCTTGAAGAAGCAGATTTCCTGATTTTGAATCGCATCGACGAACTCTCCTCGGAACAAGTTCAGTTACTTATGCGGCTCCTGGGAGAACAATACCCGAATAAAGCAATCATTCAGTTGAGTGCGAAAAACGGAGATGGAATCGATGCTCTTTGCGAATATCTAGATCGGCAAGGGGTCTTTGGACAGAATGTCATGGACGTCGATTACGAAATCTATGCAGAGGGAGAAGCGGAACTCGGCTGGCTCAATTGCCAAGCGACCTTTAATGCAACGCAATCAGTCGACCTCGATCAGCTCCTCATCGATATTCTCAAGAGATTGCATGAAGGCTTTGTTCAAAGTGGTTCAGAGGTTGCCCACCTCAAAGTTATTGGCATGAACGACGGTGTCTATGCGGTCTCTAATCTGGTTAGCAACAACAGCGCCCCGGTACTATCGCTCGCATCGAAATGGAGCGGCTTAACTGCCGAACTCGTCATCAATGCACGGGTGGCGATCGACCCGAATTCATTGGAGAATCTGGTGCGGAACGCTGTTGCAGAACAAGCGTCAGAATTGCAAGCGAAGATCGACATAAAAACGCTGCAATGCTTTCGACCAGGCAAACCTGTGCCTACCCATCGAATTACGACCTAGCAAACTGCGACAATCTGATTCGTGTTAAATCGATCCGTTTGTGCATAATCAATACGCCCAACAAGCTGCAAAAACCAACGGATCTATCTAATGAAGTCTGAGGAAATCGACCCCACGAAGATCCCCCCAACAAAGATTCAAAGTGCAGAACGCCCGGGCTTCACCGCAGAACAATGGAGCTTGCTCCTCGTTCTTGCTACCGTGAACTTCACGCACATTCTTGACTTTGTGATTGTGATGCCATTGGGTGATCAACTGCGTCATCAATTGGAGATCACACCTGCCCAGTTTTCGGCCGTTGTCTCAGCATACGGTCTCGCGGCGATGATCGTTGGAATCGCAAGATGCCTAACTGGTTTGTTTGGAGGTGTCGCCGCGTCTACTGTTATGGCTATTATTGGCGATGCCTTTCGGGATCATCAGCGAGGAAAAGCTATTGGAGTAGTGACTTCCTCCTTCGCTGTTGCATCAATCGTACTGTCGGCATTTTTAGGTCGTTATCGACCGACCTAAAGCCTAGCGATCAAAGAACTTTTTGAACGAGTAGATCGTAGCGGCACGACCAGCTCGGGCAATCGAGGTCGTCAGAGGAATTTCTTTCGGGCAAACCGCAACGCAGTTTTGGGCGTTACCGCACGCCTGAACTCCACCGACACCGACGAGTGCTTCCATTCGTTCATTAGCGATACTCTTGCCAACTGGGTGTGAGTTGAACAACATCGCTTGTGAGATTGCATGAGCGCCCAAGAACCCTTGGTTGTAGGCCGCTTCTTTTCTGCCTTGGAAAGCTTCGTCGGTTTCACCCGCTTGACGTTGCAATTCGATCTTGGTGAATTGTGGGCAAGCTTCCAAACAGCAACCGCAGCTCATGCATTGGCTGAGGGGGTAGTTTTGTTCTTGGTCTGCTCTTGCAATTCGGGGACCAGCACCCATATCGTAGGAACCATCGACCGGCACCCACGCTTTGACTCTCTTCAAATTATTAAACAGTCGGGAACGATCGATGAGCAAATCCCGCAACACGGGAAACTTGGTCATCGGACGAAGTTCAATCTCTTCAGGATTGTCTTCGAGCAGTCGGTCCACCAACGCGCTACAGCTTTGTCGGACTCGTCCATTAATAACCATGGTGCATGAACCGCAGACCTCTTCGAGGCAACCGCAATCCCAGGCTACGGGGCAAACCCTTTTCCCCTCTGCCGTGGTCGATTGAGCTGCAATTTTTTGTAATACGCTGATTACGTTCATGTCAGGCTCGTAATCAACTTGATGGCGTTCCCAGTAGGGAGGCATACCTGGGCCATCCTGTCGCAAAACGCGAACGTTAATCTTGGCTGGCTTACGTTGTGGAGCTTCGGATCCTGGAGCGATCATGATGGGTTGTTTATCGAAAGTAAGTTTCTACAGTGTGAAATCCGTTATCGGTTAAACTCGTTGGCAAGTGTTACTTACCAAATCGTTTTTTGCCAACCAAGTGTGTTCGTTGGCTGTTTTGTTGGACGGAACGTAATTCTAAGTTGCTGCTGACGTCAGGGAACCAGCGTCGCAGTTGCTTCGTTCTTTCCAAACTTGTTCGATCGCTTCTGCACCAACCAATCCGTAGAGTCTTGGTCTCGGCGACATTAGTCTCAAGTCGATATCTTCGAAGCTGTGCTTTGGCTCTTGTCCGCCCCAGGTGCAGATGGTTGATTTCAAGAACTTTTCGTTGTTCTCCTCGAATGAATCACACCATTGTTCTGCTTCGATTCGGCGAGAGGCTTCGTCGGTCGACTTCAAGCTCGGTGGAGCAAACGCGGGTTTGAAGTGAGCACCTCGACATTCATCACGCATGCGAGCACCTTTGAGGATACTCAAGGCTACCGGGAACATATCTTGCACAGACTTCGTGAAGATCACGTTTTGGTTAGTCCAGCTGCCGGTATCGCTCAGCGAGCAGTTTTTCGATTTCTCTTGGAGCTCGAGAACTTTCGCGTACGCTTGGTCTAGCTGAGTGTTTTCTCTCACGACAGTAGCCGCTCGTGTCATCGTGTCACCGAGCTCTTGGTGAATTAGGTAAGGGTTCTCCTTGCCCGAGTTGTTCGATAGCAACTGCTGGTGACGGGCTTTTTGTGCCGCCACAGCTTTTTCGAATACGCTAGGTGCTAACGACGACGGTGACTTGGAGCTCTTCATCCAATTCGCGATCCCCGGTGCAACGAACAATCCGCTGAAGATGCAACTTAGCAATGAGTTCGCACCCAAGCGATTCGCGCCGTGGTATTGATAGTCGCATTCTCCAATCGCGTACAAGCCAGGAACATTGGTTACTTGGTTCTTTGGTGAGCCAGCCAACAATCCGCCGTCCGCGTTTGCCTCGTAATCAACCCACAGTCCACCCATGCTGTAGTGAACCGCTGGGAAGATTTTCATAGGCTCTTCGCGTGGATCAACCCCTTGGAACTTCTCATAAATTTCGAGAATACCGCCGAGCTTACGATCCAGTTCCGCACGAGGAATGTGGGTCAAGTCTAGGTAGACGCACATGCGAGTTGGGTCGACCGACAGTCCTTCGTTGACGCAGATGTTGAAGATCTCGCGAGTCGCGATATCGCGAGGAACCAAGTTACCGTACTTTGGAAAACGTTCTTCGAGGAAGTAATATCGCTCGTTTTGAGGAATATCCTTTGGATACCGAGCGTCGCCAGGCTTACGAGGCACCCAAACTCGGCCCCCTTCACCACGAGCCGACTCGCTCATCAAACGAAGTTTGTCGGCGCCGGGGATGGCGGTCGGGTGCACCTGGATAAACTCAGGGTTACCGAGTTTGGCACCTGCTTGGAAGCATCGGCTCGCGGCGCTGCCTGTGCAGAAAACCGACATGGTCGACCGACCGAACACGAGGCCGTTGCCCCCGGTGGCGACGATAGCAGCCGCAGCAGGAAACGCTCGAATTTCCATGGACACCATGTCTTGGGCGGTAACACCCACACATCGTCCGGAATCATCAAGAATAGGCCCTAGGAAATCCCAGAACTCGTACTTCTTGATAAGTCCTTCGCTTTCGAAGCGACGTACTTGTTCGTCGAGGGCGTAAAGAAGTTGTTGGCCAGTTGTTGCACCGGCGAACGCTGTACGTTTGAACAGAGTTCCACCGAAACGTCGGCGGTCGATAAAGCCTTCTGGGGTTCGGTTAAACGGCACGCCTAAGCGGTCCATTAAATCAATAACCTTCGGTGCCCAGTAAGCCATCTCCTTAACGGGTGGCTGATTCTGAAGGAAATCGCCACCGTAGATTGTATCATCGAAGTGTTTCCACTCGTCGTCACCTTGTTGGCGAGTTAGATCGTTGACGCTGTTAATGCCTCCTTGGGCGCAGACGCTGTGCGATCTTTTCACGGGGGTTAAACTGAGCAGATCAACGGAAATTCCTAGCTCAGCCAATTTCATGGCTGCGGCAAGCCCCGCCAATCCACCACCTACTACGACGATTCTGTCTGCCATAATCTTGTTTTTCTCGTTGGTTAATGCTTTTGAGCCTATCCAAGAAACCGGTCGCTTCCGAAGCAATTAACGGAACGCACCAGCTGGGATTAAGGGACCAATCGGGATTTCCCGGTCAAGGCCCCTTCGGTACGGTTATTTCATGCCAATTGGTTCTGGGGTGATGTCCTTGTGGCCATCTGTACGTTTGTGGTCATTGGGCGTTGTCATGTGAGCCTTGACCCGAACATCGTACATTTCATCTTCGATCTGCTTCGCTTCTGTCGGATTTGTCGTTTTGACTGCGACCAAGGAGGTGATACCGGCCAAGCCGATTAACACGCCAAAAATCGCACAGAATACCGATGCTCGGCTTTGAGCTTTCGGTGTCAGCCACAATCCCCAGGTGATCCCGGCTGTCCAAATGCCGTTGGCGAGGTGGAAAGTGCAAGCCAAAACCCCTACCAAGTAAAATATAGGCCAGACTATGCTCAACGAATCCATCGCTATCGCAAGCGAGCTCGCCGCATTATAAGGCCGGAAATTCGCCATTCCGAGCGGCTCAGCCACCCCCTTGAGCCACCAATCCCAATGAAACCATCCATGAAGGTGGAAGACGTGGGTAAAAATGAACAGGATGGCTATGTAACCGGTAATCCGTTGCAGGTAGTAGCGATAGTTATTCGCCAACCTGTAGGACTGTGTGTTGTTTCGTCCCGTTTGAGCGATCCAAACCCCCACGACCGCGTGGAAGATGATGGGACCGAAGATGAATGCCCACTCAATAACGGGCAGCATCGGGAGCGCATGAATATTGAACACATTGTTTTGAAACGTCGCTGGTCCAGCGATCAAACTGGCGTTCACGATTAAGTGTACGCACATGTAGGCCCCGACTGGAACCAAACCGCTTAGCGAATGCAATCGGCGGATCAAAAACTCGTGTCGGAGGAAAAATGAACTCGGGACGGGGGGGGTTGAACTGCTGGCAGTCATATTTCTTTGATTTTTTTGGGATCGCACGGATGCTACTGTCCAGGGCCGTGCAACAGAATTTCTGGCTGTTCTACTGTAAAGATTCTGACGGTTTTAACTAGGTCACGAAGTCAAATCGGGTAGTCTTTTTCTCAGAACCGTCAAAATCGGATCAAGCAAACTAGTTTAGCACGGTGTCTATGTCCGCCCGACGGTGTTCGCGAATCGCCGGGGCGACCGTCCGGATTGGAGACATTCGGACGATTCGGAAAGCTTTTCGTTGACAGTCGAGAAATCACCTAATTATACTCGAACCTTAGCGTCTCAAACTTTGTTGGAAAAACGGCTCGTAAGACCTTTT
>VYLF01000535.1_pt1 | contig 11043 bp, 7 predicted proteins | sample 5114371 | NCBI WGS metagenome assembly VYLF01 (sample SAMN12291773, study PRJNA351875) | freshwater metagenome | isolation source: freshwater lake | place: USA: Michigan, Kent Lake | collected 2013-08-15 | reverse complement strand
GTTTCATCCGAACCACGTACCGTGATCGTTCTCGATTCGGCGCTCGCCGGCATAGCGGGGATTTCGACTCTCCACGAACGATCAGCAGCGGCAGTCGTGGAACATGACTCATTGCCGAATGTGACGGAAACCTCTTCGTTGGGAGCAGCCCAGCCCCAGATCGGAATCTGCTTATCTCTCTGTACAACCATATTCGACTGAAAGAGATTGTGGACGCAAAGACCGTTACTGATAGCTGGCGTATCGATCCGATCCAAGCCACGTTCCAGCTTGTCATTCGAATAGAGTGTACTGGTAGAAAAGATTACGAAGGTAACGCAACGTAATGTGGCCAGAATATAGGAATTCATAGGTTCTTATCTTTAGGATAGCGGATATCAAGTATTGATAGAAATCAAGAAGCGATGGTTAGTTCTGTGGTTGGACTATCACACGTGCTGGTTTGTCGGAAGCAATAATATGCCCCATGTCTTGATTATCTTCATCAACTAATATCCAAGTGTGTCCAGCAAATGTTTTCAGAGTATATCGGCTCGCCTTAGCAATCGTGATTGGAGCATGACGCATACCACTTTCGTCTAGCCACACAAGCTTAATTGATTTCTGTGTTTGATTTTGAATCAATAGCGAAACATCGGACGTAGAAGCTTTCGATGCGACGGCAGGCATGTTAGTAATGGGCGTCAAATCAAGTTCAGGCTTGAATGAATTAATGCCTGGTTGTGCCTCATGAACGGGGGCAAACCGTTTCGGTACTAGCGACCGCATTTCAGCCAGTTTTTCGGTATGCGATGATGCCGGCGTCTTTGCAAAATTCGTCCACTCGTACGGATCGGATTCGATGTCGTAAAGCTCCTCTTCGCCACCGACATAGTGAATATATCGCCATCTTTCAGTACTGATGGCGTAGTTTTGAGGATTGTCTAGATGCGTAATTGCGGCATGCTGCCATTCAAACTTCGGATTTTGCAACAGGGGCACAAGACTGCGACTGCTGATGTCTTCTTTGGCTGGAAGCCCACAAAGTTCCGTTAGCGTGGTGAAAAGATCAACCAAACTTACTGGTCGATTGCAGACTGAACCCGCCGTAGTCCCTTGCGACAAACCCGGCGCGCCTTGGGGAACTCGAATCATCAACGGGACCCGAGCGCATGCTCGCCAGCCGGTAAATTTTTGCCAATGCTCCTTTTCGCCGAGGTGCCAACCGTGATCGCTCCAGAGGACCACAATCGTGTTATCGCGATGAGGACTGCTTTCGAGCGCATCAAGCACACGTCCAAGCATCGCATCGGCGTAGTGTATCGAGGCGAGATAAGCTTGAATGCCCTGCTTCCATTGATCGTGTTCTTGGATATGAGCGAAGTAGCGATTGCGTGCGATACGTTGGCCGACAGGAGGTAAGTCATCGAGATCGTCTGCCTTGTAACCAGGCGGCAGTTGAATCGTGTCGAGTGGAAACGGCTGGAAGTACTTTTGTGGCACAAACCATGGCTCGTGAGGCCGGTAGATACCGCATGCGAGAAAGAAAGGCTTTTCTGTGGGCTTGCTCAACTGCTCGTTGATCCACTTTGTTACCAGCCAATCACCACCATATTCTTCGTCGGACACATCCAGGGATGCCCAATCCGTTTCCACGTATTGCCAGTTGCCAGCTCGCGGCAGATTGACCGGACGCTTCGCCGGTTGGAAAGTGCGAGGAAAAGGGTTATCTTTTTCCTTTGCTGGAAAATAGTCATCCCATGACTGAGGATCAATTACGTAGTGCAGCATCTTTCCTGAACCGGCCGACCAGTATCCATGCCGTGAAAAGTACTTGGGCAACAATTCTGCATCCGGCATTACGTCGCGTAGCTTCTGCATATTCTGATAGAGACCCGAGCGATGGGGCGGTTGACCGCTGAAAACAGCAGAACGGCACGGATTGCACGACGGCGCTGGGCAATATGCATTTCGAAAGAGAACACCGCTGGCCGCGAGTCGGTCCAGGTTAGGCGTGATCGATTGGGGATGGCCACCCAAGCAACCGATCCAATCATTCAGATCGTCGATGGCAATGAACAAGACATTGGGCTGATCTGCGTAAACAATTCGATGACCGCAGCAGAAGAATATCAACGCCATGAACGATGTCAGGATTTTTAACATCGAATTAGATCCTATCACTTTAAATTCACTTTCTTCGTCCAGCTCTCGATGTGGCACGAGCAGTTGGTTATAACCCGCCGTCGATTGTACACGCTGAAACTTATCGCTTTAGGACTCGCTCTTCGATTCGCAGCTCGTCGAATATTCGCTTGGCTGCGTTGTGTCCAGGGATGCCACTTACAGCTCCCCCTCGCATGGCAGATGAGCCGCAGTTGTAGATGCGATCAATGTCAGTTTCTACTCCCCAGCTTCCAACCAGCTCAGGATCATCCGTAAAAAACCACGATAACGAATTGTGAAAGATATTCCCCTGATCTAATCCTAGCTCTTCTTCTAGGTCCAAGGCGGACTTGACCTCAATGCATGGCCTTCCACTCGAATCGCGTGCTAGACAACTTGCAAACGATTCATCACAAATCGAATCCAAGCCTTCAAGGTAGCTTTTCAGAAAAGCGTTCTTGCATGCCTCATTGTTCTCCGTAAACATTCGATAAGGTGCGTCTAGCCCAAACAATGTCATGGTATGGAAACCTCGTCTCTGTAGGGACTCGGATAGAATCGAGGGGTCTGTTAATGTATGGCAATAAACCTCACATGGAGCCGGTTTAGGAACAATTCCAGATTGCGCTGATGCAAACGAATCGATCATTTGCTGGTACCCCTCATTGATATGAAGCGATCCAGCAAATGCATCAATATTTGACACCGACGCCGATTTCAACTTGGGTAACCTCTTGAGCAACATATTGATCTTGACGACGGAACCCTCGTCCTCGACGCTTGGGTGCCAGTCTGTTTTCAACATCGCAGCGGCACGCTTGGGACTCGCATTGATAACAACGCGCTGCGCATCCAACACGATTTCCTGGTCACCACTTCGTACTTGCACGGAATGGTGAGATGTTCCAGGCGCGATACGCATCACCTGAGCATTGGTGAGCAACGTTACTTTGTGCTTCAATGCGTTTTGAGTTAAGCCTCCGATCAAGCCACCCATCCCGCCCACAGGGACCTGCCACTCACCAGTCCCTCGCCCGATCATATGGTACAGAAAGCAACGATTTTGGATAAGCGACTCATCATGAGGATGAGTAAACACGCCGATTTTTGCGTCGGTCATGACCAAACCACGAATCAAATCGTCGTCTATAAAATGTTCGATTGCCTCACCAATCGGCTTATCTACAAACCAATCCCAGGCCTGTCGCTGGTCGGTGTGAATAAGGCGTTGAAGGAAACTCTCGCGACTTGCGAGAGGTTCGGTCAGTGTTGGCCATACAACGCCCGCTATAGCCCTTTGGAGTTCGTAAAATCGCTGAAGCCGCCCCCATTCTGAATGACTCCCGGTGCGATCGATAAAGGAGCTATACGAGACAGTCGAGTCTTCATTGGAGAGAAGCAAACCTGATTGATTACCCTGCCGATCAAGATAGGGAGTAAACGAAGCAGTTCGTCGGCGAAGAGTCTTAAAGTTGATTTGCAAATCATCTAGGATTTGATTGGGTAGTAACGAAATCAGGTACGCATAGCGTGAAATCCTCGCATCAAACTCTGGAAAGATTCGGGTGGACACTGAGGCTCCCCCCAACTCTTCTTTTTTCTCCACCACGATTACGTCGAGCCCAGCCATAGCCAAGTAATTCGCGGCGATCAGTCCATTATGTCCACCCCCTACGATAATGACATCGTACCGAGTCTTGCAGTCCACAAAATTGTGCATTGTACTCTCCGAGTTATTGATCTTATCGAGGCTGTGGTGGCAGATTGTCCAGTAGGTACCTCATCATGTAAATATAACTAAGGCACTAAGTCCATGCCGTGGAGGTTGGGGATAGAAGGCTTGTTTCAAGCTGCTTTCGCCAAAAGATGAAGGTTTGTACGGTGATCCTATCGTTGCCGCAGACCTGGGAGATTTTTAAACCTGTTCGTCGAAAGCAATCGTGTCGAGAGGACAAGGGTTTGAATGCGAAGCAACAAGCGGACCGCCGCAAACTGAAAAGCAAGCTTCGCAAGCAGCTTGGCGGATCGCCCGATCTATCCAACGACGCAAAGCCGAAAGCCGAAAAAGACGTCTAGGGATCGTGTACGCTTACCCCTTAGCGAGTTAAACGTGATGATGTTCAGGACAAGTTTCAGAAATTCCAATAGTTACCCGGCCGAATCATTGCCAGAAAAGCAAATTAATTCGTTTATATGTCCAACTGCAGCACGAATCATTTCTTGGGGGTCGTACCCTTTGAGAAGCTTTCATGAAGTTGAAACATGTTCAATTTGCCCATTTCAAACACTCTGCCTTCCACCACACCATCTTTTGTAAGCTTCGAATCCCAATCTAAATCAAAGTTCCACGTCTCGCTACCGACTATTTTTCCACGTTCACTCAGAGATTCTCGGTAGTTTCTTACCTTAGTCGGAACCCACCCTTCCAAATGTTTTGCCCATTCCGTCTCAATTTCGTTAAAGAGTAATCGACTCTTCTTCCCAAACTTCACCTCTTTATCAATCGGAACGATGTAGCGACAATAGACAGGCATATTACCTTTTGCCGGATCGAAGTATGCCTGAATTCTTGATAGCTCGCCAACATCCCATTCCGCCCGAATCAATTTTCCGTTGTCTTGAACCCATAAGAGCTTTTCTTCACGGAAGACCTGCATCCATAACAACGCATCTTCGTTGTTCTGATCCAAACTAGCACAAGGGATGAACGACCACGACCATGGATCAGTCGGTAGCCGATTCCTCTTGACTACATTTTTAATGTACTCATCGCCAGCGTCTCCTGGATTTACCAATACACCATCCAGAATAAATGTACCAAGAATTCGTCTCCCCTTAATAGTAAAGACATCTTCCATGTCGGACCCGAGATTTACGGCATCCCGAATCTCGTATGTAGTTCTGGAGGAGCGTTTTGCTTGGTCTTCAAACATCGCAAATTTGATAAACCGTGGGTGAATTTCATCAGCCTTAGTTGTGAGTTCCACCGTGACTTCTCCCCTGCATGCGAAGCTCGAAAATCTCTCCCGATTTTCGGCGAATGTTTCGATCATTTCGATTCCAACGGTATCGCTAACAGAGCTGAATTCTTGTGCTGTCGCAAAGCTGGCACAAAGTGCTATGGCTATCAATGGAATTGACCTCATTCAAACATTCCTTTTACGTTTTAGTTCAACTACAGGTTACGTTATAGCTACAACTTCAGGTGGACCTTTCACTCGATCGGTCCTCCGCATGGCCCAAGATCATTTTGATAGCCGTAAAGTCGACTCCACAATCGACTCGCAGTCTTGCATCGCCAGGTATTGAATACTGGGTTGTACACGCATTCGTATTCGCAGACGTCGATATAACCGCATGTAAAAACGGTGAATACATTACTCATGGATTGCCCCGGTTCACCTGTCCCAACTCCAATGTGAAACCACCGCTTTAAATCCCATTGTTCCTGGTTAGCATTCCAGAACAAAGCCAAAGGCTCCCCAATTGAACATTGGGTTTCAGTAGCACATACAATTTCAGAGCAATTTGTTCCGCCTACGGGCGCTCCCGGCCACGCTCCAAACATATTCCCGCAGCTCTTGTTCACAAGCTTCACACAATCAACCACCGCAGGGCCACCTTGACCATATAAAAAGCCAAAATTAAAAACACTAACCATAACAAAAGGAATGCTTATTGTTCGCAGTTTTATCATAACAAACCCCAAAAAAAGTATTTAATCTCTTACTGTAACTGAAGTTAGTGGGATGTATTTCATACCTTTTACCACACCTACTTCTATAGACTCCGTTTTGGAAACGTCACCTTGGACCCTAACGTTGAAGATCGAAATTTTCTCCCCATTTTTCACTAATTCCGTGTCAATCTCCACTCCATCTGCTATCGCTCGAAGTTCCGCTCGATCTGCAGCAATCCCTCCAACAACGATAATACGTTGAACTCCGTCTTTCATACGACTTCGACTTACCGATTTAAGCAGGACTCTCGGCTCATCACTGAATCTAAAAACAACAGGGACGTCAAGCTTGAATGATTTAGATGAAAACCGAATCATTGAAGAAAAATGGTTGCCAACTAGCCTCTCTTTAGGCAATTGTGCTTTCATCGAAAGCATACCACGCGCCTCTGACGCATTTAACAACTGAAGTTCCTGTATTCCCTCTCCATTGGGGCTTACAATCAAGTCGTTTAGTTCTTTTGCCAACTGTTGAAAACGGTCGTCGAAGGCCAATGAGAATCTAAAGGTTTCTGCAGATGTGCCGCTTAGGTTAAAATCAGTCTGCTCGCAAATTATAGGAGCAATTACTTGCGAATCGAACGATAACAGCCACTCGTTCTTATCTTTATCAACAATTGTCAAAGACGTTCCAAATTTACCAGCAGTGGTTGGCGTCCTTAAATCAACGGGAAAAACAACTGTCTCATTTGCAGCAAAATCTTTCTTTACGTTCCCGGCTACCATGCAACCACACGATGATCGAATCTCCTCCATTACTAAATCACGCCCCGTTCTATTTATGAGCTTGATTTCAAACTTGGATTTTGCTCCTGGAAGAAGAGCTGGGATCGAGAAGTTCTGGGAATCGAATGTATCCTTCAATTCGACAATGATTTCGTCAGTACAAGCAATTGCGGGCATGGTCGCTAATATCGCAACACTGATGCCGACAGCAGAACTCAGAGCTATGGAATGCGATAATCCCGAGAGCAGTAAAAAACTTACGCGAGTCTGATACTGGATAGCCCACCAAAGGATACACCCCCCAAGGCATGTGAGCATGTGAGCATGTGCAATTTCCTGAAAAACGTTCGGCGGTTCGACAGCCTAGATTTAACTTTCAATCATGAATTAGAGAGTTTCGCAAATTCGATGTCAAGAAAAATCGAGCAAGTTTTTCCAATTTGTACTCGGGTAGAAAGTAAGGTCGGACGGTGGGGGCGTTCTAATACGCAAGTGGGCTATGTTGGATCATCAACGCACGATCAGAGATATTGTTACCTAGATCGATGGTCATTGCCTGTCTGGCGCTCTTGAAAACGACCTGGTGCGAGGTGCCATTCCCACTAATAGACGCGAACGACATCGTATTGCGTTTCGCAGTCTTGAAAATTGTGCATTGTACTTTTCGAGTTATTCAACCTATCTCGGCTGTGGCGGGAGGTTTTCGAGTAAGTACCTAAGCATGTGCATTCTAAAATGCACGACCGTGCCATCCCCCTCTTTGATCCCGTGATCGCGATTAGGGTAGACGAAGTAGTCGAACGGTTTGCCCAACGAGATCAACCGATCGACTAGCCCCTCGACAATTTGAATGTGTGTGTTGGTCTCGCCTGAACCATGAATAATTAACAATCTACCTTTGAGCCCTTCCGCAAAGTTGATCGGTGCAGACTTTTCGTACCCATCAGGATTGACTTCACGTGTACGCATAAAGATCTCTTGAAACCACGCGTTATACAGATGCGGCTGAGGCTTGGGGACAACTGCAATGCCAACATGATACGAATCCGGTTTACGGAACATCGCATTTAACGTGTTCGACCCACCACCACTCCTCCCCCAAATACCAACACGGTCGGTATCGACAAAATCGCATTGCTTTGCGAGTGCTTTTAGCCCAGCCTCTTGTTCATCAGACGACAACGGCCCGAGGCTACCGAAGATGGCTCGTCTCCAGGCTGCTCCTTTGGGACATGGCGTTCCACGATTATCAATGGAAACCACCACGTAACCCAACTCGGCTACAACGCGATGAAAATCGATATGCGATACTTCCCACTCGTTTAATACCGTTTGCGCATGAGGCTCACCGTATATGTAAATGAAGATCGGATACTTTTTGGTTGGATCAAAGTCCTTGGGTTTCAGCATCCAAGCGTCGAGCTCAATACCGTTGCCAATATCAAGCTTTAGAAATTCGGCCGGTTTACACGCCACAGACTTCATCCTCTCTCGAATCTCCGAGTTATCCTCCAACACTTTTACTACTCGATGAGTTTCGACTTCGATCAATGATTGCACCGGAGGCGTGTTCAGTGTTGAAAAGGTATGGATGGCCCATTTCGCATCGGGTGAAAAGAGATATCGGTGTGTACCAATTTGATTCTCCGGCGAGATTCGTTCTGCTTTACCAGAACCATCGAGGGTAACTCGATAAAGATACCTTTGCGTTCCATCACTCGGTGAGGCATAAAAGTAATACCAACCTCGCTCCTCATCGATGACCGCTCGTTCGATAATGTCATACTCTCCTGGCGTGAGTAGTGCTAACTCTTTGCCATCGCGAGAATAGCGATAAGCGTGCCTCCAGCCGTCCTTTTCACTGATTACGACAAACTCCTTGCCATCCCGTATCCATACGAGACCCGAGTTCCAGCCTTGACTCGCTTCCACCCACGCTTCATCGGACTCGGAGAAGATGGTTTTGCTTTCACCGCCAAGTCGGACCAACAGAAAATCTCGTTTATCGCGGAATCGGCTAAATCTCTCCACTAGAATTTCGTTTGAATTGCCTGCCCATTCGACTTGCCCTAAATACATCCCTTCTTCGGGGCATTCAATCGGCAACCAAGTGAGTTCCTGGCCATTGCTATTCACGACTCCAATGCGTAGCCTTTCGATCTTCCCTCCCACACGTGCGAAACGATTTTGTTGAACTTGAGGGTAGCTCGGATCACCTGGGACCAAGACCCACCGCTCACGCACCTCACTGAAATTAGCTTCGATGAACAAGACCTTTGAGCCATCTGGGCTCCAGACTGGATTGCGATATTCGATTCCAGCATCGAGCGGGGATGATACAAGTGTAACCTCAGACTTGTTCGCACGATTAAATGATACAAGCTTGCCATCGCGTGTTTTTAGCTCGAATTCCCCATTTGAGGTTCGGCGTCCAATGTTCGAGTTTTTCTGTTTCTCATCGCCGGTCGCTTGTCTACGCTCGCCCGTCTCGGCACTGTAGAACCAAGTCCCTTTTTCTTTGGAATTCGGATCATCCATGTCGGCTAAGATTCCCGAGCTGTCATCAAGCCACGTCGCTTGTATGTTCTTAGGCCGAAAATGCCCCCGTTCATAGATCGACTTTATTCTAGGCTCGGCAAAGGTTTGCCACGTGGAATCCTTGCTCGTTTGCGCGGTCGAATATTGAGTGGTGAACGCCGTCAACAATAGCGATAACGACCAGGCAGCGATAAGTCGATTGCCGCGACGAAGAAGAGTACGGCGGCGGAAGGTATCGAGCATAAATAATTCCATTGGTTCTGTTGTGTTGGTATCGAAGCATTAAGGAAACGGACCAGAGTTAATTGCTGGCTCGCTTCTCTTGTTCGAGTAGAAGAGCCATAGCTCGACCTAGTCTCTCGCCAGTTTCGTAGTATGTTTGAGCGTTGTGATTGTAATGATGTCCCTGGTTGATTGGCGACTCAGTACTATCTCGCCAAAGATCGCGGGTATCGACAGACTTTACGTTACCGATGAATTCTTTGTATCGTCCACTTGCGCCGTCGACGGCCAACTGAGCTTCGGCAATTTGCTTACCAAAGCCTTCGGTACCCGGATTACCACAGCCGGTCGCGATCACGAATTTTGCATTGGGTGATTGAAAATCGTTTCGAAGCGACTTGATAAGATGAACGAGATTCTTCTCGTAACGACTAGCCAGAGCAGCATTCTGATCCTTGTGCCCTTGCCACCAAACAAACCCTGCAACTTCGTATCCTTGGTTTTGGTAATCAGGATAGTACTTGGAAAGCTCTTTCAAGACCGCTTTAGCATGTGCGACATCGGCGTCATATTGTCGCCCAGCGTACCAAGGTACAGGTTTCGGTTCAGCTCCTTTATCCCAAAAGTTCGCAACGTCTTTATAGCCTGCGTAAACTTTCCCCTCATGTTCGAATCGCTCGCTGCCGGGTGGAAGAAGATCCCAACCTAGACTCCGATTGCCGATGCAAGCCTTTAACAACAATACAGGTTCGTCATGGTGGTATCCCATCACTTGTCCGAAGCCAAGTTCTGGACCAAATGATTTGTTTGGAACCAACCACTCATTGCGGACCACTCCAAACGTTTCAAGGTCTCGGTAATCCACACCGCGTTGATCCATCACGTGCACGTAACGAACATCTCGGCGCGTGATCCAGTTACCTGCATCATCGACCAGGTGTGTATACATGCCTTTCGTGTGTACCAAGTATTCAAGAGTTCCTTTTGTGTCTTTGGGTTCAACACGACCGAATCCGAGCATATTTGACTGGCCTAGCATCACGTAGACTTTCACTGGCTTAGTCTGATTCGCGGGCAATCCATCGGAGGCTGGAAGAATTGCCGGTATTTCGTCCCCATGTAAAGTTTGCTCTCCGGAAAACAAACTCAGTACAAGGGCCAACAAAAAACTCAATTGAGAAATCGATCGCTTGCAGGACATTGGTGTCATCACATTCATAACCCATCTTTTCGTAATTCGACTGTGGTCTCGTCGACCAAGACACGTCAATAGGCGGTAGATCGGCGTAGACTGCTCTACCATGTTAATGCAAAGAAACTGCCTAATCTTGCACTTAGCAAACAACATCGTACCCAAACGCGCACAATGCTTTATATCCCTTTCGTCAATACGCGTTGAAAGTCCGTAACAAACCTAACCGTAGGCCGTAACAAGCCAGCTTTGGGGCGCAGTTACGGCAATGCGAGCCGGTTCGCAATACCAGCCCGCTGCGCGAGCAAAGGGGTCGCACGCTAGTTAACGTCCCCGAAGCATTAGCAACCTGAACGCCAATCCCCCAAGGTCCTAATCGCATGCGAAGGATAGAATCGCCGGGTTGCGCACTTGAGGCCTGAGTTAGAACAGGGCCATCCCTCACCTCGCGCATTCGGACTCGTATTACAAGCCCGCTGCG
>VYLF01000534.1_pt1 | contig 11066 bp, 7 predicted proteins | sample 5114371 | NCBI WGS metagenome assembly VYLF01 (sample SAMN12291773, study PRJNA351875) | freshwater metagenome | isolation source: freshwater lake | place: USA: Michigan, Kent Lake | collected 2013-08-15 | reverse complement strand
CTAGCGAATATAGTGGACCTGTTTTACTTGCTGCCGGATTGTTGCGTTCACAAATTCTATTTGGAGCGGTTTTGGGGTGTAGGTGTTAGGCTCCAAACTACCAAAGAAACAAGCCAGATGGGAACCAATAATAACCAAATACCAAACCCTAAGGAATCGTATTTCGATAGTCCATCCACAGCTGCTGGCTGAGAGCCCGATAAGTCAATCCCAGTCTGTGGGGCGGTGCCAGCCAATGTTGGAGAACTCTGGTATCCCGATACCCCAGTAGTCGAGACTGGCATCCCTGAGACGGAAATACCCGCCAAGTTTTGATTGCCAGCACCACCGCTCCAGGGAGCAGCGTTCGGGGCCGCAGAATTGAAAAGTCCACCACTACCAATTGACGGATCCGGTGCCGTTAACGCGGTACGGCCGCCTGCGTCCACCCCGTTCGGAGAAACAGTTACTCCCTGGGAATTCACCCCCGACAACTGCTTGGGAAATGGAACCACCCCAACGGCGGGCAAAATCAAAGCTAGACAGCTAGTTGCACAAATAACGATAAGACTAATGAATTTGATTGATTGCATTCCGGCTCCAGGAAAATCAACGATCCAATGCAAAACTTGGGCTATGCCTGTTGCTGGACAGTAGCACAAAAAGTCCCCTTAAATCGATCCGAATCGGCTGTCCCGCCCCGAAAACAAGCCAATTTTCTCAGAAAACCATGCTCAAGAAACCGTAATCGAGGGCTTGCCACAGCAACAAATATCCTGGCGGTCGTTAAGCACGGCGGTAAAGCTATCAAAAAAATCCCTTTTGCACATCTTGAACAGTTGCGCGCGGGTCTCGCCGTAAGGCTCCAGCAATGTTTCAGAAGTTAACGGAACATAACATTGCACTTGAGTCCAAGCTGCATTCGATTAATGATCGCATGACAAAGCTAGAGCAGGCGAATTGGGAGGTAGAGAAGTGATCTGAAATCGCTTCGACGCTGAAGGACTCAGGGCAGAAAAAAGGTAAGCCAGACCATCAGGTGACACCGCCAAGGGACAAGGACAAATCACCGGAAAAGAAGAACAAAAAGAAACCCAGGGATCGAGTTGAAGTCTAGACCATGGCTAGCCCAATCTTGAGCTAAACATTACTCTTGTAGCCGGCGAAGGGGGGGCTGCCACTCCACTAACCCAAAAACATCAACCTTCTTCAATTGCTCGCTGTTTGTGTCAGAATGAAATGCGTAGAGATGAGCTAATTGATGATCGATTCGAAAGGGCTCGCTTCCCGATTCAAATCGAATTACCTGCCGCACCTTCAACCTCCTTGGCAGACGCTCAACTCGCCATCAAACGTGAGTATCGCGATTCGGTCAAATGGAAGCTTTTGCGTTGCCGCAAGGTAAGCATTCTTTCCCAATCTGATAGTGGTACGATCTACATACTACACGTTGGGCATTCTGTGGAGTTCGATTGGACTTGGGAGGGTGCTTTGGCATTCCGACCGACTCATATTGATGGAGAACGCAAAGACGGACCATCATTGTTTGATCAAGACGCAACGGACGCTCACCAAGAATCCGACTCCATCCTATGGACAGGTGAGGTGCTAGAAGTAGACGAAGCGACCGGCCGTATCTTTGTGTCTGTTTCCAATCCCGAATTCCCGCCTACCAAAGGTTCGTTTTATGTCAGGCCGTTCGAGTTTCTTGCGTTTCTGAATACCATCTTCAATGAGCAAGCCTACGAGACAATTCGCCAACAATTGCCGAATCGCTTGTTCGCTACGGAGGGAGGAATTCATCCTGATGTGAAAAACCCTAAGAACTTTGGTTTACAGCATATGCAAATGTGGTGGGGCAAAGCTTGGAGCGTTCTGTGGGGGCCCCCAGGCACAGGAAAAACATACACAACAGGCAAACAAGTCGCAGAAGTTCTCGCTGACACGTCAGAACGGATTCTCGTAGTATCGACTACCAATCGAGCTACCGACGCTGTGACTATATCTATAGGGAGTGCTGCGCGAGCCTTAAAGTTATCCGAACTCGATAGGGGGACTTTATTGCGCATAGGAAAGGGAGCACGTTTAGAGCGTTACCAGAACGAGAAACTAGTCTCGATGCTTAAGGGAACCGAAACCGAGTATCTCGGACAAATCGAATTGCTTTCAACCGAGTTGACTCGATCTCGAGGCCCGGAAGAAAAAGCGATCATTCGCAGCCAGATCAAATCATTACAAAGGGAAATGCGTGATGCATCGATTAGAAATTTCCTCGATTCGAAAATTCGAGTCGTTGTAACAACGGCCTTTAAAGCAACCACAATGCTCAAACGTGCGGAGGTTAAATCCGACATCGAAACTGGCTACGCACCCTTTACGACCATAATGATCGATGAGGCAGGTCTACTCTCACGTGCGTCTATTTCTGCACTTTCCATGTTAGCAAGCCGACGCGTAGTACTGATTGGAGATTCTCAGCAACTGGCACCGATCAGCCGAATTAGCCGTGTGCTTCCAACCAGCCAAATGAAGTGGCTCGCCATGAGTGGTTTAAGTCATCTCGATACCGTCACTACAAAAGTTGATGGTGTCCATGTTTTGCGAGAACAACGCCGCATGCAAGATGATATCTGCAAGATCGTTTCGAAGTACAAATACGACTCGCAGCTTGTGACTGCCCCCGAAGTGGGGCAACGGCAGTTCAAGCTCCCCCACCCCCTATCGATTGATACGCGGGCTGTGTGGTACGTCTTGGATGAAGAAGCATTAGATATGCCAAACATTCGTGCGGAAAGAGGCCCAGGAAATCGTAGCTGGATTCGAAAAGTCTCGATTGATGTTCTCGACCACTTCTTTTCTCACGTCGAGTTTCGAGAGAGTCACGGCCTATTCTTGTCACCGTTTAAGGCACAAGCCAGTTTGGTAAGCGGGTATTTTGCCGAAAATCATATCCAGAACTGGACTGCTTCAACCGTCCACAGTCAACAAGGCTCAGAGGCCGATATCGTTATCTTTGATACAGTTAACGCTGGGAGCTACAGTTGGCCATACGATGAATGGCAACGCATGATAAATGTTGCCATAAGTAGAGCTCGCGAGAGTTTCATTCTCTTTGCGAGCAGAGGGGAAATGAACGAGCCCTACCTGCGCCCCTTGATTCGTCAGCTAAAACCTCGAGTTTTACGAAAACACTTTCGACACTACGCATGGGTCGAAGTTCCGGTGACCGATGAATATGTGCCCCCACAACCTTCCTTGGTTAAAGAAACAACGAGTGTGGGCTATCAAATCACCAAAAGGCAAGAACTGAGACCCGTTTTATCGCATGAACAACAACGGCTCTGTGGTCTCGAATTGGATGGCAAGCCACGATTGGTGAGAGGTGTCGCAGGTAGTGGCAAGACCGTGGTGCTCGCCCATTGGTTGATGCAGACTGTTAATCGTTTGAAAACGGAACAGAACATTCGCGTTTGGGCCATATTCGCCAACCGATCGCTTCAAACGCTGATTTCCGAGTCGATTGTTACGGCGTGGGAACAAGAAACTGATGGAACCCCCTTTCCGTGGCACAGAGTATCTCTACAGCACATCCGTGATTTATTACAAGTCGTTTTACCTGAAGTGGGACTAGACGCCCAAAATTTCGGCTTTGATTATGATCTGGCGGCGCAGGCTTACTTAGCTCGTGTTGACATAAAATCGATCGAACATCGTTGCGATGCTTTGTTCATTGACGAAGCGCAGGATATGGGGCCGAACACTCTCAAGCTCCTGACATCGCTGACTCGCCAAACGAACTTATACGACTCAAATAGTCGATCGGTGAACATTTTTTATGACAATGCGCAGAATATCTACGATCGAGCGATTCCCAAATGGACCGATTTAGGACTTGATATGCGAGGCCGATCCTCTGTGATGAAGGAGAGCTTTCGAAGCACCAAGCCAATCACGGAGTTTGCCCTAAACGTGTTGTGCCAACTTCAACCCCAGACGGATAACCAAGACTATAAAGAGTTGTTGGCACGAGGATTAGTCGAGCAGGTTGTAAAAAATGGGATGAATTGGTGGAACGTCCGATTTAATCAAATCGATGGACCGAAGCCTGAGTTTCGCAAATTCGAATCTTTGGACAAAGAGTTTGTCGCCATTGCGGAATACTGTCGGCAACTGGTTCAGGATGAAGGTGTAAAGCCCTCAGATATCACCATAATTTACAACTCAAGATTTATTCGAGCTCGTTTAGAAGAAATAGTCGCTCCTGTCTTGAAGGATCTGGGAGTCGTACTCAGCGTTCAGACCAATCAAGCCTATCAGCGTAATGCGAACGCCATACTGGCAACCACTTCTGCATCTTTTAAAGGGTATGACTCTGAGGTTGTCATCATACCTGGCATCGATTTTTTTCGAGCTCAAGACAAAGGTGTTTTGGCAAGCAGCCTATATGTTGCCATGACACGAGCTCGTTCAATCCTAACATTGTTTGCCCACAGAAATTCTAATCCAAACGCCAAGAGAATCTTTAAAGCGGTAGAGGATTGTCTAGACTGCTTGGAGGCCAGGCCAGCGATCGATGCGGAAATCAGTCCTCAAGACGATTTGGAAGATGTATTGCTATGGATTGGAGAAGAGAATCGCAGATGGCTGGAGCGTATTTGGTTAGAAAAGGAAGTTTCTCAAGAGCCAATTTTCGCCGAGAATGGGGAGCTGATTGCAGAGCCTCTGTTCTGGTTCCGGGAGCACGGTGTAATTCATGCGTGTTTCGGAAGAGAGGTGTTATCGACGAGAGCGCTTCAAAAGGTTGAGGATTATGGAGTTAAGATCTTGAACGTGAGGCAAGCACAAAGGTAGCGAATACGGAGCTTGCGATCCACTGTCTCGCGCAACACCTCGGATTTAGGCGCTCGATTGGCAACGATTCGGAATTACGAAAGAAAATTCTTAACTTGTCGAATTGAAACTCGTGAGTTCGATTACTTGGTAATCTGCTCAAAAGAAAACACAACCGACTAACTCATTTTTGATGATTCACCCTTATGTTTGCGCAACCCCTGAAAGAACATCATTGGCTCTCCCGTTTGTGTGGAGATTGGGAATTTGAACATGACTGCAAAAATGCCAGACGGAACGGACGCTAAGTCGGGTGGCAAAATGGTCTGTAGAATGCTGGGAGAACTTTGGGTGATCTGCGAGAGTATCGGTGTTGCACCAGATGGAAACAATTGGTCATCGATTATGACCGTTGGATTTGATCCCTCAAGGAATGCATACGTAGGTACTTTTATCGGTTCCATGATGGCCAATATTTGGCACTATCACGGTGTAATGGACGCGGACGGGGTAACACTCCCGTTAGAATCCGAGGGGCCCAAATTCGATGGGAGCGGAATCGGAAAGTACCGAGACACAATCAAAATAATCGACGAAAACACTTGGTTATTTACAAGTGATTACCAATCGGACGATGGAAAATGGATTCCGTTTATGTCCGGTACTCACCAGCGCATTGGTTGAATTATACCGGTTTTATAAGATTCTTTTCCTCAGAAAATGGTAGCGAACAAATGCGAGTCATGGTCATCGTTAAAGCAACGAAAAGTTCAGAAGCGGGCGTTATGCCAACTGAGGAATTACTAGCCGCCATGGGCCGCTACAACGAAGAGCTAGTGAAACATGGCATCATGAAATCTGGCGATGGACTAAAGCCGAGTTCATATGCCAAGCGTGTTCACTTTAAGGGAAACGATCGACTCGTAAGCGACGGCCCTTTTGCGGAGACTAAGGAACTCGTGGCTGGATTCTGGCTATGGGAAGTCGAGTCGATAGAACATGCTGTAGAGTGGGTAAGAAAATGCCCGAACCCGATGCTTGAAGAGTCTGACATCGATATTAGACCACTTTACGAGATGGAAGATTTTGTCGAGGCTGATCCAACAGGCTCAGAAATGGAACAAGAGAAGAAGCTGGTTGAGAAACTCAGCATGCAATCTTCAGTTCTACAACCATATCTCTTCTTTGGAGGTCGTTGCGAAGAGGCATTGAATTTCTATGAGCAAGCGATCGGGGCTGTAATCTTGATGAAAATGCGGTTTAATGAAAGTCCTGACGTCGTTCCAGCAGGGATGCTACAAGCGGGCTTCGAAACAAAGATCATGCACGCTTCGCTCCAGGTTGGTAAGATGACCGTGATGGCTTCGGATGGATGCGACGATAAATCGAGGTTCGATGGATTTCGATTGGCATTGTCGGTACCTAACGAGGACACCGCTGATGCGGCGTTTAATGCTTTAGCTGATGGTGGAAAGATCGACATGCCACTGATGAAGACGTTTTGGTCGCCTCGGTATGGAATGGTAACAGACAAATTTGGCGTCGCGTGGATGGTGATGGTTCCGGGAGAGGTTCAGTAAGTTATGTTGAATTCAAAAACGACGAGAATTGTGGGGTGGGTGCTAAGTGGTTTGCTCGCGTTAATGCTCATCGGCCTAAGTGCCTCGGGCAAGTTCACGGAGTGGGAAGGCAAAGAGGAGATGTTCGGCAAGCTCGGCTGGACGGAAGACCTTATGTTCGAAATAGGAATCGTCGAAGTCGTAATTACCATCTTGTTTCTAATCCCAAGGAGTGCGTTTATTGGAGCGATACTGATTACGGCTTATCTGGGGGGAGCAACCGCAGCGCATTTGAGGGTTGGCGACGCGTTTGTATTCCCCATCATTTTGGGTGTCGTAATTTGGATCGCCTTGGGGCTTCGTACACCTGATGTGTTTAAACTTGCCATCGGAAGTTCATCGCCCACTGCACCTAAATCATAATTCCTTCGCTATACAACGCTGAAGATCGCATACGGCGACACTGCGTTGGCCAATTCTACGAACGTGTTCAGTTTAAGTCGACTATCGCAGAGTGCGCCACGGATTGGAACGACAGTATCGGGAAGGTTCTTAATTACGGATCGCACGTGTTCGATTTCAGCATCGAGACGGTCGGGGCCTTTTTTGAAAAGCATGCGTTGCCCCAATTGCACCTCAAGCGGGTTTGTTTCGGCCTATTTGTTAGACCAAATGAGGTTATCGGCTTATGCGACTGGGGTATGATCGGTGTCGGTTTGGTCGACCCATTGCTCGTCAAAACGGAGCCAATAATCTCTTACCCAAGAAACAGGTCCGTACCCAAAACGACGTTTCGTGCCCCAGCGATAGTTTCCTAACGGCACCACATCAATGGGCCGAGGTCGCCCATGGAAAACAACGATCTTTGCTTCGGTTGGTTCATGAACAACTGGCAGTATTTTGTTCAATGGAAAGTACCGAGTGCAATGCCATTTGAAACTCGCGGTCCACTCGAACGGCCAATAGTGCCGCTGCTTAACCGTATCTGTCAAATAGTCTTGGTCTAACCCGTATCGCTCAGGAATGGTCCGGTCAGCGAGAAAACGGTGATAGATGTCATGGGAATCTTTAGGAATGAAACCAAGTATCGAGCCTTGAACTCCTCGATCAGGTCTTAATGATAGTGGCACAAGATTCCAAAGAGTCGGGTTCCATTCTCTTAATGCATGCAATCCAGGCTGACTGCGAATCTGATCAAAAAAGGGTCGCAAGTTTCCCTTTATCAGGACATCCAGATCCAAGTAGAGAGTCGGTTGATCCGGTGGGAGCAAATTCGGTGCAAAGATTGATAGTTTAGGCCAGCAACCGGTCTTCTTGAACTTAAGCGGAATGTCCATTTCCGGCATCAGCATTGACTCAATATCAGAATCCAGCCCACCTGGGTTATCGGTAACGCAAATAAACCTGTGTTCGACATCCAAGTTTGCGCGAACAGCGTTTCTTAGCACTCGGATGTAAGATGCGGGGAAGGCGTCTAACCAACGAGTACAAACAACTGTCACCATAGAAAAATCCTAAAAAGTGCGAAGGCTTCGCCTACTTTCCTGTTCGCATTCGTTGCGAACAGTCGCGAAAACTGACCGGGGAGATTTTACACTTGGTTTGAAAATGTGCTCCCTCTAGGCTTGGAAAATCGAGCAGAAGCGGACGGATTTCTCATGCGAGAAATCTCTGCCTATCAGTCGTTGGAATTAGAGGCCGGTGGACTGCTGCGCCTACATCTGGGAAGCGAAACTACAGTTCGTGTTTTTGGACACCGTTGGGAAACTTTGTCGGATGTTCCGATTTTCATGGCTAGAGTGCGGTGATCCAGCGAGGATTTAGGACATAACTGTCGGCAATAACACGTTTTTTCCGAAATTTGGAATAGTCGTCAGAACCGATCCAACTCGATCGATCTGCAAAGGTCACACCCACCACGTCAGTATGCCCTCGCGCTAGGGCAATTGGAGCCCGATATGCCCAGAAAGCTTATATCTCGGCTGGTCCAGAGGTCTTTGTTGGCTTCTGCAACCACTCTTGCAATCGCTTCCTCGTTTGCTCAACAGTCAATGGCTGAACCACCATTGGTCACGAAGTTTGCTTCTTGGGTAAAAGGGCATGGAAAACAGCCGGTAACCAAAAAAGATGTGGCACTTGAGGATCTGGCGGCTAATGTCGATTGGCTAGAAAACCATTTGAATCAATGGGGGAGCGTGACAGCTAAGTCTCCCGATGTGTGGGGAGAAGCACGCTTAACGCAATTCCGAGTTGAGATAGAAAAAAGACTCAAAGCGGAATTGGATGGCTTTGATAAAGATCGGCTATCTGGTCTCAACGCTGTCACAGATGCGGCATCGTTACAAGCGGCCATGTCAATCGATGCGTTGGGTGCTCCATCCGCCAGTCCTTTAGCTCCCCCCGATGTAAGAGCAGGGGCCGCTTCCGTTGCCAGCGGGGCCCCTTCGGTCAATATCAATCAATCGATCGGTAGTTTGCCAAATTCCTTTCTTAGCCCCAACAACAATCCTGCTCCATTCTTTGAACTGTTTAATGCAAAGAGCGTCCAGCTGGAACAAACTCAGGAGCTGGATAACCTTAATCGGTATCTAAATCACATTGGCCAATTGCGTCGAATCAACGAGGGAGACGACACATCAGACGCTCCAGGGTACTCCCTAAATCTAGTTCGGATCCCCGTTTCGCTCTTACCAGGCACACTTAGTCAAAAAGGGTATGGAGCTGAGATAACGGTTACTGCGAACCTGTATTTGGGACCCGAGTTGCTGCCAATGGTCTATCGGGATTTGGTGACCAACGATCTGGTAGATCAGCTCTCAATACCTCTTACTCGTTTTTTCAATAGTGATCCCAATCGAACTGATCGAATCATGGGAGCCGTTAAAGCCTATTACGACATGCCTGCACTACTGGATCGCTTCAATCATGATTTCTGTGGCAAGCCTTTGTTGCTTCATCCTGACGTGCTATCCGTTATCAAGCAACTGCCAGACTTGGAGTTCTTTCATGATGGCATTTTGCAACGACCAATTCAATTTGATGAACGAGAGTTGTACGCGTTAAGTCTTGAGATCGAAAGAATATCGAAACAAGTCGCATCGTACATGAGATGCCAAGCGAGCGATTCGCTTGTTAGTGATTGCAAAGAATCGACTAACGGTGGTGCGACCGCTGATCTAAAAGTCTATCCTGTTGACGAGTCACGGACTGTAACGACTACCAAAGCTCTCGAAGTTGTCAACGACATTGAGAAGAAGCTCGGTGCGAAGCTACTAGACACGAGAGCGATGATAAATCAAGCTTCGAGCAAAGTAGGGGGACAGTTGTCTCAAGCAGGCGTTTCCGAGATCAGCGTTAAAGCTGTAATCGACTCTTCGGCCTCCAATGTAGAACAGGTCGTTCCGAGCAAGTTTGCGTTGCCAGCCTTGAAGAAGATTCAAGACTATGCGGCTGCCATGCAGTATCTAGCCTCGGTCAATTCCATTTCGTTTGGCGCGTCGGGAAATCGTCGATCCAAGCTGCCGTTTCCACCTACACAATTAGTCGATGTTTATAGCGAAGAGCTTATGGCTCAATTGGCAGCAGAAGCGTGGCAAGGATTTCGCGAGGATCTACCAAACAAACGCGTGGTTCAAGTCATGGATGCTAAAGCTTTTCTCAGAGAAGAGATCGGAGCAGCTATGGAGTTGGTGAATTCCGAGTGCATGTTTACATGGTGGGATCGTGAATCGACAGGAGAACGTTACCTGTATAACTTGATCCGAACACGGCAGTCTGAAACCTTGGCTTCGTATCGGCAAGAATTCATCGAACATCTCGCATCACAAGGAAAATCGAGGCTGACTGCGATCTTAGCGTGGAGCGTTTTTGTCGAGTCAATTTTGCTCAACGAACGGCTCAATGACGATGTGCGCGAGACGGCTGGTACAAGACCGGCCTGCGGTTGCGGGTTTGCTTGGCAGGCTTACTTTGGCCCTCATCCTACAGACGAAGCGCGGCAACAGTTCTGCGATTATGTGAGATGCCGTTGGCCAATTCGTGTCTTTGCACTGGATCCAGTCAACGACCAGCAGTCCATCGGAGAAACCTCGCAGATCTTCCGTCAAATGCAACTCGCGGTCGCATTAGCTGTGTCCGGCGGAGAAATCGGACTCAGTTCTGCAATGGATATGATACGAAACCTCCAACGGGAAGCGGCAACAGTCGATTTAAATCGCACCGCAATAGCGTTTGGGCATGGAGAGAATACGTTTGGCTGGCGGTTCGAGCCACGGTTTCAAACTCCACCGGTAGAGGGAAACGCGAAAGTTTTGTTCCGCGATTTAATCGGGGGCGGCCCTACAGATCGTCAGCTCGAGCGGTCGCAAAAGATCGAGCCTGGCATGCGCGAGTGCGCTGCGATCGTTCTGATGCCTTCGTTTGTGCCACATATTACTTTCGAGACGCGAGGCAATTGGTACAAATTGGTCCGACCTGGTCACACGGGGACTAGCATCCAAGATGACGTCAAGATGAGTCGGGCCATTAAACAGATGCAGGATCAAGCTCAGGAGTGTATTCGCTGCTCTCATCTTTATCGCGATGGAGAGGTGGATCGTGTAATGAGCCGCGTTTACCAACTCGAGCAACGTTTGCCCATGCAATCCATTTCGTGCCAAGTTCCGATCGAAAACGTGAAGGGAGGATTCGAGGCCTTTA
>VYLF01000526.1_pt1 | contig 11243 bp, 3 predicted proteins | sample 5114371 | NCBI WGS metagenome assembly VYLF01 (sample SAMN12291773, study PRJNA351875) | freshwater metagenome | isolation source: freshwater lake | place: USA: Michigan, Kent Lake | collected 2013-08-15 | reverse complement strand
CGTCCGAGCGGTCTCGGAGAATCTCGTTGAGAGCGAACTCTTTGGCCACGTTCGCGGTTCCTTTACCGACGCCGTAACCGATCGCGAAGGAGCATTCCAGTACGCGGACGGCGGCACTCTATTTATGGACGAGGTCGGTGATATGCCGATGAGTACCCAAATCAAACTGCTTCGAGTACTCGAAGAAAGCCAAATCACACGTGTGGGCGACAATCGCCCTATCAAGGTCAACGTGCGACTTATCTCGGCGACCAACCGCCCCCTCGAAGCCATGATCGAGGATGGTTCGTTCCGAAACGATCTCTTCTACCGACTCAAAGTGGTCACAGTTCATTTGCCTCCCCTAAGAGAGCGACGCGATGACATTATTCCACTTATGGATCACTTCCGCAAAACGTTTGTTCGCAAACACAATCATGCTCCTTGCAACTTTACTACCTCGGTCACAAAGAAGTTCTTCAGTTACGACTGGCCAGGAAATATCCGTCAACTGCGCAACTTTGTCGAAACCATGGTGGTTCTCGATATGGACGGCAAGCTGGATGTCGATGACCTGCCACCGGAGCTAAGCGATGGCGACGGACCAAATCAATCCGAGATCGACACTGCTATATCTCATGCGCAGCCCTCTAGTTTGTCCTCTCTCATCGGTGTGACACCCTCCGATCTCATCGGAAAGTCGATGGATGAGATCGAACGCTGGGCTATTGAAGAAACTCTGAAAATCACAGCCGGAAATCGGGACGAAGCGGCCAAAATTCTTGGCATCGGAGCGAGAACGCTGTATCGTAAGCTGGACAAGTATAAATCAGACGGCTAAATCGCCGTTACTTCCCACCTCTAGTCGCCCTCCTCAAAAAACGATGATTCCATCCATTCTCCGCAGGGTGACAGCGGCCCTGCTCGTTCTTTGCGTGCTTCTTGCAAATCACGCCTATGCTTCGGAGCAACCAAATGTTTTGATCATCATGGCCGATGATTTAGGTTACTCCGATCTTGGTTGTTATGGTGGAGAAATCGAAACACCGAACCTAGATCGACTTGCCTCTAATGGGTTGCGATACACCCAATTTTACAACACAGCTCGATGCTGGCCTTCGCGAGCCGCTCTGCTATCGGGCTACTATGCTCAGCAAGTCCGACGCGACAATTTCCCCGGTGTCGGAGGGGGTGGGAACGGTGGAACTAGACCTGCATGGGCCAAACTGCTGCCAGCCTATTTAAAGCAAGCCAACTACCGATGCTATCACAGTGGTAAATGGCACATCGATGGGCCCGTTTTAGCCTCTGGTTTTGATGCGTCACTCGACATGCGGAACCAAGGAAACTTTTTTTCCAGCAAAGGAAACCATATCAACGATGTTCCTGTTCGTCCGCAAGGTGAGGACCTCAATTACTATGCCACCGACGCGACTGCTGAACACGCGATTCAGTGCTTAAAAGAACACTCTGCGTCCCACCCTGAAAAACCATTCTTTCAGTACGTGGCTTTTATCGCTCCTCACTTTCCATTGCACGCGCCCGAGCAAGCAATCGCGAAATATGCCGAGCGATATCGCAACGGTTGGGACGCCATGCGCGAGACACGCTTTCGCAAAATGAAAGAACTGGGCATTACCAACACCTCTCTTTCTCCACTCGAACCAGAAATCGGACCGCCTTATCCTCGCCCCAAGGATATCGAATTCCTAGGGGACGGAGAGCTCAATAGACCTGCGGACTGGTCGACTCTAACCGAAGAGCAAAAGCGATTTCAGTCGACGAAAATGGCGATTCATGCCGCAATGGTTGACACCATGGATATCGCCATAGGCCGTATTTTAGAACAGCTGAAAGCCATGAATGCCTATGAGAACACCATTATCATGTTCTGCTCCGATAATGGAGCCTCGGCTGAGATTATGATCCGGGACGGCGGACATGACCCTGCCGCACCCGCTGGCAGTGCCGCGACCTATCTTTGTCTCGGACCTGGTTTCTCGAGCGCATGCAACACCCCGCATCGACGGCACAAAACGTGGGTCCATGAGGGAGGCATAAGCACTCCGTTAATTGTTCACTGGCCGGCCAAGATCTCCGAAAAAGGAGCACTTCGTACGACACCTGCTCATCTTGTTGATATCGCACCAACAATCCTGGAGCTAACAGGTGTAAAGCAAACCGTCCTAGATAAACAGACTGATGCACCTAAGCTGTCGATTCCCGCTCTACCGGGCAAGAGCCTGGCACCGAGTTTTGGCGAAGACACTGTCATAGATCGAGAATCGCTATGGTGGTTACACGAGGGGAATCGAGCGTTGCGAGTCGGAGATTGGAAGCTAGTGGCCTCCAAGGGAGAGTCGTGGGAGTTATATGATTTAAGCACCGATCGAGCCGAGCAAATCAATTTGGCCGAACAATACCCAGACAAAGTCAAAGAGCTCGCCACTCTTTGGCAATCACAAACCGATCAATTCGCAATAGATTTTCGCTCCCCGTAATCAATCGTGAAACGATGCAGTTACGGCAATCACGCACTGCTGTTGTAGTGGACGACGCTAGGAGGCCTATTTCACTGGTGACTGCCTGCTGGAGTCCTGGCCATCTTGCCGCATTCGCGCCAGGGGGCAAGGCCTCGTAGCCTCGTCCACTACGCAAGAACTCGCAAACTTCTACACCACAGTAGAACAATTGCCCTCAATTGCTTCTGCATGTAGGCCGTAACAAGTCGTGAAACGACGCAGTTACGGCAAGACACGCCGGAGATCATTCGACTTGCCAGCTTAGCCCGGAAAGGGATCGAGAGTCGCCGTAACTTCGCAAAGCCTTGTTACGGCCTACAAGAGTTGCAAAGCTATGCATTGCAAATGCAGAGATGCCGTTCTTTCCTGAACGCTGGAATGTTTGGCTGATTTTCAAAGTCGATGTGAGGAGTTCGCACGGAACGGGCAAAATTCGGTTATAATGGGGCTATCCTACCAACCCAATCCTGCCAATGTGCTTGATATCGATTCAAGAATCGACGACTGCCTTTTAAGGCATCTTTTTGAATCTAGCAACAAAACCCTCCCCCCCGCCTTAAACTTATCCAGCCCTAAGCATCATGGTCGCGAGCTTACTGAAATCTGTTTGTCATCTACGGCTGCAAGCGTATTTTTATGTAATCGCATTTACTTTGTTGATGCATGGAGTTTCCGCCGCCTACCAAGTCCCAGCCTCTTCCGAGTTGAAAGTGACTCAGGACTTCGAGGCGGTCGCAAAACCGTTTCTGAATAAGTACTGCTCCCAATGTCATAATGCAGACCAGCGTGAATCGGGAATACGCGTCGATCATCTCACGGGAGCAATGGAAGAAAGCACATTGAAACTGTGGGATGAAATTCGAAAACAAGTCGTTGCACAGGAGATGCCACCATCAGACGAGTCGCAACCAACAGCTGTTGAACGCACACAGTTCGAAAACTGGCTAGAAGGCGCACTCGAATTGGCTCGATCTCGCGAAGTCCCAAGAAATGGAATTGTTCGTCGTTTGACCGTTGCCCAATTTCGTAACACTTTGCGCGATCTACTCAAGATCGATGATAACCTAACGGATATCCTGCCGCCGGATGCGGTCTCAAAAGATGGCTTTACGAATAATGCCGCCGTCATGCAGCTCTCCCCTCTGCAGATTGAATCTTATTTCCAGATCGCAGAACGAGCTCTTCAAATTGCCTTGGTGGAGGTAAAATCGACACCGACGATTCAGCACTTCCGAATGGATTTAGGACGAGGTATCAATCGTGAGCCATGTCCCGACTCCTTAATTCTCGGTGCCAATAGTTTATTGCTTAATAACGCTGACTTTGTGGTTTCAGAACCCCACCTCGAAAAGCCTTTTGCCTTTACGCCATTTGCTATGCAAAGAAAGTTTCGGTTTATCGAGGGGTACCAAGGCAACGATACAGTACGCGATTGGCGAAGCTATGACAGCATCTACCATGCTGTCTTCGCTTGTATGCGTGGTTCTGAAGGATATCCAAAAGGTCGAGCTTATGAAACAGTACCAGGCGGATTGCTGTTAAGACCTGCGATCCCAAGCCCGGAGATATTCGGCGAGTCCAACACGTACGGTCCTCATGCCAATTTCAAGATATCACTTCGCGAACTCCCCGATCACGGACGATTCCGAATCAAGGTTCGCGCAGCGAAATACGACGATGGCCTGTTGTTGGATCAACAATCGCCAATCAATGAGAGCAGTTACTCGGAAATAGTCGAGCTTGATGGTAATATTCATGAGCCCCAGAAAGTCTTGATTAAGAAGGGCGGGATCTATCAAGTCGATGTGCAGTTAATGGGAAACCAACGCGGTTTGCCCAAACCAGATGCGAGTCAGCTTGGTAAGGATCTAGCAGTTGCATTATCGTTTGATGATGACACAAAGAGCAACAAACCCGATCTACAGACTTCGAAGGATTTGCTATCCACGGGGCAACTTGAACTTGTGGGTGGCTCACGACTTGCTCCATCCCCATTCGGACAAGCATTATCGGTGGATGGCAATTCGGGATTCGCCACAATACCCCGCACCGAAGAGATGAACGTCGGCACTGGCGATTTTTCCGTTACCGCTTGGATCAATCCGCATGAGCTGAGGCAAGCTGGGATTCTTTGTTTGGGAGGTTACGGCTATACGCATGGTTGGATTGTTGATATGCCTAACAACCTAGGTGTCTTGCGCATTGAGACAGCCAATCATCTCGGACAACACAATGGGACCGTTGAGTCACCTCCCGGCATCATGCGTGTTAACCAATGGCAGCACATCGCTGTTGTGGTTAAGCGAGGCGACAAGAAAACGAAACTGTATGTGAACGGATTCCAAGTCGCTGAGGGGACTATTAATCTTACCGACTTGGACAACCCAGCAGTCAAGCTTCACATTGGGGCAGTCCAAAACGCTCAGAAGTTTCATGGCGAGATCGATGAGATTCGGCTCTATAAACGAGCGTTAAACTTAGCAGAGATTCAAGCCTTAATTGAACCAGGTAGAAACTTTGCATCGGCTCCCTTTCCCCCCGGCACCCACGAAGTACAAATGACGATCGATGATCGATTGTTTTCAAGCAACTGGATACAGCCAGGCTTTGTGGTCTTAAGGCTCAACGAAGGGGATCACATCGTCAGCGCTCGCTATGCCGGTCCGCAACCGATTGAACAAATTTTGCTTCGTAGACTGAATCCTGATAGCCCTTTAGCCAAACAGTTTCAGTCGTTTGAAAATCGTTCTCCACACATAGGGGTTCACTTAGGATTGTGTCGCGACTGTGGGAGCACGTTAACCCAAGTGGGCGAGCCGCAAACAGTATCTTCATCCGAATTTAAAGAGTACGTATTCGAAGGGGCAATCAACAATTTCCCTAGCCCGGATGTCGAAAAAGATAATGTCAATTACTTGGCGGGTGTTCGCGAGATCGGAGTACGAAGCGAGTTTACAGATGGTCGCGATATGCCGCGATTACTTATTCGTAGCTTTGAGTTCGAGGGTCCCTTTTACGAACAGTGGCCACCCGAGTCGCATCAAAATATCTTTCGGGAATCTGACGTAAGTGATCAGCCTGAGCGATATGCACTTCAGATCTTGCAAGACTTCGCATCGCGTGCCTTTCGTAGGCCAATTACTAACGACGAATCTCAGAGATTGTTGGATACATGGCGAGATGCTTTCAACAGAAGTATAGACTTCCAACAGAGCATCGCTGAAACCTTGGCTTTGGTTTTAACCTCCCCACAATTTCTCTTTCATATTGAACAAAGCCAAGGCCCCGAGCTTGAAGATCTCAATGATTGGGAGCTGGCATCCAAGCTCTCGTATTTTCTATGGAATACTATGCCTGACGAGCATCTTTTGCAATTGGCATCCAAGGGGCAACTGCGACATTCGCTCGATTCCGAGGTAGACCGAATGATTGCTGACCCTCGCTTTCGGCAGTTCGCGAATGAGTTTTCATCCCAGTGGCTAAGCCTGGATAAGTTCGCTGTTGTAGAGACCGATGCCAAACGCTTTAGCAAGCTGACGCGGGACGTCAAAACCGAGCTATCCAAAGAACCTGGGAGGTTCATCGAATATCTTATTCGAAACAACCTCTCAGCAAAGAACTTGGTCCGGTCAGATTTTATCCTGGCCAATGAAGTCGTGGCCAGCTACTACGGGTGCGGCGATAAATTGGAAAGCGGTTTCGAATTCGTTCCGATCGAACATCGCGATGAGCGAATGGGAGGTGTGTTAACGCATGCGGCCGTTCTCGCAGGTTTGTCCGATGGACGCGAAGCCAATCCTGTCAAACGAGGGGCGTGGTTCGCACGACGTATCATTGCGGAACCACCCGATGATCCACCACCAAATGTTCCCAAACTAGAAGATCTAACCAACCTTACCTTGCGGCAACGGCTCGAACAACATCGAAACGTAAAGGGTTGTATCAAGTGTCATATGGGAATCGATCCATGGGGATTGCCATTTGAACAATTTGATGCCGCAGGTTTGCCCAAGCAAGAAGCTGTCGATAGCCAGTCCGAATTGCCCGACGGTAAAAAAGTAAGTGACTTTAACAATTTTCGCGAGTATCTGCTTACGGATCGGCTCGACCAAATTGCATTTGGCACCGTGAAGCACTTGGCCGCTTACGCCATCGGACGAACCCTTACGTACAATGAAGAACGACAGTTACGACTCAAAGCTGCTGAATTACGCTCGCACGATTATCCAGTACGCGACCTGATTAAATTAATTGTTCAAAGCGATCTATTCTTAAAGAAGTAATCCAGACCAACGGAGTTACCAAATGAAACTCAATAATGAATTCGAAGATCGAAGCGACCAGGAACCTGGTAGTCTGGCTCATGGACAACGCATTCACCGACGAGCTGTATTACGAGGGATTGCTGGTGCGGCATTAGCTCTGCCCGCCTTAGAGGCGATGGGGGAAATCGTCACTGCACAACCGCCACGTCGATTCTGTGCTCTTTATACGGCCAATGGGATGTCTCTGCCCAAGAAGGAACATGGCATCGATGAGTGGAGTTGGTTTCCGACCGTAGAGAAAAATGGAACGTTTCAATTTGGAAAATCGACCGAGCCTCTTGAACCGTTTCGCAAGTATGTAAGTTTTCTGGGGGGGCTATATCACGAGAATGGAACCAAGGCCGACCCGCACGTTTGCTCTGATATGTGGTTAACAGGTGCACCATTGCACAATCCAAAGCCAGGCAGCTTTAACTCAGTCGCTTTGGATCAAATGATTGCGCAGCACACCAAGCAGTATTGTCGTCAACCGTCGTTGGTTTTATCGATTGATGCGGGTGTGGGCTTTTTGTCGCGAACGGGAACGATCTCGTACGATGTTCAAGGTCGACCGGTACCGGCGGAGAACAATCCACGGCGCGTGTTTGATCGATTGTTCCGGGCTGATCGTACATCGCTTGAGTCGCAACGCCAACGATTGCAATCTCGAACGAAGTTGGTAGATGCCGTTTTGGAAAGTGCCAATTCTTTTAATCAACGGCTTGGACGATCGGACCGGGAAAAAATGGATCAGTATTTGGCATCGCTCAGTGAAATCGAGTCCAGACTGATAGCCTCCGAGAAGTGGATTGATGTTCCGCTCAAGAACCAGGACTATTCGCATCTCAATTTGGATGCGACACCTGAGGGCGAACCAGCCGAATACTATCGCAATATGTTCGATTTAATCGCGTTGGCATTTGATGCCGACATAACACGCTCAGTTGCCTTTATGTTAAATCGAGAAGATGGCATGGGGATTAGCGATACGTTTCCTCTCAAGCTTGGTTTAACCCGAACGCACCATAACTTGTCTCATGCGGGAGATAAAGACGGGCAGCTTGAGTTCGCCAAATACGATCGATTTCTCAGCGAGCAATTGGCTCATTTCATGGAACGTTTGGTTAGCTATAAAGACGTGGATGGCAATGTATTGGACAACACGATTGTGTTGTACGGGAGTGGAGCGAGCACGACGCACTGGCCTCGCAATTTGCCAACGATGGTCGTTGGTGGCAACAACATGGGAATTCAGCATGGGCGATATTGGCGACAGGGGGAGACGCGTATGGCGAATCTTTTCTTGAGCATTTTGCAAACAATGGGAATCGAGCAGCCTGGATTTTCGGATAGCACGGGAACGCTAAACGATTCGATCTTCAAACGCGTGTAATGAAACTCGTTTAACCGCGGGGCATCGCCCAATCGCGGATAAACTGTGGTAAATCGGATGATTCTAATTGCGACTAGGTCGGTGTATAATGGATCTGGCATCTTTTGCTTATTCCCTCCCTATCGCATTCCTTCCGACTGACCGATGCTCACATCCCATTCATTCTTTCGTCGGCTCTTTGCTGCTTGTTTAGCTGGCTTGTTGCTGAGCGTTCCACTTAGAGGACAGTCTTCGTCCGGTACAGGATCTGTCGATTTCACGAGAGATATACGTCCCATACTGGCCGCTCATTGCTACGCGTGCCATGGACCCGATGAAACCAGCCGCTCCGCTGATCTAAGACTCGATCTGAGAGATGATGCCATTGCTCACTCGGCCATCGTTCCTAACGATCCGGGCCTTAGCAAACTAGTCGAACGAATCTTATCGTCCGACGACGAATCGGTGATGCCTCCACCCAGTAGCAAGAAACCTCTATCGGAATCGCAAAAAGCCTTGCTTCAAAAATGGATCGAGCAAGGAGCTCCCTACGCAAACCACTGGGCCTTTGAACCACCATCCAAACCAGTCCCGCCTACTATTGAGCAACCTAACTGGCAGAACAGAAACTGGCCCAGCAACGCCATCGATCAGTTTATCGGTCAGCAACTTGCAAATGAGAAATGGGAGCCATCGACTCAGGCAGATCGAGCAACATTGTTTCGTCGAGTCTCGCTCGATTTGACGGGGTTGCCTCCTACGATCGAGGAGCTTAATACTTTTTTAAGTGATTCGTCACCTGACGCTTACGAACGAGCCGTCGATCGATTGCTCGCTTCGCAGCACTACGCTGAGAAGATGGCCATGGAATGGCTGGACTTAGCTCGATATGCCGATACCAATGGCTATAACAACGACGAGGATCGAACCATGTGGCCGTGGCGCGATTGGGTGATCGATGCCTTTCACCAAAACATGCCGTTCGATCAATTCACAATCGAACAACTGGCAGGCGATCAGTTACCTAATCCGACTCAAAGCCAACTCATCGCAACAGGCTTTCTACGCAACCAAGGCCACAACACCGAAGGGGGCATCATCCAGGAAGAATATCGCGTCGAATATGTCGCTGATCGCGTTCATACGGTCTCGACTGTTTTTCTAGGCCTCTCCATGCAGTGTGCTCGTTGCCACGATCATAAATATGATCCTATCTCTCAAAAAGAATACTTTCAGTTTTACGCCTTCTTTAACTCCCTGGATGAAAAGCAAGCCAGCTACAGCAAATTCGTAGCAGCCGAACCGTTTATTCGTGTACAGTCGGCCGAGCAAGCCGCCGAGGTTAAGGCACTCGATGAGCAAATCGCGTCGCTGCAATCGCAATTGAAAATGATCGAGGACCAAGCGGACGAGCGAGTCGCCAAACTCATCGCTAATACTTCTGAAAGCGATCTCAAGAGTCGCTTTGCTCAAGCGGCTGTGTTCCGATTTCCTTTAGATCGCTCCGAATCAAAGGAGCTATTCGAATCGATTTCCAACAAGGCAATCGGCTCGACATCGGGTACCATCGCTTGGCAACCGGGAAAGAGCCAAGACGCTATCGAGCTCGCGGAAGACTCCCGTATCGAGGTCGGAGAGGTTGCATCGTTGGCAAGCGATAAACCATTCTCCCTCAGCGTTTGGATCAAACCGAAAAATCAAACCACCATGGCGGTGCTTTCCAAGATGGATGAATCGCAATCCCATCGCGGCTATGATCTACTTTGGAACGCGGGTAAAATTGAATTGCATTTGATCCATCAATGGCCGGGCAACGCTGTGAAAGTTTCTACCAAGCAGACGCTGCCGCCCGATCAGTGGTATCACGTTGTGGTCACGTATGATGGTTCCAAGACTGCGGCTGGCGTTAAGATCTACGTGAATTCGAAAGCCGAAGCCTATGACGTCTCGCAAGATTCTCTCAAAGATTCCATCGAAACCACGCAACCGTTTCGAATTGGGCTTCGTCAAAAGTCCCTTCCCTTTGTGGGCGTGATCGACGAGCTTCAACTATTCGGCAGCGTATTAACCGAAGAGAATGTCAAGCAGCTTGAGGCATTACAATCTGTAACTGGTTTCGCCGATTGGGTTCGCGTTCCTCTCGATCAAAGAACAGACGAGCAGAAGAACCAAATCCGACGTTTCTATCTCGATCGAATCGACGAAGAGTATCCGAAAATTCGGACGAGTATCGCACAATCTCAAAAAGATAAAGCTGCGATCGAAGAGTCCTATCCCGCCGCAATGGTTTTAAGGGAGATGAATCCACCTCGTGAGACGTTTGTTCTCAAGCGAGGTGCTTACGATCAACCGGCTGATAAAGTCGAGTCGATGGTACCACAAGTATTACTTTCGCTGGAGCTCGGTCAGCCAAAAACACGATTGGAATTGGCTCGTTGGCTAGTGCACAAGAGCAATCCGCTTACTGCTCGCGTTTTGGTGAATCGTTGGTGGCAAAACTATTTTGGTACGGGGTTGGTCAAGACGGTTGAAGATTTTGGCCTTACGGGTGATACACCATCCCATGCAGCGCTGCTCGATTATTTGGCTTGTCAGTTCATCGAATCGGGTTGGAATGTCAAGGCCATGCAAAAACTAATCGTCATGTCAGCAGCTTATCAACAAGAGTCTCGTATTACCCCCGCGTTGTTGGAACGAGACCCGGAGAATCGGCTGCTCGCGCGAGGGCCACGTCATCGATTGTCAGCGGAGACCATTCGAGATAATGCACTTCGGATCAGTGGGTTGCTACAAACGCGAGTCGGAGGCCCGAGTGTTAAGCCTTATCAACCAGCGGGGCTTTGGGAAGATGTCACCGTAGAGCGTCGTGGCAAATACGTCGCAGACGTTGGCGAGGGGCTCTATCGGAGAAGCATGTATACATTCTGGAAGCGGACATGTCCCCCACCGTCGATGATGAGCTTTGATGCTCCCAATCGAGAAGTTTGCCTCGCGAGACGGGCCCGGACCAATACACCGCTTCAATCGCTGGTGCTCCTCAACGACCCAACGTACATCGAATGTGCT